>OJKW01001264.1_pt1 | contig 14834 bp, 7 predicted proteins | sample 1596591 | NCBI WGS metagenome assembly OJKW01 (sample SAMEA4350166, study PRJEB24818) | metagenome | biome: human; feature: gut; material: faeces | place: Denmark | collected 2013-09
TATCCAGGGTACCACGGATGATGTGGTAACGCACACCGGGCAGGTCCTTAACACGGCCGCCACGGATCAGCACGACGGAGTGCTCCTGCAGGTTATGGCCGATACCGGGAATGTAAGAGGTGACCTCGATACCATTCGTGAGGCGGACACGAGCAACCTTACGCAGAGCAGAGTTGGGCTTCTTGGGGGTCATGGTACGAACAGCAGTGCAGACACCACGCTTCTGGGGGCTGTTCAGATCAGAATACTGTTTCTTCTGAGAATTGTAGCTCTTCAGCAGTGCGGGAGCGGTGCTCTTGGTAGCCAGAACCTGACGGCCCTTGCGTACAAGCTGGTTAAAAGTAGGCATTTTGTTTCTCCTTTCTTAATAATGCACATCGGACTTTTTCCGACTTTTTTGCCGCACTATCCCCATGAGGGATGCGCAACAGTTATATAATACTCGCTTTACAGGCGGATGTCAACAGTTTTTGCAAAGTTTTTTGCATTTATTCCAGATTTTTTCTTTCAGCATTTTTTCGTCGCAAAACGCACGGTTTTCTCCCCTGTTTCCGCTTTTCCGGGCATACAAAAACCGCCCTGCAGGCGGATGCCCACAGAGCGGTCCATTGTTTTATTTTAGAAGAAGGAGCTTTGCTTACTGTGCAGCAGCTGCCAGTTCAGCAGCGACCTCAGCATCGCGCTCAGCCTCACGGTTCTTCAGATCCTCACGGACTTCCGGCAGACCGGTACCTGCGGGGATCAGCTTACCAATGATGACGTTCTCCTTCAGGCCGGCCAGCGGGTCGACCTTGCCCTTGATGGCAGCTTCGGTCAGCACGCGGGTGGTCTCCTGGAAGGATGCAGCGGACAGGAAGGAGTCGTTTGCCAGAGCAGCCTTGGTGATGCCCAGCAGCACCTGCTGGTACTCGACCAGCTTCAGGCCCTCTTCACCAGCGTCGATGCGCTGCTGCAGATCGGCGTTGATGCTCTCCACTTCCAGACGGCTTGCCAGTGCACCGCCGATCAGGTTGGAAGAACCGGAATCCGTCACGCGCACCTTGCGGCACATCTGACGGACGATGACTTCGATATGCTTATCGTTGATCTCAACGCCCTGCAGACGGTAGACCTTCTGAACTTCGTTGATTAGGTAGTTCTGGACATCCTCCAGACCCTTGATTGCCAGAATATCCTGCGGATACAGAACACCTTCACGGGTGATGATGTCGCCCTTCTCCACACGGTCACCCGGCATCACGCGGGAATGCTGGGTGAACGGGATGGAGTAGCTCTTTACGACCTCGGCACCGTTCTCGTCCTTGCCGGTCACCTTGATAACGACATTCTTCTTGGTATCGTCCTGAGAAACGACACCAGAGATCTCGCTCATGATGGCCATGCTCTTGGGACGGCGGCTCTCGAACAGCTCTTCAACACGGGGAAGACCCTGCGTGATATCTTCAGCAGATGCGATACCGCCGGTATGGAAGGTACGCATGGTCAGCTGAGTACCAGGCTCGCCGATGGACTCTGCGGCGATAACGCCGACAGACTCGCCCAGACGGACCGGCTCGCCGTTTGCCATATCGGAACCGTAGCAGCGTGCGCAGACACCGGTCTTTGCACGGCAGGTCAGCAGGCTGCGGATCTTCAGCTTGGTAATGCCAGCAGCCTCGATCTCGTTTGCATCGTACAGGTCGATCATCTTGCCTTCCGGCACGATCACCTTGCCGGTGACGGGGTTGACCACATCGCCCACAGCAAAGCGGCCGATCAAGCGCTCGCGGAAGCTCTCGATCTTCTCCTTGCCCTCGTGGATCTCAGACACCCACAGGCCGTCAGTGGTGCCACAGTCGATCTCGCGCACAATGACATCCTGAGAGACATCGACCATGCGGCGGGTCAGGTAACCGGAGTCAGCGGTACGCAGAGCGGTATCGGCCAGACCCTTACGGGCACCACGGGCAGAAACGAAATATTCCAGAATATTCAGACCTTCACGGTAGTTGGCACGAATGGGCATCTCGATGGTGTGGCCAGCGGTGTTTGCCAGCAGGCCGCGCATACCGGCCAGCTGCTTGATCTGGTTCATAGAACCACGAGCACCGGAGTCAGCCATCATATAGATCTCGTTGTCCTTGGGCAGGTTGTCTGCCAGAGCCTTGGAGACCTTATCGGTGGTAGCCTGCCAGATGGCGATGGTCTGGTTGTAACGCTCGTTGTCGGAGATCAGGCCGCGGTTGAACAGCTTGCCGACCTTTGCGATCTGCTGGTCAGCCTCAGCGATCAGTTCCTGCTTCTGCGGCGGGATCACAGCGTCGCACACAGCGACGGAGATTGCAGACAGAGTGGAGTACTTGTAGCCCTGCGCCTTGATGGCATCCAGCATCTTTGCACACTTGCGGGTGCCGTTGCGGGTCATGCAGCGGGAAATGATGTCGGGCAGAGTCTTCTTGGTCACGCGGAAGCTGACCTCGTACTCCAGCCAGTGCTCGGGATCAGTACGGTCGATATAACCCAGATTCTGAGGAACAGGATTATTGAAGATGATGCGGCCGACGGTGGCTTCCACCAGACCGGTGCGCTCCACGCCGTCAATGGTCATGGTGCGGCGCACCTTGATGGGTGCGTGCAGGGTAACGATGTGCTCTGCATAAGCCATCAGGGCTTCGTTCTCATCGCGGAACACCTTGCCTGCGCCCTCGTCATTTTCACGAACGGTGGTCAGGTAGTAGCTGCCCAGGATCATATCCTGCGTAGGCACGGTAACAGGTGCGCCGTCAGAGGGCTTCAGCAGGTTGCCGGAAGCCAGCATCAGCATCTTGGCCTCACGGCAGGCATCCTCGCCCAGAGGCAGATGCACTGCCATCTGGTCACCGTCGAAGTCGGCGTTGAATGCGGTACATGCCAGCGGGTGCAGCTTGATTGCACGGCCCTCCACCAGCACCGGGTTGAAAGCCTGAATGCCCAGACGGTGCAGGGTAGGTGCACGGTTCAGCAGAACGGGGTGGCCCTTGATCACGGTCTCCAGGCTGTCCCACACTTCGGGCTTAGCGCGCTCCACCATCTTGCGGGCGGACTTGATGTTGTTGGCAATACCCTTCTCCACCAGATCCTTCATGACAAAGGGCTTGAACAGCTCCAGAGCCATTTCCTTGGGCAGACCGCACTGATCCATCTTCAGCTCAGGGCCGACGACGATAACAGAACGACCGGAGTAGTCAACACGCTTGCCCAGCAGGTTCTGACGGAAGCGGCCCTGCTTGCCCTTCAGCATATCGGAAAGGCTCTTCAGTGCGCGGTTGTTGGGGCCGGTGACCGGACGGCCGCGGCGGCCGTTGTCGATCAGGCTGTCCACTGCTTCCTGCAGCATACGCTTCTCGTTGCGCACGATGATGTCGGGAGCGCCCAGCTCCAGCAGACGGCGCAGACGGTTGTTGCGGTTGATCACGCGGCGGTACAGGTCGTTCAGGTCGGAGGTGGCAAAACGGCCGCCGTCCAGCTGGACCATGGGGCGCAGGTCAGGCGGCAGAACAGGCAGCACATCCATGACCATCCATTCAGGACGGTTGCCGGAAATGCGGAATGCCTCAACTACTTCCAGACGCTTGAGGATGCGCACGCGCTTCTGGCCGGAGGACTTTTCCACCTCGGCAGTCAGCTCTTCACTCAGCTGATCCAGATCGATCTCCTTCAGCAGATCCTGAATGGCCTCAGCGCCCATAGCAGCCTCGAACTCATCACCGTAGTGGTCGCGCATCTCACGATACTCGCTCTCGGTGAGCAGCTGCTTCTTTTCCAGACGGGTAGCGCCCGGATCAGTGACGATATAGCTTGCAAAGTACAGCACCTTCTCCAGCAGGCGGGGGCTGATGTCCAGCATCAGGCCGATGCGGCTGGGGATGCCCTTGAAGTACCAGATGTGGCTGACGGGAGCGGCCAGCTCAATGTGGCCCATGCGCTCACGGCGGACCTTGGCCTTGGTCACTTCAACGCCGCAGCGGTCGCAGATCTTGCCCTTGTAGCGGATGCGCTTATACTTACCGCAGTGGCACTCCCAGTCCTTGGTAGGTCCAAAAATGCGCTCACAGTACAAGCCGTCGCGCTCCGGCTTCAGGGTACGGTAGTTGATGGTCTCAGGCTTTTTGACCTCGCCGTAGCTCCAGTTGCGGATCTGCTCCGGGGAGGCAAGGCCGATCTTGATGGAATCGAAAACGTTGTTTTCCATGAAACGAACCCTTTCTTAATCTCTAGTTGTCTCGATGATACAGGCGGCTTTCTTGTTCAGACCACAGGCCCCTCTCCCCTGCCGCAGCACGCGGAACAGGGGGCTTGAGGCTTGTGTTCTTTGTCTGATCAGAAATCTACTTCGTCAGAAGAAGCGGGAGCTTCGGCACCGGAGTTATTGTCCTCCAGCACAGAAGGATCATCGAAACCGGCATCGGCATCCTTAATATTATAATCGTTGAGCAGTTCGCTCTCCTGCACGACGTTCTCAGTGCCGGCAACATCGCGCATATCAAAGCCGGTCTCTTCGTCGTCGAAGTTCTGACGCATGTCGATCTCGTTGCCGTCCTTGTCCTGAACAACAACGTCCAGACCCAGAGACTGCAGTTCCTTCAGCATAACGCGGAAGGACTCGGGAATGCCGGGCTGCGGGATCGGCTCACCCTTAACGATGGCCTCGTAGGTCTTCACACGGCCCTCCACGTCGTCGGACTTGACGGTCAGGATCTCCTGCAGAGTGTAAGCAGCGCCGTAAGCTTCCAGTGCCCAGACTTCCATTTCGCCAAAGCGCTGGCCGCCGAACTGGGCCTTGCCGCCCAGAGGCTGCTGAGTGACCAGAGAGTAGGGGCCGGTAGAACGTGCATGGATCTTATCATCGACCAGGTGATGCAGCTTCAGGTAGTACATATAACCGACGGTAACGCGGTTATCGAACTTTTCGCCGGTGCGGCCATCGTAAACGGTGGTCTTGCCATCGCGGTCCAGCTCGATCTTGGAGAAGTCGATGATGTGTCCCTTCTCGCCCATGATCTTGGGGAGCTTCGTGGGATATGCAGGAGCATTCTCGCCATGCCACATCTCGCGGGCGGTATCAAAGGTATCGCCGATGTCGTTCTCACGAGCGGAATCGAAGACGGGAGTCATGACCTTGATGCCGCATGCCTTGGCAGCGTAGCCCAGGTTGACTTCCAGCACCTGACCGATGTTCATACGGGAAGGCACGCCCAGGGGGTTCAGCACGATGTCCAGCGGGGTGCCGTCGGGCAGGTAGGGCATGTCCTCCTGCGGCAGAATGCGGGAAACGACACCCTTGTTGCCGTGACGGCCTGCCATCTTATCGCCAACGCTGATCTTGCGCTTCTGGGCGATATAGCAGCGGACGACCTCGCGCACGCCGGGCTGCAGCTCGTCGCTGTTCTCCGGGGTGAACACCTTGACATCCACGATGATGCCGTATGCACCATGGGGCACGCGCAGAGAAGTATCACGCACTTCGCGTGCCTTCTCGCCGAAGATGGCGCGCAGCAGGCGCTCTTCAGCGGTCAGCTCGGTCTCGCCCTTCGGGGTGACCTTACCGACCAGAATGTCGCCGCTCTTGACCTCGGCACCGATGCGGATGATGCCGCGCTCGTCCAGATCCTTCAGTGCATCCTCAGAAACGTTGGGGATATCACGGGTGATCTCTTCGGGTCCCAGCTTGGTGTCGCGGCTCTCGGTCTCGTACTCTTCAATATGAATGGAGGTGTACACGTCCTCGCGCACGATCTTCTCGTTCAGCAGAACGGCATCCTCGTAGTTGTAGCCTTCCCAGGTCATGAAGCCGATCAGAGCGTTCTTACCCAGAGAAATTTCGCCGTTGCGCATTGCAGGGCCGTCGGCCAGCACCTGACCGGCCTTGACGCTCTCGCCGACCTCCACGATGGGACGCTGGTTGATGCAGGTGCCTGCGTTGGAGCGTGCGAACTTGACCAGAGGATAATCCTCCAGCTCACCCTTGTTGTTGCGCACAACAACATGGTTGGCATCCATCTTCTCAACGATACCGTCATTCTTTGCCAGAACAGCGGTGCCGGAGTCGGTAGCAGCCTTGTACTCCATACCGGTAGCAACGATGGGCTGCTGGGTGACCATCAGAGGCACTGCCTGACGCTGCATGTTGGAACCCATCAGAGCACGGTTACAGTCATCGTTCTCCAGGAAGGGGATGCAGGCGGTAGCAACAGAGACCATCATTCGCGGAGAAACGTCCATGTAATCGACTTTCTCTGCATCAATTTCAAGGATCTCGTCGCGGCGGCGGGCAGACACACGGGGACGGATGAAGTGCTTGCCCTCATCCAGCGGCTCGTTGGCCTGTGCCACAACGTACTCGTCCTCGACGTCAGCGGTCATATACTCGACCTCGTCGGTGACGACCTGTTCCTTCAGGTTGCCGTTCTCGTCATAGATCTTCTTGACCTTGCGGTACGGAGCTTCCACGAAGCCGTACTCGTTGATCTTGGCGTAAGATGCCAGATAGGAGATCAGACCGATGTTGGGGCCTTCAGGAGTCTCGATGGGGCACATACGGCCGTAGTGGCTGTAGTGAACGTCGCGGACCTCGAAACCTGCGCGGTCACGGCTCAGACCGCCGGGGCCCAGAGCAGACAGGCGGCGCTTGTGGGTCAGCTCAGCCAGCGGGTTGTTCTGATCCATGAACTGGGACAGCGGAGAAGAACCGAAGAACTCCTTGATGGCTGCCACCACCGGACGGATGTTGATGAGGGCCTGCGGGGTGATGACGCTCTGATCCTGGCTCTGCAGGGTCATGCGCTCACGGATGACGCGCTCCATGCGGGAGAAGCCGATGCGGAACTGGTTCTGCAGCAGCTCGCCCACGCTGCGGATGCGGCGGTTGCCCAGATGGTCGATATCATCGGTGGTGCCAATATTGTGGCCCAGACCGTTCAGGTAGTTGATGGAAGCCAGAATATCGGCGACCGTAACGGTGCGGCCGATCAGCTGGTCGTGGTTGCGGCGCAGCATCTCCTTCTGCTCTTCCACATCAGAGGTGGTGTCGAGGATCTTCTTGATCTCATCGAAGGAGCAGCGCTCGTTGATGCCGCACTCCTTCACGTCGAAGGAGAAGAAGCCCTGTGCATCCACACAGCCGTTGGTGATGACCTTGATCTTCCGGCTCTCTTCCTTCATGGGATCGTCGAGCTTCAGCACGACCAGATTCACACCGGCATTGTCAGCCTTCTCAGCCAGCTCGCGGGTGATCTTGGCACCAGCCTCGATCAGGATCTCGCCGGTCAGCGGAGCGACCACATTCTCAGCAGCCACCTGACCGGTGATGCGGCGGGCCAGAGACAGCTTCTTGTTCATCTTATAACGGCCGAAACGAGACAGGTCATAACGACGCGGGTCGAAGAACAGCATGTTGATCTGGCTGGTAGCAGACTCCACCGTGGGAGGCTCGCCGGGGCGCAGCTTGCGGTAGACTTCCAGCAGGCCCTCTTCCTGATTCTTGGTGGTATCCTTTTCCAGAGTAGCGAGGATGCGCTCATCGTCGCCAAAGAAGTTCAGGATGTCCTCGTTGGTGGACAGGCCCAGTGCACGGCACAGCACGGTGACAGGCAGCTTGCGGTTCTTATCGATACGGACATAGAACACATCGGAAGCATCGGTCTCGTACTCCAGCCATGCACCGCGGTTGGGGTTCATGGTGGCGCTGTACAGGTCGTTGCCCACCTTATCCTTGGCATCGCCGTAGAACACGCCAGGAGAACGCACCAGCTGGCTGACGATAGCACGCTCTGCACCGTTGATCACAAAGGTGCCGGCATCGGTCATCAGCGGGAAATCGCCCATGAAGATCTCCTGATCCTTCACTTCGCCGGTCTCCTTGTTCAGCAGACGGGCGGTGACGCGCAGGGGTGCTGCATAGGTCACGTCGCGCTCCTTGCACTCCTTGATGCTGTACTTCGGCTCCTTATCCAGGCGGAAGTCCACAAAGCTCAGTGCCAGATTGCCGGTGTAGTCCTCAATGGTGCCGATATCGTGGAAGACCTCTTTCAGGCCCTCGTCCAGGAACCACTGATAAGAGTTCTTCTGGACCTCGATCAGGTTCGGCATACTGATGACTTCGTCGATGTGGGAGAAGCTCATGCGCTCGGTTTTGCCGAGCTTTACGGGCTTGACTTTCATCATAAAATCAACCACTCCTTACTTTTATACTCTACGGGATGTCGTATACACGGGTCAAATTTGAGCAGACACACATAATTCGACCCGCGTCGAAGGGAACCTTTCGGCGTTTTTCACAAACTTTTCGGTTTGACCCGTCCAGCCGCCGCCTGCGTATTCCCCTTTTTGGCGCACTAGTCCATTATGTGATACTAATGCAGTATACACCCTAAAAGCCTTGCTGTCAAGCCATTTTTCAGATTTTTGCCAAAACAAATTTATTTTTTCTTTCATTTTCGTACGCCCGGCAGCGTGTTGTATTTTGCTGTTTTAGGGCTTGATTTTTTTATTTTGCACGTTCCTGTTCATAATCCCCTTGTGCAATTTGTCTATCTTTGCCCTTGTGTTTTGTCGTATTACTTTTACAGTCGGATATGCCCGTTTTCCCTTGCGGCCCTTTTTTGTGAAAAAGCAGCTCAGAAAAGCTCGCAGGCTTTTCTGAGCTGCAAATATAAAAATAATGTTTTCTCTAATATTGCCAGAGCGCAAGCGGCGGCAATTATAATCGTTCACTCATCCAGATAATCCCGCAGGCGTTTTGCACGGCTGGGATGCCGCAGCTTGCGCAGGGCCTTGGCTTCGATCTGCCGCACCCGCTCCCGGGTCACATTGAACTCCTTACCCAGCTCTTCCAGCGTGTGCGCCCGGCCATCCTCCAGCCCGAAGCGCAGTGCGATCACCCGCTCTTCCCTCGGTGTCAGGCTTTTGAGCACGCTGAACAGTTCCCGCCGCAGCAGCTGCCGCCCGGCTTCATCCACCGGGACACCTGCATCCTCGTCCTGAATAAAATCTTCAAGGTGGGCATCCTCTTCCTCGCCCACCGGCGTTTCCAGGCTGATGGGGTCCTGCGCCAGCTGCAGCAATTCCCGCACACGGTCCGGCTCCATGTCCAGCTGAACAGCGATCTCTTCCGCGGTAGGCTCCCGGCCATTTTTCCGCAGCAGGTCGCCAGTCGTCTTTTTGACCCGGTTGATGCTCTCCACAAGGTGTACCGGGATGCGGATGGTCCTCCCCTGATCTGCAATGGCGCGGGTGATGGACTGACGGATCCACCACGTGGCATAGGTGGAAAATTTGAAGCCACGCTCCGGCTCAAACTTTTCCGCCGCCTTCATCAGACCGAGATTGCCTTCCTGAATGAGATCCAGAAACGGTAGGCCCCGCCCTGCATAGCGCTTTGCCACCGACACCACCAGCCGCAGGTTCGCTTCGCTGAGCTTCCGCCGGGCATCCTCGTCCCCGGCCTGCGCGGCACGGGCAAGCTCCGTTTCCTGCTCTGCCGTCAGCAGCGGCACCCGGCCGATCTCCTTCAAATAGGCCTTTACCGGGTCGTCCAGCGCCACCCCCTCTGCCGAAAGCTCATGTTCCAGCCTGCCGATCTGCGTTTCATCCAACGCAGGCAGGTCCTCTTCCTCTTCGGTCAGGTGCACGCCGCGGTCCTCCAGTGCCGTATACAGCTCATCCAGCTGCGCCACATCGTAATCCTGTTCGTCCATGGCACGGCTGATCTGCTCCGGTGTCAGGGCATGGTGGCGTGCCCGCGCGGCCAGTGTTCTGGCCAATTCCTCCGTTTGCGACAATTTCTGCATGGTTCCTGCTCCTTTCCTCTCCTGCTCCAGCCGGAGGGGAAAGCGGGGATCATTCTTCTACAGGCACATTTCCCTGCTTCTTTTCGCGCATCGACTGGAGGTAATCACTCAGTTCCTCATTGGACATATGCGCCGCCTTGCCTGCCATGGGCATCCCCCGGGCAATGCGGTCCAGATACAGCCGGATATCATCCGGCGTACAATTCACATCGCTGTATTGTGCCGCAAGATGGCTCAGTTCATTCAGCGCTTCTTCGCTTACAAAAGCGCGCAGCGTGGTCAGGCTGATCTCAATGCCCTCCTGTCGGCAGCGCAGCATGGCTTCAAACAGCTCCTTCTGCTGCGGCAGCACGAACTGTTCTGCGGTCAGCTGCCCCTGCACCAGATCGATATAGTGCGGCTCCCTCAGTATGGCCGCCAGCAGCCGCTGCTGTGCACTGGCAATGCCCAGCGCCTGACTGCCGCCCGCACTGTACGGCACGTTGATCTGATTCATCTCACCGGACTTGAGCGCCTGCTGCTTTTTCTCCCAGCGGTGCTTGCTGCCCGCCCTCTTCACGGCGGTCTCCAGCTGGGTCATGATAGCTGTTTTGGAGATGTTGGTCTCCTCAGCCAGACGCCCCGCATACACTTCCTGCTCGGTAGGGTTGGAGCGCTCTGCCAGCATATTCACAGCTTCCTTCACGTATTCCAGCCGCTGGGCATCCTGTGCCAGATCGTACTGGCTGCGCAGACGGCCCAGCCGGAAGTCCAGTGCATTGCCCACACCATCCAGCAGGGCTTTGAATCGCTCTGCGCCATACTTTTTGATGTACTCGTCCGGGTCCTTTGCACCGGGGATCTGCAGCACACCCACCTTTACCGGGCTGTTGCGGAACAGTTCCAGCGAGCGCAGCGTGGCCTTCTGGCCTGCTTCGTCCGAATCGTAGCTCAGGATCACCTCGTCAGCATACTCGCTGATGAGCCGCACCTGCTCCGGGGTCAGGGCCGTGCCGCAGGCACACACTGCTGTGTCGATGCCTGCCTGATGCATACTGATCACGTCCATGTAGCCCTCGCACAGCACGAACCGGCGCACCGCGCTGCGCTTTGCGATCTGCAGCGCAAACACCGTCTCTGATTTGTGGTACACCAGCGTTTCCGGGCTGTTGACATATTTCGGTTTGGAATCGTCCAGCACGCGCCCACCAAACGCAATGATGTTGCCGCGCAGGTCAAAGATGGGGGTCATCACCCGCTTCCAGAACAGGCAGTAGATGCGGCCGGACGCACTGCGCTTGAACAGGCCGCTGGCATCCAGCTCCTGCTGATTGTAGCCCTTATCGCGCAGGAACTGATACAGCGCCTGTCCGTCGTTTGGCGCATAGCCCAGCCCGAACCGGACGATAGTCTTGTCGTCCAGACCGCGCCGCCGCCAGTAGGCACGGGCCTGACGGGCTTCCTCCACGGTGGAGTTCAGGCAGGCGTGGAAAAACCGTGCCGCCTCCTTGTTCATGGAGAGGATGCGGCTGCGCATCCGGCCTGTTTTGTCGTCCTCCTGCGGCTCCGGCATACCGGCCCGCGCTGCCAGCAGCTTAACGGCCTCCGGGTAATCGATGCTGTTGATCTTTTTCGTAAAGGTAATGGCATCGCCGCCTGCGCCGCAGCCAAAGCAGTAAAAGCTCTGGGTGTCCGGGTAGACGTAGAATGAGGGCGTTTTTTCGCTGTGGAAGGGGCACAGGCCGCCATACAAACGTCCCTTGCGCTTGAGCTGCACATAGCTGCCCACCAGCTCCACAATGTCGGTGCGGCGGGTCAGTTCTTCAATGTATTCGTGTGGGATCATGGATCTTTCAAACGACCTTTCGGATTTATAGGACATGCCACTTCCGGGGCACAAACAATTCCTCAAAAGTGCGGATGGCAAATTCATCGCTCATGCCACTGATGTAATCGGTCACTGCGCGTTCTCCGCCCTCCTGATAAGCCAGCTGGATGTAGAAGTTGGACATCCGGTCCACATGGTTCAGGTAGTAATCGTACAGTTCCCCGATCACCTTGTCCACCTTCTGCTCTTCCCGCTTGGCGGTCTTGTCCACGTACACGGTGGCGTACATGAAATCCCGCAGCGCAAGGAAGGCTTCGTTTTCCTCTGCGCCCACCTTCACATCCCCATCGCTGTTGGCAAGGATACTGTTGATCATGGTGGTGATGCGGGCAGATTTTGTCTGGCCCAGCACGGCGGTGCATTCCTTCGGCAGGGTGGCTGGGTCCAGCACACCGGCGCGCACCGCGTCCTCAATGTCATGGTTCACATAGGCGATCTGATCCGCCATGCGCACGATGCGCCCTTCCGGCGTTGCCGCCCAGGTGCCCTTTGTGTGGGTCACGATGCCGTTGCGCACCTCCCACGTCAGGTTCAGGCCCCGGCCGTCCTTTTCCAGCTTGTCCACCACACGCAGGCTCTGCATGTAGTGCTTGAAGCCGTCCGGGCACAGCTCATTCAGCGCGCGCTCCCCGGCATGGCCAAACGGCGTGTGGCCCAGATCATGGGCAAGGCTGATCGCTTCGGTCAGATCTTCGTTCAGCCGCAGGGCGCGGGCAATGGTCCGCGCGATCTGCGAGACCTCCAGCGTATGGGTCAGTCGGGTGCGGTACAGGTCTCCCTCCGGCGAGAGGAACACCTGCGTCTTTTGTTTGAGCCGTCGGAACGCCTTGCAGTGCAGCACCCGGTCACGGTCACGCTGGAACACCGGCCGGATCGGGTCCTGCTCTTCCGGCAGCATGCGGCCGCGGCTTTGGTCGCTGAAGGTAGCCCACGGCGCGAAGGTCATATGTTCGATCTCTTCTGTGCGCTGACGTACATCCATACAAAGTCGCCCTCCCTTTTTGTCGCCATTCCCCCTCTCTGTTTCGGCACAGCCGATCCCAATTGCTGCGTCTGCGGCAATTGTAGCACACCCGCTTTGTCGAAGGGGGAAAAAGCCTGTCGGTTCGCAAAATAATGCTTGCTTTTTTATTTTTGCCGCTGCTGGGTTCAGAACGGTGCGTAGAACGGGTCGGATACCGTCACCTGCGCGCTGCCGCGCGTCAGCTCCCGCAGCTGTTCCAGCAGCGGGCCTTCGGTGTGTTCCGGCATCTGCCAGCACAGGGTCACGCGATCCGTGAACTGCGGCGCGGCCTGTTTTGCTCCCGCCGCATCGATCAGCAGCGATGCACGCTCATAAAGGGAGTAATCCACCGTCACGCGCAGCTCCACCACGCTGCGCACCGTGACCACCTCGGCATTTTCCAGTGCACGGGCCGTAGCCGTGGTGTATGCACGCACCAAGCCGCCGGTGCCCAGCAGCACACCGCCAAAGTAACGGGTCACCACCACGATCAGATCCGTCAGGCCGCTGTGCTGCAGCACCTCCAGCGCTGGTGTGCCCGCCGTCTTGGCCGGTTCACCATCATCTGAATAGCGTTCCCGGTTGCCTTCCCGCAGGCGGTAGGCATACACATTGTGGCGGGCGGTGCGGTTGGCCGCACGCACCTGTTCCAGAAATGCAACGGCAGCTTCCTCGCTGTCCGCAAATGACAGCGCCGCAATGAAGCGGCTCTTCTTTTCTTCGTATTCTCCTGTGGCCGTGCCATGGATGGTGCGGTAATCCTCCACTGTGGTTCCTCCTGCATGTTATTCAAAATAAGTATAACATAAATCGTCCGTTGTGCAACCACTGCCGCATACGTTTTTGTGTCAAGGCCAGCTCCCGGTACCGCTGCCCGCATGTCCTCTGCCAGAAAAAAGCGCAACAAAAAATCGGCCAAGCCTTGCAGCTCAGCCGATCTTTTGTTAGAAGAAAGCAGATGATCACTTCGTAAAGAGCTGGATCCACTGATGGCCCCAAGTGCTGGAGCTGTTGTAGTAGTAGCCAACACCCATTGCACGAGCTTCGGGATCCAGAATGTTTGCGCGATGGCCTTCGGAGTTCATCCAGGCATTCACGACTTCTTCAGGAGAAACGCTGCCCCATGCGGCATTCTCGCCAGCAGCGGCATCCGTCACGCCGTACTCGCTGAGAACAGTGTACCACTTGGTACCATTGGGACGAACGTGAGAATTGACGGTTGCGATCTCTTCGGCGCGCTGCTGAGCAGCTGCGGTGAGCTTTGCATCGCCCATGACCAGGGGCTGCAGGCCGTACTTTGCACGCTCGGCATTGACCAGATTCAGAACTTCCTGACGGTAGTTGCTGGTGTAAGAGTTTTCGGGGCAAGAGAAGATCAGCACCCAGTAGTTGTTGTAAACGCCACCTTCGTAGTGGCCCACGCTCATGGTGGTCGCGTCTGCGTTCAGGATGCGCTCACGTGCGAAATCAATGTTCATCCACTGATCCACCGCTGCATCGGGGGTGGAAACGCCCGCCATGTAGTCCTCGCCAATCGACACATCTTCGATGCCATTCTCGGCGAAGATGGTGAAATCGCGCTGGCCATTGGGACGAACGTAGGAATAAGAAGAGGCCAGTTCCTTAGCGCGCTCCTGAGCGGCACTATTGTGGCTGCTGTCGCCCAGCTGAACGGGCTTCAGGCCAGCCTTTACGCGCTCGTTGTTTACGCGGCGCAGGAACTCGTTCTGATAAGCTTCGTCCTGAAAGCTGATGTAGGAATTTTCTTCTTCGATGGAGGCAGAAACCGAAGCCTCAGCTGCGTTTGCAGTAACGGGCTTGAGAGATGCAGCACCAAAAACCACAGCCAGAGTCATAGCTGCTGCTGCGATATTCTTCAGGGCACGCATCTCGAGTTTCATAAGACATCCTCCGCAAGCTTTTGTATATAAAAGCTTTTTTGCATTCATGTGAATGCGTACTGCAACACATCTGCAATTCTTCCGTTTCAAATGTGTTGCTTTTGTGCAACAAAAGTATCACAATAGCATCTCATCGTCAAGGGGTTTCTGTCGATTTTTTGAGAGAAAATGCAAAAAAATCAAAATTTCCCGTTCCGAAAACGTTTCACAAGCGCAACAGGTTCATCCAAGATCCCGTGAATTTGTTACGTCCGTGT
>OJKW01001284.1_pt1 | contig 14691 bp, 13 predicted proteins | sample 1596591 | NCBI WGS metagenome assembly OJKW01 (sample SAMEA4350166, study PRJEB24818) | metagenome | biome: human; feature: gut; material: faeces | place: Denmark | collected 2013-09
CCCGGCGCGCTGCGCAAGGAACCTGACAGCTTCGATGTAGTCGAGGTTCTCAATCGTGCGGATAAATGTTATCGCGTCCCCGCCCGCGCCGCAGCCGAAGCAGTAGTAGCTCTGGGTGTTCGGGTAGACGTGGAACGACGGAGTACGCTCCGAGTGGAACGGGCAGCGGCAGGAATAGGTCGCCCCTGAGCGCTTCAGCTCGACATAATTTTCAATTAGCGAAACGATCTCGTTTGCGTCTCGCACTTCCTGGAGGAAGCTTTCCGGGACTGCCATGTTCTCACCCCTGTCTGATATGTGAAATAACGCCGTTCCAGCCCTTGGGGATCGTGATCTCCTTAAAGAGGTCAACGGCGTAGTCGTCGGTCATGCCGCTGATGAAGTCCCCGACTGCGACCGGAAGCCCGAACCGCTCCGCGAGGGTAAGATACAGCTCCGGCATTTTTTCCGGCGTGTCTATAAAGTATTTGTAAAGGAACCGGACAATATACTGTGCCTTGTCCTTTTCGGCGATGGTAGGTTCTGCGCGGTAGACTTTCTCAAACATGAACGCACGCAGCTCGTCGTGAGCCTTTTTGGTAATATCGTCCATATGAATATTTTCCGCGCCGTTGTCGATGATGGAGCGCACCATCGTGGTTATCCTGGCGGATTTGGTAGCGCCGAGAACCTTCACCGGGAATTCCGGAAGGTCGTTCTGGCTTAACACGCCGCCGCGGATAGCGTCCTCAATGTCGTGATTGATGTATGCGATCTTGTCGCAGAGCCTTACGACCATGCCTTCCCGCGTGAAGGGCAGGGAAGCGCCTCCGGAAGTGGAGTGACCCTGGATCCCGTCGATGACCTCGGCGGTGAGGTTCAGCCCTCTGCCGTCCTTCTCGATGACCTGCACGACGCGCATTCCCTGCATGTTGTGGGAGAATCCGCCGGGCATGATCTCATTCAGAGCGCGTTCGCCGTCGTGCCCGAAAGGAGTATGCCCGAGGTCGTGCCCGAGCGCGATAGCCTCGGTGAGATCCTCATTCAGCCCGAGCGCGCGTGCAACAGTGCGGGAGATCTGGCTGACCTCCAGCGTGTGCGTGAGCCGCGTGCGGTAGTGGTCGGAGTGCGGGATAAGGAACACCTGCGTCTTGTGCTTCAGCCTGCGGAACGCCCGGCAGTGGATTATCCTGTCCCTGTCGCGCTGGAAGTCCGTGCGGATATCGTCCGGAGCCTCCGGAAGCTCGCGGCCGCGGGTGTCGGCTGCCTTGCAGGCAAATTCGCTGAGGATAAGAGCCTCGTTCTGCATGATACGTTCTCTCGGAAGCATAGCGGTTCCTTTCGCAGAATGCCAAAACGTAAAAAGGGCATAACTACCCTCATTAATATATACAGATTAAAGCTTCCTGTTCCTTTAAAAAAAACGTCAATTTGTGACATCTGCACAATAAAAAGAAAAACAATTGTGCAGAATTGCTTTAAGCAAAATCAAAGTTGAGCTTCTCAATCTCCTCGACAGAAACCGCGCCATTGCACACGTCAACGAGCTTGTCAGTGAGTTTCTGCGAGTTTTCCGCGCGTATATGGAGAACGATCCGCACGTTATCCGCGAACCGCTCGTCCTCGACGCGGGCGTCGAAATCGGCGAACACCTGCGCAAGTCTGCCGTACAGACCGTAATCCACGGTAACGGCTAGCTTGACTGCCTCGGCCATGCACTTTATCTGCGCTGCGTCAACGGCGTCCTTGGCGCCCTTGGTGTAGGCGCGTACGAGTCCCCCGGCTCCGAGAAGCACGCCGCCGAAGTACCTCGTGACAACGCAGCATACGTCGGTCAGCCCCTCCTTGCGGAGCACTTCGTAAATCGGGACTCCTGCCGTGCCGCCGGGTTCGCCGTCGTCGGAGTGGCGCGCGGCGTTGTTCTCACGCAGAATATAGGCGTATCAGTTGTGCGTAGCCTTTCGGTGCATCGCGCGTATCTCCTCAATGAACGCGACCGCCTGTTCCTCGGTCTGGACAGGGCAGAGGTAGCCGATGAATTCGGACTTCTTTTCAATGAATCTGGCTTCGCAGCGGCGCGCGATGGTCTTATATTCCATGAGTCCTCCATAAACGCAAAAACACACGCAGGAAAATCGAGCGTGTGTTTTTTACTACATTAGTACTACCTGTTACTGTGCAATTACTTGCCCATGTTGTAGCGCTTCTTGAATCTGTCAACACGTCCGCCGGAGTCAACCAGCTTCTGCTTACCTGTGAAGAACGGATGGCACTTGGAGCAGATTTCTACTCTGATGTCCTTCTTGGTAGAACGTGTCGGGATCTCATTACCGCAAGCGCATCTGATAACAGTAGCTTCGTATGCGGGATGAATACCTTCCTTCATTGATTTTCACCTCAATCCGTATATGCCAAACCCTGGTTTGCTTACCATCAGCGGTTCAGACTATGGCATAGTCATTAACAATTATATAGTATATCACAATTCTTCCGAAATTGCAATAGGTTTTTCAAAATTTTTTGAAAAAATTTCGGAAATTGTGAAACTACATCAGAAATCAGAAGCCGAGGATCTTTGTGAAGTCAGCGGAGAGCTTCTCCTGGAGAGCCACAGCGTCAGCCTTCTTAGCGCCAGTGGTGGTGTAGTAAACCTTGATCTTGGGCTCGGTGCCGGAGGGTCTGATAACAACGCTTGCGTTATCCTGGAGGAAGAAAGTGATAACATTGGACTTCGGCAGGGTGATCTGTTCAGTCTTGCCGTCAGCGGAGGTCTTTACGGAAGCTTCGTAGTCAGCGGTTGCAACTACGCTCAGACCGCCGATAGCCTTCGGACCGTTCTTTCTGAGGTCGGACATGATCTCGCTCATGCGCTCCATGCCGCTCTCGCCCTCGCAGGTGAAGGTGTCGAGCTTGTTGAAGTATACGCCGTACTCGTCGTACATTCTCTTTCTCGCCTCGATGAGGGAGATACCCTTTGTGCGGTAGAAAGCAGCCATTTCGCAGATGAGCATGGAAGCTACGACGGCGTCCTTGTCGCGTACATAGCCGCCTGCGAGGTAGCCGTAGCTCTCCTCGAAGCCGAAAATGTAGCGGTTCTCCTCGCCCTTAGCCTCGAGGAAGCCGATCTGCTCGCCGATGAACTTGAAGCCAGTGAGTACTTCGCGGAGCTCAACGCCGTACTTCTTGCAGATTGCCTTGGTGATGTCAGTGGTAACGATGGTCTTTACTGCAACGGGGTTCTTGGGCATGGTGCCGAGAGCGATACGCTCCTTGCAGATGTATTCGAGGAGCAGCGCGCCGACTTCGTTGCCGGTGAACAGCTCGTAGTGGTCGCCGTCGGGAACTGCGATACCTACACGGTCGCAGTCGGGGTCGGTAGCGAGCAGCAGGTCAGGCTTCTCGGTCTCGCAGAGCTTCAGACCGCAGGCGAGAGCTTCCTTGATCTCGGGGTTCGGATAGGGGCAGGTGGGGAAGTTTCCGTCGGGGTTCTCCTGCTCGGGAACAACTACAACGTCCTTGACGCCGATCTCTCTGAGAATGCGGCGTACGGGCTTGTTGCCGGTGCCGTTCAGAGGAGTGTAAACTACCTTCAGACCGCTGGAAGCAACAAGGTCGGTATGCAGACCCTGCTCCTTGACCTTAGCCATGTAAGCGTCGATAACGTCGTCGCCGATGAAGCTGATCATGCCGTCGGCCACAGCCTTGTCGAAATCGGTGGACTTAACGCCGTCGAAGATGTCGATAGCGTTGATCTTGGCGAGAACAGCCTCGGCAGCCTCGAGAGTGAGCTGGCAGCCGTCGTTGCCGTATACCTTGTAGCCGTTGTACTTAGCAGGGTTGTGACTGGCTGTTACCATTACGCCTGCGCCGCAGTCCAGCGCTCTTACCGCCCAGGAAAGCATAGGAGTAGGCATGAGCTCCTTGTAGATATGTACCTTGATGCCATTTGCTGCGAGAACTTCGGCAGCGCTCTTGGAGAAGTAGTCGGACTTGATGCGGCTGTCGCAGGAGATAGCTACGGACTTCTTCTCGCCGCTTGCGAGGATATACTCAGCAAGACCCTGAGTAGCCTTCTTAACGGTGTAAACGTTCATTCTGTTGGTGCCTGCGCCGATAACTCCGCGCAGACCTCCTGTGCCGAACTCGAGGTCGCGGTAAAAACGGTCGTTCTTGCCGTCCTCGTCGTCCTTTATGCTCTCAAGCTCAGCCTTGAGATCGGGGTCAGCAGTTGCCTTTGCGAGCCACTGTTCATAGAGCTTCTGTATGTCTGCCATTGATAAATCCTCCTGTTATTCTGTTCAAATCAGGCGAGTAATAGTACACTACTCCCTGAGTAATCACAAGTATTATAACACACTCTTGGCAAAATTTCAAGAGGTCTGCCGGAAAATATTTAGTTAAAAACGGATTTTTTTCTTACTTAAAAACTTTGATTTCATTAGCGCGAAAATTTTATCAACGGCACTTGACAAATCGGAGAATTTATGATATGATATATCTGGTTAGAAAACACTAATCCGAATGCAGAGTCTATTCTGCATTATATTTTGAAGTTTGGGTTAGTGCAGACTAATGTCGAGAATAAAACTCCACGAAATGAACAGGATAAGGTGAGAGCTATGTCAAAGGAAGAATGCAGGCGTTTTGAGAAGAAGCTTGCGTTTCATACGGCGCCGTCTCTACTTGGGATAAAGTGCGCGAGTCTTTTTACGCTGTCGCGCAGCGAGTTCGACATATGCGGAAACGCGCGCAGATTCAACCGCCGCGCCGCCGCGAGGGGACTGAAGATAAAGGTACTCCGCGAGGAGTGCTCCTGCGCGGGACGTTCGCTGATACTTGTCTACAGCCCGAAGCTGCTTGCGGCGAGGCTCAGCGCGCCGGAAAACCGCGAACTCCTGAGAGAGTACGGCTACACGGACGACCTGCCGCTTGACGAGTGCCTTGAGCGGCTCTCGGAGCGCACGAAGTGCGACGATTTCCCACACGAAATCGGAATTTTCCTTGGCTATCCTGCGGAGGACGTCCGGGGATTCGTGGAGAATGGCGGCTGCAATTACAAGCTGTGCGGCTGCTGGAAAGTATATGGCAGCGTGGAGAGCGCCCGCCGGAAGTTCGCAGCCTACGACCGATGCAGGGAATACCTCTGCGGCAGGCTGGAGCAGGGCGAGGACCTCTACCAGGCGCTGAAGATATCATAAGGAGGACAACTACTATGAAAATTGCAGTTATTTATTGGAGCGGAACAGGCAACACTGAGGCTATGGCAGGCTCGGTTGCAGAGGGCGCAAAGAGCGCAGGCGCAGAGGTAAGCGTATTTACAGCGGCCGACTTCTCTGCGGATATGGTAGATCAGTTTGATTCTATCGCTTTCGGTTGTCCCTCAATGGGCAGTGAACAGCTTGAGGACAGCGAGTTTGAGCCTATGTTCAACGCTTGTGAAGCAAAGCTGTCAGGCAAGAAGGTAGGACTTTTCGGTTCTTACGGCTGGGGCGACGGCGAATGGATGAGAAACTGGGAGGAGCAGTGCATTGCTGACGGCGCAGTTATGGCAGGCGAAGGCGTTATCTGCAACGAAGCTCCCGATGACACAGCTACCGAGCAGTGCGTTGCTCTCGGAAAGGCGCTTGCATCATAAATTCAGAATACAGCTTAAAGATAAACAAACATACTCCGTAAAACACCGCAGAGGAAATGCTCTGCGGTGTTCCCTTTTTCCCCTTGACAATCCCTCTCCTCTGTGCTAAAATAATACCATACAGAAAAGCTATGATAAGAAACAGTAGATAAATCTGCGTCACAGAGAAAGAGCGGTTGGTGCAAGCTCCCGACAAGGTTTTATCGAACCCGTCTTTGAGCTGTACACGATGAGTGTTACCGGTTTCTCCCGTTACAGAGATACAAGTGCGGTTATACCGAATTTAGGTGGTACCACGGAACAATGTTTCGCCCTAAGCAAATTTAATGCTTCGGGCTTTTTTATGCCCGGAATTCAGGAGGATATGCAATGAAACTCGACAAGCTGGTCGGCGACCGTTTTAAAGAAAGACCCTCGGACTGTCAGATTGACAGCCACGCAATTATGGTGAGAGGCGGCTATATCAAGTATATGGCTAACGGTATCTTCTCGTCATACACACCCACAAAGAGAATCACAAAGAAGATCGAACAGATTATCAGAGAAGAAATGGACAAAATAGACGGACAGGAAGTACAGTTCCCTGTCGTTATGCCCGCTTCACTCTGGCAGGAGTCAGGCAGATACGACAGCATCGGCAGTGAGCTGTTACGTTTCACAGACCGCAACAGAATGCCTATGGTACTCGGTATGACGCACGAGGAAGCCGCTGTACATCTCGTGCGTGAATACGGCAAGAGCTACACGAAGTACCCTTTTATGATTTATCAGATACAGACAAAGTTCCGTGATGAAGCTCGTCCGAGAGGCGGTCTTATCAGAGTCCGTGAGTTCACTATGAAGGACGCTTACTCATTCCACACATCGCAGGAAGATCTTGAGCAGTATTACGATAAGTGCCACAAGGCTTATGAAAACATATTCAGACGTGCAGGTGTTCCCGAGGTAATCTCGGTCAAGTCCGATTCAGGTATGATGGGCGGCAGTATATCACACGAATTCATGCTCCTTACACCCGTAGGCGAGGATACAATAGCAAGCTGTCACGAATGTGGTTTCAATGCGAATATGGAAGCCGCAGACAGCATTATCGAGAACACAAGAGATGAAGTTTCCGCACCTATGGAGCTTGTTCATACTCCGAATATCCATACCATAGAAGAAATATGTGACTTTTTGCATACTCCCAAGGAAAAGAGCTGTAAGGCTGTCGTATATCAGAGAAATGCAGACGACAGCTATGTTGTCGTATTCACAAGAGGCGATATAGACGTAAACGAAACAAAGCTCCGCAACTTCTTAGGCTGTGAGATTCACCCTGCCGTAATCACAGAAGAATGCGGTCTTAACGCAGGATATATCGGACCTGTCGGTCTTCCCGAAAATATGACCGTTCTGTTTGATACTTCACTTCAGAATACAAACAACCTTTCGTGCGGTGCAAATAAGGAAGAATACCACTACACAGGTCTTGACATTGACCGTGATTGTGCAAATGTTGAATATCACGACTTTGCAAAAATTCTTGACGGCGGCATCTGCCCCAATTGCCACAAGCACTCGATTTCAATATCAAGAGGTATCGAGGTCGGAAACATATTCCAGCTCGGTACAAAGTACACAAAGACTATGGGTATGACCTACCTTGACAGCAACGGCGAGGAAAAGACACCTATTATGGGCTGTTACGGTATTGGTGTCGGCAGACTTGCGGCTTCGGTATGCGAGGCGCACCACGATGATTACGGTCCTATCTGGCCAATGCCTATCGCTCCGTGGCAGGTTCATATCTGCGCTGTACGTTCAGATGACGCAGATGTTAAGGCTTGTGCAGATAAGCTGTATGACACTTTACAGAACGCAGGTGCCGAGGTTATCTATGATGACAGACAGGTAAGCGCAGGTGTTATGTTCTCTGACGCAGACCTTCTCGGCGTACCGCTGAGAGTTGTTGTAAGCCCCAGAAACCTGAAGGACAACTGCTGTGAAATTTCCGCAAGGGATAAGAGCTTCTCATATAAAGTTCCCTTTGAGGAAACCGCTGACAAGGTTCAGGAGCTTATAAAAGAGCTTATGGCTAAATTCAACGATTGAGATTTTAAGTGAATAATCTGAGGGCAGTGTTTCGGCACTGCCCTTTTTATCATAATATTTCTTTACTTACAGGGAAAAATGTAGTAGAATAATATCAGAAACTTAAAAAACACGGAGGTAATAATATGTGTACAGCCGCAACATACAAGACAGAAGATTTCTATTTCGGCAGAACGCTTGATTACGAATGTTCATACGGCGAGGAAATTGTAATTATGCCGAGAAATTTCAGATTGCAATTTCTGAATATGGGAGTTTGCGAAAGCCACTACGCAGTGATCGGTACGGCTCATATTGCCAAAGGTTACCCGTTGTTCTATGATGCAGTGAACGAAAAGGGGCTTTGTATGGCAGGGCTTAACTTTGTCGGCAATGCCCGTTATTTTAAAAACGCTCCCGATAAGGACAACGTAGCACAGTATGAATTTATTCCGTATATTCTCGGAAAATGTGCAGACGTAAATGAAGCAAAAGAGCTGATTTCTAAAATCAATATAACCGATACGCCCTTTAACGAGCAGATGCCGGCAGGTCAGCTCCACTGGATAATTGCGGACAGGAACAGCGCAATAACCGTTGAATCGGTATCGGACGGAATAAAGGTTTATGATAATCCGATAGGTGTGCTTACCAACAATCCGCCCTTTGACGAGCAGATGTTCAGATTGAACGATTATATGCATTTATCAAGAAAACAGCCTCAGAACAATTTCTCGGATAAGCTGGAGCTGAAAACCTATAGCAGAGGAATGGGTGCTATCGGACTTCCGGGCGATCTTTCGTCACAATCAAGATTCGTGCGTGTGGCTTTTGTAAAGGCTAACTCCGTTTCCGGAAAAGGCGAAACCGAAAGCGTAAGCCAGTTTTTCCATATACTCGGCTCGGTTGACCAGCAGAGAGGCTGCTGTGAGGTAAAAGACAAGGAATACGAGATTACTATCTATACCTCGTGCTGTAATGCGGATAAAGGCATTTATTATTACACAACTTACGATAATCACCGCATTTCCGCTGTCGATATGAGAAAAGAAAACCTTGACGGTAATGAACTTATCTCTTATCCTATGATAACAGAAGAAAATATCAACTATCAGAACTGAGCCGGAATTGAGCGGATATATTATTACAAATTATTGCAAATAGAATACCCCTGTGAAATTTGACACAGGGGTATTCATATATGGGAAATGGATTAAGAGGATAGCATAATAATATCGGGATTTGCAATTTCGGTCAATCTCGTGTTTTTTACAGGAACATTATAAACTTATTGTCCTGCTTGTAAACAGTTTTTTCAAAATTAACGCATTTTATGCAAAAATAGCACAAAAGAAGTACGATTTTTTTCATCGTACCTCTTTACAAAACCAATTTATCTGTTCACAGCTTCATCGGGATTAAACGAATAATCCTCAGGTTCTTCATCTGTTGACACCAGCTTGTGCATACAAGCAGTGCAATATGTGTTGCTGAATCTGTTTTTTGTACCGCACACCGGGCAGGTAACGATTTTTTTCATCAGCTCGATTCTGGCATTGCAGTGTGCCATTTTCTTATAAAGATGGTCAATATCCATTACAGCCTGCGCTATTCTGTCGGCATCTGAGCTGTCGTTTTTAACCATACCGTACATAGTTCTGCCAAGCTCGGTGTATTTTGCCTTTATCAGTGCGTCTATTTTTATGCATCTGAGCTTGAGCTTTGAAATACCGATAACCTCGTCTGCCTTGCGTATGCCCGTATCGGTAAGCTGTTTTGCTTTTTCTGATATAAAATCAAATTCGTCTTTAAAATCCATAGCCGTGTTTCCTTTCAGAAATGCTTTTTTATATTGTAGCACAATAAGAAAAATTATGCAAGAGTTAATTTTTCTTCAAAGAAATTCTCAATATCACGCTTACGCTCATTCATCAGAGCAAAACGTGAAATATATTCATAAGGATATTTGTAATTGATGACTCTTGAAACGTTCTTGCCGTCATATAACTTTGTTGATGCTCCGCAGCCTGCGGCGAGTATCGTCTGTACGTCTTCCATAATGCAGATATTATAGATGCTTTCACAGCCGTCTTTGCAATAGCCGATGTTTTCAAGGTTGTCGGCTATATTCTTCTGTCGGTAAAGATAATACGGAAAATAGCCTTTTTCGCAAAGCATATCATATGCCGTATCGGTCATATATTTTGCACCTTTGCCGATATTGTTTCCGAATTGTCTGAACAAGGCTGATGAGCGTTTAAGGCTCAATGTATGAACGGTGATATTTTCGGGAGATAATTCGCAAAGCTGTTGCAAAGAAGCTTCAAAGCTATGCTCTGTTTCGGCAGGAAGTCCTGCTATTATATCGGAATTAATGCAGTCGAAACCGACCTTTCGTGCAACATCAAACGCTTCGCACACCTGCTTTACCGTATGACGTCTGCCGACCGCTTCAAGTACGCTGTCGTTCATCGACTGCGGATTTATGGATATGCGCCGTACACCGCCGTTTTTAAGCGTCCTCAGCTTATCTTCCGTTATTGTATCGGGTCTTCCCGCCTCGGCGGTAAATTCACGGATATTTGCAATATCAAATTCACCGAGTTTATCAATAAGGCGGTCAAGCTGAGAAGCCGACAAGGTTGTCGGCGTACCTCCGCCGATATACACAGTATCGACTTTAAGCGAAAAACGTTTCACAATATCGGCATAAATATCAAGCTCTTTCAGTAAAAGCCCGAAATAATCGTCTATCAGCTTTAATGCACCCTCGCCGGAAGCGGAGATAAACGAGCAATAGCTGCAACGTGACGGACAGAAAGGAATCGAAATATACAGGCTTATCTTCCTGAGGTCAAGTGAGTCCAGAACCGGTTTCTGAATGCGTATTACATCGTTTGCTAGCCGTATCTTCTTATCGCTTAAAAGCAAGGAGTTACGAAGATATTTTTCCGCATTGTCACGGGTTTCGTAAATGCTTCGGATATATTTCACGGGGCGTACTCCCGTAAGTATTCCCCACGGAAGCGGAGCGTGACCGTGCTTTTCCATACATCTGCAAAGAAGCCTGCAAAGCTCATTTTCATAATCGGACGGTTCGCAGACGTCTGAGGATTCCTTATACACGGTATCATTATCAGATACGGTAACAGATAGTTTGCCGTTATCGGCGCAGAAGTATGCGTAATCTGTGCCGTCGGGAGTTTTGTCGGTATAAAACTCAAGCCTGTGCGGCAATGAGAAATTTCTTATCAGCCGCTCAAGCTCGTAGGCATATTGATATGCCGTGTTATCAAAATACAGCGATTTTATCATATCAGAAGAAATCTACCGGGCTTTGTCCGAGAAACTGATTGAACTTCTTTTCCTGTTTAAGAGTAGTCGAACTGCCGTGACCCGGATAAATGAGATAATCCTCACGCAGTGCGGCGATTCGTGCGAGGCTGTTTCGCTGTGCGATATAGTCGCCCGAATAGAAATCGGTTCTGCCGGCAGAGCCTTCAAAAATTGTGTCGCCTGCAAACATACAGTTATCTGCAAAGTAAACCACGCTTCCTGCGGTATGTCCGGGGGTATGCATAACGCTGAATTCGATCTCATCAAGGCGTATGATGTCGCCGTCGGAAACAAGCACATCGGCAGTAAAGGGTTTGTAGGAATAGCCGGGACAGAGATATGCCACGTTCTTTATCGTATCATCAAGCATACATTCGTCCTTTGAATGTATATATACCTTTGCGCCTGTCTGTTCCTTAAGGTCTGCAACAGCTCCCGTATGGTCAAAATGTCCGTGCGTCAGAAGTATCATTTTAAGCTCGGCGTTTTCCTTTCCGAGCGTATCAAGAATACGCTGTGCATCGTCCGCAGGGTCTATCACTGCGGCATTTCCTGCGGCGCTGATTACTATATAACAATTGGTTGCAAGCTCTCCTAATGTGAGCGTTTTAATTTCCATTACTGTTTTCCTGTCCTTTCGGCAGAGATTACTCCGGGTATCTTCTGAAGTCTGAGTATGATGCTCTTGAGCTGATCTATACCGCTGACCTCGATTGTGAGAATTATATTTGCATTACCGTTCTTGAGATAGTGGGCGTTTATCTCGTGGATAGGCAGATGATTGCTTGCTATTGCAGTGGTAATATCGGCGATAAGCGCAGTTCTGTCATCTGCGATAATATCTATCGTCGCTCTGAACGCACTGCTTGAGTTCACTGCCCAATGCGCCTTTATCCATCTGTCCTTGTTTTCTCCCTGCAAACCGATCTTTACATTCTGACAATCTGCTTTATGGATAGATACGCCGTAGCCACGGGTGATAAAGCCCATAATATCATCGCCGGGAAGCGGATTACAGCACTGTGCGTATTTTACCGCACAGTCTTCTATTCCGTCAAGCACAACGCCGTTCTTCTGTGCTCTCTTGTTGTTGTCGGCTATAGTCTTTTCTATGTCGATAGGCTGTGTCTGAACAGCGTTTAATCTCTGCTGTTTTACCTGTTCTTCTTTCAGGCGGGTAATGATTTTAGATAGCTGTACGCCGCCGTAGCCTATAGCCGCATATAAATCGTCAACCGAGGATAAACGCTGACGGTGTGCCGCCTGCAAGAGTATTTCATCATCGACCGCAATATTGTTTCTGCGTATCTCTTTTTCAAATGCCGCTTTACCGCACTCGATATTTTCTTCTCTGCGTTCACGCTTGAACCACGCTCTTATTTTTGCTTTTGCTTCGTTGGTTTTTGCGATTTCGCTCCAGTTTCGGTTAGGTCCGTAATTATCACTTCCGCTGGTCAGTATCTCAACAATGTCGCCCGTGTGAAGTGTGTGGTCAAACGGCACCATTCTGCCGCCGACCTTTGCGCCTGTCATTTTATTGCCGACCTGCGTATGAATAGCGTAGGCAAAATCTATAACGTTAGAGCCTGCAGGCAGTGTTATAACATCGCCCTTCGGGGTGAAAACATATACGTCGTCAGGGGCGAGATCGACCTTGATAGCCTCTGAAATCTGCTCTACATCGTCAGCTTCCTGCTGCTGTTCAAGAAGCTGTCTTATCCAATCGAAACGCTTTTCGCCCGCAACATTTCCCGATATTCCTGCTTTATATTTCCAGTGTGCCGCAACGCCGTACTGAGCGGTGTTGTGCATTTCCTGCGTTCTTATCTGTACTTCAAATGGTATGCCTTCCCTGCCGATAACTGTCGTATGAAGCGACTGGTAGCGGTTGGGCTTGGGCATTGCTATATAGTCCTTGAAACGATAAGGGATAGGACGGAACATATCGTGAATGATACCGAGTACGTTATAGCACTCGACAACTGTCTGAAGAATAATCCTCACGGCATATATATCATATATCTCCGAAAAATCCTTTCCCTTGACATAAACCTTCTTGTAAATACTGTATATGCTTTTTACTCTGCCCTCGATTATCGGCGGTGGCTGAATGTCCGATATACGCTCTCTTATCATACCTTTTATCTTGTCGATAAACGTATCACGTTCATCCTTATGGACATCAAGAAGCGACTCTATCTCCTTGAAGCCGTAGGGGTCAAGATAGCGCAGGGCAAGGTCTTCCATTTCTTCCTTTACATCACTGATACCGAGCCTGTGGGCTATAGGTGCGTAGAAGTTCATCGTTTCAAGAGAAGTCTTGAGCTGCTTTTCGGGCGGTCTGCTCGCAAGCGTTCTCATATTATGAAGTCTGTCGGCGAGCTTTATGATAATAACACGAATATCCTTTGACATTGCGATAAGTATCTTACGGATATTCTCTGCCTGCTGTTCCTCACGGGTGTTAAGGGGTACCTGACCTATCTTGGTAACGCCGTCAACAAGATGAGCGACATCCTCACCGAACTTCTTCTGTATCACATCAAGACCCACATCTGTGTCTTCTACCACGTCATGCAGGAGAGCGGCGCATATTGTATCTGTATCCATGCAGAACTGTTCTACAAGTATATATGCTACTGCTACAGGGTGCGTAATATAAGGCTCTCCGGACGAGCGGAAAACACCGTCGTGCGCCTTTTCCGCCAGCTCATAAGCCGCCTGTATTTTATCAAGGTCGTAGCTCTTTCCTACTTCCTTTATCTTGTCAATAAGCATATCTATTGTATATGTCATGCTTACAGCCTCCGTTTATTGTGTATTTTTCAGCTGCAGGATTTCATAATTCTTCTTATCACTGCCGAGCTTTCAAGCTCTATACGTCTGCCGCCTTTTATGAAATTCATTGTACCGTTTATTCTGTCCAGCTCAAGATGACCGAATTCCGCAAAAACATGAAGGCACATCATAAAAAGACAGTAATTCATACCGTGCGAGATTGCAATCTGTGCGGCTGAATCTATAGAGGTCAGCTTTCTTGCAAGGTCGAACGGGAGCTTCATGTTCTCCTTATCGGGCAGGATACGTTTAAGAAGTCTTGAATCTGTTTTTTCGCCTCGGAGGATTTTTTCATAGAAATTTCTTGCGGCAAAATACTTATCCTGCGGAAAATCACTTCTGCGTATATCCTTAACTCTTACGCTGACGCTTTTTTTATCATTATATTCGTTTATTTCGATATGGCTCAACACATCGACCTTATCTCCGGGATAATATCCGAACTTATCAAACGATGTTCCGAAGCAAAGAAATTTGAACTGCGAGCCTTTGTACTCTGCGGTAAACGATGTATATTTACCGTCTTTGAGCGGTCTTGATGATATGATTGTGCAGTTTCTCATCAAAAACAGCGGAGCGTTGTTTTCTTCGCCGTAAGGCTGTAAATGACGAAGATTCTCGATTGAAGATATTTCAAGGTCGGACAGCTCCGGCTCAATATCAGCCTCCGTTGTCATAACCGGCATTGAAGGGAATTTTTCGTCCGCATAGCTTCTCAGCTGAGCTATAAAATCATCTACCTTGTCTTTCGGAAGTGAAAAGCCCGCCGCCTTAGTATGACCTCCGAAACGTGTAAGATGCTCACTGCACGCATCAAGTGCGGTATAAAG
>OJKW01001291.1_pt1 | contig 14628 bp, 10 predicted proteins | sample 1596591 | NCBI WGS metagenome assembly OJKW01 (sample SAMEA4350166, study PRJEB24818) | metagenome | biome: human; feature: gut; material: faeces | place: Denmark | collected 2013-09
CAGATGCGATCAGGATGCTGGCACTCTGCACCTATGAAAGCGATATCGAAGGCGATGAGCTTCCGGCAGACGGACTGACGCTGGTAGGTATTCTGGGTATTCGCGATGAAGTCCGTCCCGAAGCGATCGAAGCGATTGCTGAAGTTCAGGATGCAGGCGTACAGAACGTTATGATCACCGGTGACCGCCGCGACACCGCGGTAGCGATCGCTAAAGATGCAGGCCTGCTGCAGCGTCCGAACGAGTTGGTCTGGACCTCGGCCGAGCTTGCGGAAATGAGCGACGAACAGGTGAAACTGGAGCTGCATAAGCTGCGCGTAGTAGCCCGCGCCCTGCCGATGGATAAATCACGGCTGGTGCGCCTGGCACAGGAGATGAACCTGGTAGTAGGTATGACAGGTGACGGCGTCAACGACTCGCCCGCACTCAAAAAAGCCGATGTAGGCTTTGCGATGGGCAGCGGTACCGAAGTTGCCAAAGAAGCCGGTGACATCGTAATTCTTGACGATAATTTCCTCAGTATCAAACAGGCGATCTTATACGGACGTACGATTTATAATTCTATCTGTAAATTCATCGTCTTCCAGCTGACGATCAACTTCTCAGCCGTAGCGATAAACTTCATAGCACCGTTTATCGGCATCGATAAACCGCTCACCATTACGCAGATCCTCTGGATTAACCTGGTCATGGATACTCTGGCGGCACTGGCCTTCGGCGGTGAGCCAGCGCTGGAAAAATACCTGCGTGAAAAGCCAAAAGACCGCAGCGCACCGATAGTCAGCAAAAAAATGTTGTCTACCATCACTATGGGCGGCGTGTATATGACCTTTATCGCGATCCTCTTTTATAAGAGCAGCTATGTCGATCATCTGTTTCGCAATGCGCCCGACCATATCTACACATATACGGGCTTCTTCTGCACATATATCTTTATGGCGGTAGCCAACGGTTTTAACGTGCGTGTTTCCGGTCTTAACCTGCTGGAGCACATCGACAAGAACAAAGGCTTCCTGAATGTAATGGCGCTGATCGTGGCGATCCAGGTGCTGCTGACCTATGTCGGCGGCCGTATCCTGCGTACGACACCGCTGAACCTGCACGAATGGAGCGTAGTTGTTTTGTTCGGTCTGTCGATCATCGTTGTTGACCTGCTGCGCAAAAGCGTTTGCCAAATGCTGGAGAAAAAATAAAAGCCAACCCCTAAAAAGAGATTATAAAAAATAGGAGTGATGACTGTATGGATCCTCTCGGGTCTATCAAAGAAGTATTTATTGTTATTGTTTTGATTTTAATGAACGGCCTGCTGGCCATGCTGGAAATGGCGCTGGTCTCGGCGCGTAAAAGCCGGCTGGAGCAGCTGGCTGATGAGGGAAGCAGCAAAGCTGCGTATATTTTAAAGCTTGCTCAGGAACCGACTGAGTTTTTATCAACGGTGCAGATCGGTATCACACTGGTCGGCATCGGCACCGGCGTATACAGCGGCGCCATGCTGGCAGCGCCTTTGGAAGGACTGCTGCGTGAGATCAGCGTACTGCGTCCTTATGCCGGCGTAGTGTCGTATACCTTCGTCGTGGCGCTGGTGACCTATCTCAGTTTGATCTTAGGCGAGCTGATACCAAAAAAAATGGCGCTCAACAACCCGGAAAAGGTTGCCATGAGCTTTGCCGGTTTTATCAAGGTCATTATTACCGCGTTTAAACCGCTGACTGTCTTTTTAAGCGTTTCGACCAGGTTTTTACTGAAGGCGCTGGGGCTTAAGCCCAGTGACGAACCTCCGGTCACGGAAGAAGAAGTGCGCGTACTGCTGGAGCAGGGCCGGCTGCATGGAGTATTTAACGTCGGCGAGCAGAAAATGATCGAAAACGTTTTTGAACTGGATGACCTGCGCGTAAGCGAGATCATGACGCCGCGGACCAAGATCACCTGGCTTGACGTCAACGATCCGCTTTATAAGCACTTGGAGGTCATTGCGGAAAAACAGTATTCCTGCTATGTTGTGGCCGAAGAAGATTTGGAACACGTCCTGGGAGTTGTCTATACGAAACGGTTTTTAGCCGATGTCCTGGGCGCTACCGGCGCTTCGATGCGCAGCTCGGTGCAGCAGCCGCTGTATGTGCCTGAAGGTATGTATACCCAAAAGCTGCTGGATATGTTCAAGGACACGCGGATCAAGGTGGCGCTGGTCATGGACGAATTCGGCGGGCTGGCAGGTATGGTGACCCTGCGTGATATTATTGAGCATCTGGTCGGCGATCTGCCTTCCTATGATGAAGAATTTAAACAGGAGATCGTCGAACGTGAAGACGGCAGCTGGCTGGTAGACGGCTTACTGCCGATCAGCGAATTTAAAGACTTCCTTGATCTGGATGAGCTGCCGCTGGAAGAAAAAACGGGTTTCAATACTGTGGCCGGTTTCGTCGTTACAAATATCGGGCATATCCCGACTGCCGGCAACTACTTCCTGTGGAATGGCTACCGCTTCGAGGTCGTCGATATGGACGGCACCCGCATCGACAAAATACTGGTCGAAAAACTGCCGGAAGCGGTAGCTGCAGAGACAGATGTAAAGGACCAATAAACAGAATAATAAAGCCCCGGCCGCTGGCCGGGGCTTTATTATTATACAGACGCTGTTTTTAAAATTTAAGGGATGCGGCACGGTCTAAAAAGCCGCGCAGAATATCGCAGGAAGCGGCAAACTTGGCTTGTTCTTCGTCAGTGAGTTCGACTTCTAAAATTTCTTCCACACCGTTTTTGCCGATAACGCAGGGAACGCCTGCCGCCACATCGTGCTGACCATATTCGCCGCGCAGCAGGGTCGAGCAGGGCCAGACAAGCTTCTGATCGTGGAAGATCGCGCTGATAAGCATTTTGGCCACATTGGCGATACCAAATTCGGTGCAGCCTTTGCCGTCGATTTCAATATCACCGGCTTTTTTGACCTGCGTTTGCAGATCTTCCAGGCTGATTTCTGCCAAAACCGGACGTTCCCGGCGCAGCTGCAGAAAGGGCTTGCCGCCGATAAAAATACGTGACCAGACGATAAAGCTGGAATTACCATGCTCACCCATACAGAAGCCGTGAATAGAACGGCGGCTGTAGCCGGTGGCCTTGCTGAGTACCCGCAGCAGGCGATAGGTTTCCAGGCTGGTGCCTGTACAGAAGCAGCGGGAAGGCTGCCAGTCCATCTGCCGGCGGATGTATTCGCAGATGATGTCCGCAGGATTGGAAATACTGATCATGATACCGCGAAAATCGACCTGTTTTAAATGTGAAACAACTTCGTTGGCCATTTTGATCGAATCGTCGAACATATCCAGCCGGGTCTCACCGGGTCGACGGCTGCGGCCAAAGGCCATGACCATGATATCGGCATCGTGCAGCTCTTCATAAGAGCCGGCGCGGATACTGACATCTTTGCCGCACAGCGAGCCGCTGACACAGTCATCCAGGTCCAGCGCCTGACCGATAGCTTTTTCTTTCAGGATATCTATCAGGACGATATCGTCGGCTTCACCGGATTGGATCAGTGCCAGTGCGACATGTGAACCAACGTGGCCGGCACCGACGATAACAACTTTACGGGTCTTGAACATAAATATTCCTCCTCTGCGATAAATGATTACTTATAGTATAACACTTTTTAGAAACATTGTTGAAATGAAGAAATTTACTGATTTTAGGAATAAGTTATTATTGGGCAGCAATCACAAAAAAGAACGGCAGCTATTGCTGCCGTTCTTTGATCATTATTTAAGCTGTTTACGTTATTGGATCACGCCGCCGGAAACAGTACCGATGATTTCTATATCCTTCATCGTAGCCTTATTGGCTTCGGTAACTTCTTCGGCCAGGACGGTAAAGTCTGCCCATTTGCCGGTCTCGATCGAACCGAGCCTGTCTTCCAGATGCAGCAGCCAGGCGGCATTTAAGGTGATGCAGCGCATTGCTTCATCGGCGGTCAGGCACTGGTCTTCACCATAAACTTTACCGCTGATGCCTGATTTGCGGTTGCAGGCGCACCAGGCGGAAAAGAGCGGATTGACCTCTGTGATCGGGTCGTCGGAATGCACGCCGAAGCGGACGCCGTGGTTGACAGCGCTGCGCATCGGCTCCATGCGTTTGACCTCGTAAGGCCCTACGGTATATTCAGCATGGACGTCGCCCCAGTAATACAGATGGTTGGCGAAGAAATTAGCGCCGATATTCAGTTCATGCAGGCGTGCCAGCTGGTTTTCATTTGCCAACTGCACATGCTCCACAGTATGGCGGTAGATGCTGGTTGGGTTTTCTTCCCGCAGGCGTTTTACTACGCGCAGTACCTGCTCGGTAGCGCCGTTGCCGTTAGTATGGATAGAGACCGAGTAGCCGTGTTCCTCACATTCCTTCAGGATATCGAACATAGTATCGTCGTCGTAGATCAGCTTGCCGTTTCTGGCGCCGCTGTAATATTCCTTATTCAGTAAATTGGCAGTATAGCCCTGGATCGAACCGTCAGCCAGAATCTTGGCGTGGTTAAAAATGAAACGGTCATTTTCGATCTGCTGACGCAGCTGCTGCAGGCCATTCCAGCCGCCGAAGACACCATCCATATTTTTACTGTAGAAAGGTTCCACAACAAAACGTACAGGCAGCTGTTCTTTTTTCAGAGCGTTAGTATAACCGTCAATAGCCTTCGGGGTCAGGATAAAGCCGAAAGCCTTATCAGCGATCGTGGTGCAGCCGTTGTGTTTGGCCAGCTTGGCGATATAACGGGTCGCTTTTTCGGCGGTTTCTGCAGCGTCGCCGCTGATCCGCATACCGCCTGCCTTTAAAACATAGGACATAAATTCGGGTTCGGCAACGTTGCCGTTGCAGCTGCCGTCCGGATAACGGCCGATATTGTCGTCGTGGACTGCATCGATGCCGGACAGCTCGATCGCGCGGGTATTGACGGTCATCAAATGGCCGGAAGCATGGTTCAGGCAGATGGGTACAGTGCTGGAAACCTGGTCTAGCCATTTGCTGTTGATGTTTTCCAGCTTGGCGTCGCCCAAGATCAGCGGATCGATACCATAAGTACTGAGCCAGTTCTGATCGTTATATTTACCGGGGTTCTTTTCTATTACCTCACGCAGCTTGGCAATGATCTCGTCCGGCGTTTTGCAGCCTCTGGAAATCTCGCCGTCAGCAGTATGCCGGTCAAAGTAGCCGATGTAAACATAATTCATATTATACAGGCCGCTTTGCTGAGCATGCATATGGGCTTCGATAAAACCGGGATAAATAACATTGTTGATAAACGTATCATTGATCTGATAAGAAGCAGCATGCGCTTTAAAATAAGCCTCCATATCGATAAAATCACCGACTGCGATAATAGTGCCGCCGGCAACGGCAACACATTCTGCCCACGGCATCTGCGGGTTCATGGTCACTACCTTCTGCGCGCGGTAGATAGTAACCTGAGCGTTCTGAAAGACTACCGGATCGGAAATCACCTGAAAATTTGCGGACATATACATAAGATCACCTCATTATAAATTTACTGATTAACAGTTAAAATCATTTAGTTATTTTTTCATTGGGCAGCGGTCCGGTGCTGAGCCAGAACAGAGCGCAAATGAAGCCCAGGACATACAGGCCCAGCTGAGTGGAATTTTGGCGGGTGCTGCGGTTGATAGCGGTCAAGACAGCGGCGTCATCGGCATTTGTCGCTTTATCCGCAATATATTTTGCGAAAGCAGCGTCCGGCATAAAGCCGATGGAAGCCTGCTCGCTGATAACGGTTTTGGAAGTACTGCTCAGATCGGCGCTGCTCAAAGCGGCGTCCTTAAAAGTACCGGTGATGGAAAACAGCATGACTACGCCCAGAATAGCGACGCCGATCGCCTGACCGACATTGCGGGTCGCGGTCTGGATACCGCTGGACTGCTGAGCGTCGCGGGCATTGACTGCCCCTGCGATGATATTGGAAGACTGTGAAGCAACAAAGCCCTGCCCGGCGCCGAAGAAGAACAGGCCCACATACATCAGCCAGTTAACTCCGTAAGGATTTAAGGACAACGCCATCGGGATCGTCGAAAGGGCAACCATAGCGATACCCGTGCGGCAGATCTTTTTCGGCGAAGCATCGGGACTGAACTTGGGGATACCCATAGAGAACACGATCATCGGGATCGCCATAGCGCTCATGGCTATACCGGTCATAATGGCGCTGAAACCGGCGACCAGCTGCAGATAAGTGATGACCAGGAAGAACGACCCGCCGAAGCAGAGGAACAGCATCGCTGTAAGATACAGTCCACTGCGTACCTGCGGCGTCGTTAAGAAGGAGGAAGGAATAAGACAGGAACCATAGGTTTTTTCAACATTACGTTCGATACGGACCAGGAGCACCAGAGTGATAAGCCCCAGCAGCGCGATAAACAAAGCCGGTGACATACCGAACAAAACTAAGGGACTGCCGCCGATAACAGGCGGCGCGATCGGATCGATCAGGCCCCAGACTGGGATCTTGCTGATACCGATGATCAGTAAAAACAGGCCGGCAACGGCAACGACCGTACCTTTCAGGTCAAAACGCACTTTTTGTTCGGGCAGCGGAACATCGCCTACCAGCAGCGAACCTACAAAAACGATAGTAAAATAAACGGCCATGCAGCTAAAGGCTATGCGCCAGTCAAAAGTATCGATCAAAAAACCGGCGGCGATAGGGCCGAGGCAGGAAGCGATACCTGTAGCAGCGCCGATAGCCCCGAAAGCGAAAGCGCGGTCATTGCCCTGATACAAACCGGGGATCAGCCCGAGTACAGAAGGGATAAGGAAACTGGCGCCGATACCGACCAGCAGACGGCCGCCCCAGGTGAACATAAAAATGTTGCCGGAGAAAGCTACGACAAGTTCGCCGACGGCGCACATCGCAGCGCCGATGCGGAAAGTTTTTTTCCAGCCGACGATCAGGCCGACCATACCGCCGACGATCATCAGGCAGCCGGCGCACAAAGAATAAATAATGTTGGCCAGCTGGATGTCTGACATTGTCGCATTAAGACTGGCCAGCAGGGAAGCTGTAGCCACGGTAAGCACCGAATTATCGCCGGAAGTGCCGATCTGGGCCATGACCAGAGGAAAGAGACCGAGAAACTTGTATTTACTGAGAGCAGAGCTAGTAGACATAATGACCTCCCCAAAACTTTAGAATTTAAATATCTTGCAAGATTTCTTCTTGTCTTTATTGTAAAACCTGGGGTAGAATAAGTATAATACTAGTTATTGTATGTACTCATAAGCTATTTGTTATGAAAGGTGACGGTCATGGATCTATTACAGCTCAAGTATTTTAAAGTAGTCGCCGAACAGGAACACATCACCAAATCCGCCAAACTGCTGATGGTATCACAGCCCTACCTGAGCGCTATCGTTGCCCGGCTGGAAGAAGAAATGGGCGGGCAGCTTTTTGACCGCGACGGACGTAACGTAGTGCTGAACGAATACGGCAAGATCCTGCTGCATCATGCCAACGAAGCCCTGCAGCAGCTGGAGGACGCCAAAAAGGAAATCGCCGACATGCGCTCGCGCGATACTAAATACATACGTCTTGGCAGCAGCAGTACCATGCTTTCCAAACGCTGGCTGGTGGATTTTCTTAAAGAACATGACGATATCAGGCTGGCGCATCTGCTGGCAGCGCATAACGAGATCATGGACGGACTTCTGAGCGGCCGCTTTGACTTTGGGCTGACAACTGGCAGGCTCGATCATCCTAAAATCATTTCAGTGCCGCTGTGGAAAGACCGTTATACACTGCTGGTCGGAGCCAGGCACCATATGGCCCGCCGCCGGAAGATCTATCTGCAGGATATCCAAAACGAAAAGATCTGCGCCCTGCCGGAGGATCAAAGCAAGCTGCGGATCGTTGACGAGCTGTGTAAAAAAGCCGGCTTCGAGCCGGACTTTGTCCTGGAAGGCAATGTTGAGCTGCTGAGCGACTATATGCGCGAAGGGCTGGGCGTTTCTTTCGGACTGGCGAGCGTCAGAGATGCTTACCGTGATATCCGTTCCATACCGCTGGCTGACGAGATCGGTGAAGCCAGTATTTACCTGTCGTGGTGCGGTGAGCGTTATCTTACCAATTCCATGCTGACGCTGCAAAGCTATCTGCGGGACGTAGGCAAACAGATAGAAGCTGAAAGGTAAATTGCTGCATAGTATAAAAAAATAACGTATAAATAAAAAGACTGAGCTTAGGCTCAGTCTTTTTATTTATATTGCCAGACGTGTTGACCTTTGAAGCGGATTTTTTTAGCTGATTATGCATCTCGTGCAGTATAATTTTGTAAGCGTCTTAAATAATATTGTAATACTTATCTAAATGGAATAATATTACATCGTATTACAGTGTTATAAAAAACAATATTAATAAAAAACAATATCTACAAACAATATCTTTATTGATATTTTAAAAGTATGATTTTACAATATCAATAAAGAAAAATGTAACGTTTAAAACAAACGTATAGTTGTATAAAAATAAAATAGCGAGAAAGTATATGTGGGGGGGACATGCGCTTCTGCTGACCTTTCATAAGAGACCTCCTCCAGAATCAAATTCTGGGGGAGGTCATCTTTTATTTAGTCAGAAATTAGCCAGTAATGTAAGGGGTGCAAGTAAGGTTGGAGAGATACCAAAATAGATGTAGAAATAAAAATCAACAGATAAAGAAAAGGAGAGAAGTATGTCCGAAATAGAATCAGTAAGTGATGAAGAACTGACTCGCATAGCCAAAGGAATGGAAGAGAAAAAAGCAGAAGCTGTGCCGCAGAAACCGTATATGGTTTTTGAAGCAGGTGAGGTAGTGCAGGAAAGCGGCCTGCCAGGTGTAAAGTATGACTTTAACTACGGAGCCAGAGTAACAGTGCCGCAGGGAGAATACAGGGTCAAGCTCATCGATCGCAGTGCCTGCCTGACAGTCTACGACGCACCGGCGTCAGGAGTGATGGTGACCAGCAGTAAAAAGTACTTTGTTGATTTTCGTATTGAGGTGTATGAAGAGGATAAACTAATCTTTGCTCATGACCTGAACCTGAAAGGTAAAAAAGTGCTGATCAAATTTCCTACAGGAATCCTTGGAGATATCCTGGCATGGTTTCCCTATGCGGAAGAATTCAGAAAGAAACATCAGTGTGAGCTCTACTGCGCGCTGGCAGAAGACATGGCAGAACTGTTCAAACCTGGATACCCCGAGATCCATTATGTGAAACCGGAAGAACGTCCGGAAGGCTTATATGCCAGCTACTATATGGGGATATTCTTCCCCTGCGGGGACAGGATGCACCAGCCGTCGGACTTCAGGGTACGGGGCCTGCACAAAAATGCGGCGATGATATTAGGTCTTGACGAAGGCAGTGAACCCAAAGATATCAGCATCAAATTATTACCTAAGGACAAAACGAGAAAGATCAAAGAACCGTATGTGTGCATAGCAGCCCAGTCCAGCAGCCAGGCGAAATACTGGAACAATGGAGCCGGGTGGCTGAACGTAGTCAAGCACCTGAAAGAAAAAGGCTACAGAGTACTGTGCATAGACAGGGAGAATGTCTATGGTATGAACAGCCGCTTTAACATCATACCTTATGGAGCGGAAGACTTCACAGGCAAGCTGCCGCTGCAGGAGCGGATAGACCTTTTATACCATGCAGACTTTTTCATTGGACTGTCGAGCGGATTGAGCTGGGTAGCCAACGGAGTAGGCATACCTGTAATTTTGATCAGCGGATTCACGCTGCCGTTCAACGAATTCCCGACTCCGTACCGGGTGATCAACTACCATGTCTGCAACGGTTGCTGGAACGATACTCAGGTAGTGTTTGAGCATAAGGATTTTGAATGGTGCCCGCGGTTAAAGGGAACAGAAAGGCAGTTTGAATGCAGCCGGTATATAACGCCGGAAGCGGTGAATAAGGTAATAGACCGGCTGATGGAAGACTATGGCTTGGATCCGAAACAAAATAAAAAGATGAAGAAGGATGGCAAAAGCAGATGAGCCTTTGCTGTTACAAAGATATGTTTAAAGTAAAGAGATGGGATAAATAAAGCAAAGTAATAAAGGTTGGTGAACTAAATGAAGGAAAGAAGGTTAAGTAAAAAGAAAAATCAGCAGATATTGGCAACGCTGGCAATGGGAATAAATTTGGTGAACAGTATGATACCTCTGGCAGCGGCACTACGGGAACTACCGAATAAGAGTGATTTGCAGATGCAACAGCCAAAAAGAGAAGTGAAAACACTGGAATATACTGTTTTGCCACACACATTAAACTTTGTGGAAAATATGGTTTTTGGAAAAGCAGAAGCTGCAGATTATTCAGTTGATTTTGGTGTGAGCAGTGGTGTAGCATCAATGAGCTCTGGAGATATAATGGTAATCAAAGGAGGAACAGGTACAGTAGATACAATGAGTGGTGGTGTTCAGTATATCTCCAAAGGAGGAACAGGTACAGTAAGCGCTTTGAATGGTGGCAGCCAGAACATCTACAAAGAAGGAATAGGTGCAGTAGAAACCGTTATTTCTGGTTATCAGAATATATGGAACGGAGGAACAGGCACTGTAAATACTATGAGCGGTGGTCAGCAGTTTATTTCCAGAGGAAGCGGTATAGTATATACCATGAGTGGTGGAATGCAGAATATTTTCAGCGGAGGAACAGGTATAGTAATTACTATGAACGATGGTAGCCAGGCTATTCGGAATAGTGGGTTTGGTACAGTAAGCGCTCTGAATGGTGGTACACAGCAGATATATGCCGGAGGAACAGCCTTAGATACCAATATTTATGGTGGTACACAATTAATAGGTGGCAGCGCAGTAAATACAACTATTGACGGCGGTGTAGCTGTTATGCTGGATGGTAATGCTTTCGTTTCAGGTTTGACGATGAGCGGTGGTGAATATATGTTAGGCGCAGATGGTGGCTATTATAACATCTTGGGGCAGTTTGAGTTTACAGGTGGCCGCCTCGACATGACCCAAAACAAAAATGGCGCTCAGACTGGTACCCAGGAGGAACTGACCATCGAAAATTTGGACAAAGCCGGTGGTACGTTTATTATGGATACCGACCTTAACAATGAAGAAGGCGATAAAATAACGATCAAAGAGGCCGCAAATGTAGGCACAAGTTATATCCAGGTCAACGATACAAGTTTGCTGAACGGTACTGTAACCGATCGTAAAAATTTGCTGCTGGTCAAGGATAACAGCGGTAAATTAACTTTTGAAGGAAAAGACCTTAATAATGGCGGCATTTGGACATTTACACCAGAGATAGAAAATGGTTTAAATGTTAAAGATAATGCTGGAAATGTGATAGGTAGTAAAGAAGAATGGTATTTAACACACATAGATAGATCTGTTAACAACGATACCCAAGTGTTATTGGATGGAAGTGATAGCAGTTATGCGATGTGGCGTAATACCAATGATACGCTGCGTAAGCATCTAGGAGACCTGCACTATCGTACGAACAAAAAAGGTGTAGAAGGAATTTGGGCGCATTACACAGGAGGAAAATTTGCCGGCAGTGGCTTTGACAGCAGCTATAATATGTATCAGCTTGGTTACGATAAAGCAGATAATGCCAAGAGCACATATGGTTTTGCATTAGAAAGCGGAACCGGACATGCTGATTACAGCTTCGGCAGTGGTAAAGATAAATTATTCTCTGGCAGCTTCTATGGTACCTGGACCGGAGATGACGGAAGCTATACGGACGTAGTAGCAAAAATAGGTCAATTTGATACAGACATCAAATCTTATGGAGATTACCCGGATAAAGCCAGCTATAACAACAGAGCTTACAGTGTGAGTATAGAATATGGAAAAACTATAGAACTGAGTGAAAAAAGTGGGACTTTCGTCGAACCGCAGCTACAGTTCATAGCGGGAAGATTGGAAAACAGTGAATATACAACAGACCGTGGTAATAACGTCTATATTGGTGGTCTAAACAGTTATATTGGGCGTGTAGGCTTTGTTGCAGGTCAAAAAACGAAAGATGGCAATGATGTCTATTTCAAGGCATCGGCGCTGCATGAATTTGGAGGCAGCAGAGATATTCATATGGCAGCAGCCAATGGAGAAACCCTGTCGATGTCAAAAGACTACAGCGACACATGGTTTGAAGTAGGAATCGGAACAAATATCAAGCTCAGTAAAGCAAGTTATTTTTATGGTGATATAGAAAGGAGCTTTGGAGGAGAGATAGAAAAGAAATGGCAGATCAATGCTGGCGTAAGATTTGAATTTTAAAGAATAAGCTATTTTTTATGATTTAGTAGATTTATAAAAACAGACTGCTTTTTAAGCAGTCTGTTTTTTGTTTCTGCCGCAGTGATTAGGCATAGTTTTGGGACAGCAGCTTGTGAGCCGGTATAACTGTGCTGACTGGCAAAAAGTATGGGTAATAGAGTCTTAAGAACTGCGCAGACGCCGACAGTCGTAAAGCCGCTGGCGTAATGCGCCGGGCAAGACTCGCAGGAGTTTTACACAAGTTCAAAGCAAGTGTCTTGCGGGGGGGTACAAACGTGGTATAATGATTACGATTATTACTATAACAAATGTTTTTGATATAAAACAAAAAAGCGATGCTTTATTTTCGATATTTTAAACTAAAATACTAATATTCTCGAAAACTGAGGTGAAGTATGTACGATGAAAGTTGTCTGCCGCGTATCGGCAGTAATATCCGCCTGCTGCGCGGTGCCTGTCAGCTCAACCAGCAGCAGTTTGCCGAACGTATCGGCATCAGTCAGACCCATCTGAGTAATACGAGCATAACAATGTGCAGGTCAGCTTAAAGCTGCTGGTGCGCAGCGCCAATGTTTTGGGCTGTACGCTGGAAACACTGCTGGACAGAAAAGCGGCGGCTGAATGGGCACAGGCACATGATGCCGGGGCTGACGAACAGGCGGCGGGTGCAAAAAGTGAGTGGGTTACTGAAACTGCAGCCGCAGAAACTGACGAACAGGAGCAGTACTCGCTGGAGGAAGTGCGCCTGCTGCTGAAGCTGCTGCAGATACAGCGAAATATTTGCTCTTACAGATAACTGTTTAAGTAAAAATTGACCGGTAACAAGGGAAAGGGATGGAAACAGTGACAAGAAAAAGGTTAGGGAAAGCGGTGCTTTTGAGTTTATTGCTGATGAATGTCTGTAAAGAGGGCGGTGCTACAGAGTATAATGCTGCAATTACAGGCAATGAAACAGATTATGACAGTATTAAAGAGGTCGATATTGTCAGCGGCGAAGTGAAGTATACCTTTACAGGGGAGAACACAGTTGAGAATAAAGGGAGCAACTCTTTTCAACCAATCAAAGTGAGCGGCAAGACCGTGACGGTAGCTGTTGGTGACAAGCTGATGCTGACAGGCAAGGGTACTGGCGTGAACCCTTTAAATACCGGTAATATTTTGGCGACTGGTTCGACCGGCAGCCTGACTTTTACCGGCGGGACGCTGGATGTGACAGATCTGACAGAATATCCAAAAAGTAACTATACAATTCATGCTAATAGCGGCGCCAGTATCGTGTTTGACAATGCAGTGACTAATATCGGCGAAGGTAATCTTACACAGTCAAGCATGGGTATAATGGTTACTGGTGCGGCAAGTAAAGTTATTTTTACTGAAAATGCCGACAGTTTGAAGATCAATTCGGCTACGGGGATCTATGTCAATGGCGGCAGTTTCAGTTTTGATAATACTGAGGGCAGTGTACTGATCGAAAATAATCCCGAGGATAGAAAGCGGGATACAGGTGGTCCGGGAATCGAGGTAGCTGGCGGCAGTCTGACGCTGAAAGGCAGGGAAACCGTCATCAAAACTACAGATGCTGATGGCACTGTTGGCGGCGCTGCTGTTTCGGTGACAGAGCGTGATAAAGATAATATATTGAATTTTGAGGCGGATAAGACTATTTTAACAGGCGGTGCTTTTGGCATTTATGTTGATGGCAGTCTTGTAAATCCAGCGGACACCATTAAGACGAATATCAATTTCAGCGGTGAGACCCAGATCACAGCCTATAATAATGATGGTTTAGATGATTATGTTGGTTGTGTTGCTGTATGTGCATATTTTCCTGATGCCAAAATAAATTTTGCCAAGAAGGCAGTTTTAACGGCGGAGACTAATAACAACACTAAAAATGTGGGGGCCGGAGCATGTATTCAAAGCGGTTCATCTTTGACGGCGGAGCAGGGGTTGCAGGTCAACGTCAAAACCGCAGGTGACTATGGGTATGGACTTTTTGCTTCCGGCAGCGGCAGTCTGATTGATGTAACTGGTCTGACGGCTGTTGATGTAGTCAGCGGCAGCGGAGAAATCAGAGGCGTGCAGGGCTTTAGCGGCGCTGAAGTAAAGATGAACGGAGCTGTAAAGGTTGCTGGTAAAAGTGATGGCGGTGCAGTGACAGGACTTTGGAGCTGGAACGGTGGTAAGGTTGAGGTTGTGGAAGATGCGCAGATCAAAGCCGTTTCTGATACCGGGAACGTTATAGGTATCAACAGCAATAATAATGGCGGGATATCGTCTGATCGTGCTTTGACGCAGATCGGCGGTAATACCGTTATAGAAGTTGCCGGTGCTG
>OJKW01001298.1_pt1 | contig 14555 bp, 7 predicted proteins | sample 1596591 | NCBI WGS metagenome assembly OJKW01 (sample SAMEA4350166, study PRJEB24818) | metagenome | biome: human; feature: gut; material: faeces | place: Denmark | collected 2013-09
TTGCAATAAGAGGATATTACGTTGATTATCAGTGGTATTTGAGAAAGAGAGGCAATTCGGGATTTATCCCTTATTTTGTATAGATTCCATATAAGCATTCATAATCTTGGCTATAGATTATGGCAGAAGCAATCTTGACAAGGACTTGATTTTATGGCGGGAAATAAAACAAGGCGGAAGAAAGCTTCATGCTTCTCTTCCGCCTTGTTATGTTAAATAAAAGGATATATCCGGTCAATCCAACTGTTCTATTTCTTCGATGCTTAATCCGGTTGCAGCAGCAATGGCTTCAACGGACATTCCACCGGACCTTAAATTGCGGGCTACGGAAAGAATGCCTTCTTTGCGCCCTTCTTTTCTTCCTTCTTTCAATCCTTTTTCGATTCCTTCCTTCAACCCTTCCTCTCTTCCCCTCTTGAGTCCTTTATTCTCGGCAAAAGAAATCGTTGCCAGATTATCCCTGTATACTTTGATGCTCTCATCATACTTCATACGCTCCTCTTTACTCAGGGAAGCGATATCCACAATCTTCTCCAGTTTTTCAAAGACGGCTTTGCGCGCTTTGAAAGGAAGTCTGTTCAGCGTTTCCATATTCTTGAGTATATATATCCAACGTTCAAAATCCGTCTCGCATTCCTCTTCCTCCTTGTTGAAAGAAGGAAGCTCGATAAAAATAAACCGCAGCTTGTCCGAAAACACTTCGTGCGTATCACGGTCCGAAAGGACAATGTCCGTGCGGAGCTTGTGGGGAGTGTCCTCCAGACGGAAGTTCATGAAGAAGACACCGTAAACGGCCTTCAGGTCAAACTCCCAGCGGGCTCCCTTCTCACCCTGACGCGTAATGGTATGCGAAAGATAGAACAACGCACGCTCCTTAAAGTTCGTCTGCTGCCGGTTCTGCATCTCCACGATGATATGCTCCCCTGCCTCCGTGGTGCAATAGATGTCATAAATAACACCCCGGTCACCCATGTATTCGGGCAACAACTCTTTATCCAGAAAAGTGATGTCCTTTATGGACCTTTCACCCACCAGCAGGTCGTTCAGGAAGTATATGAGCAAATCCTTGCTGACCTCCTGGCCGAATATCTTCTTGAAACCCCCGTCCGTAAACGGATTGATAAATTTTCCCATGCCGCTTTATTTTTAGCAAAGATAATCTTTTAAGGGGAACCGGACAAGAAGGAGGGACATTTTATTTATGGGATTTATTTCCCTTTTTACGGAAACATGATAATAACGAAAAACAACGATCTTTTTTAGATGAAAAACGTTTTTTTATTTGACAGTATAACATTAGTGTGAGGATTGTATGCCTCTTTCGTTTTACTCTGATAACATCCCATTTTTTCCCTTGCCTGTTAATATTATTTCTTTTGATGAAATTGTGGAATACCTCCAATGCTTATATGGAATCTATACAAAATAAGGGATAAATCCCGAATTGCCTCTCTTTCTCAAATACCACTGATAATCAACGTAATATCCTCTTATTGCAACCGGCACGAATACTACCTACCTGTCAAATGTCGTCAATCATTACTTTAAATGCAACTATAAGCACCTATTGAATAAATACCGCATCCTTCACGCCAAGCACCTGATAGACCACAACGAATGCGATATCACCGAGCTTGACAAGCGTTGCGGGTTCACTTCCAGAAGTGTGTTCTATGATGCATTCGGTAAAATAATGGGAATTCCACCGGCACATTACCGGAAGCGGAGGGAAAAAGCTGCGGAAACCTGTTCCGGCTTCTCCGGGACAATGGAAAACTCATTGGGAAAGAATGAAATACATCAACAGCAGGTCATATAAATCAATGAAACCAAGTCCTTTAAAAACGATAAACAAATTGAGTTTTTAAATTTATAAATTTAAAGTTTTTCTATTATGAACAAAAAATTTTTAAGTGCAATCCTGTTCGGAGCCTTGATGGTATCCTCTACAGGAACGTTTGTGTCTTGTAAAGACTATGACGATGACATCGACAACATCAACAAGGAGTTGACCGATATCAAGTCAAAGCTTTCAGACCTTGAATCGAAAGTCACCACCGGTGGCGCTTATGTAACCAAGATTGAATCTGTAGAGGGCGGTTTGAAAGTATCTGTCAGCGACGGTACTTCTTACAACCTGACTATTGCCGGCACACCTGCAGGCAGCACGGTTGTCATCGACAAGACAACAGGTGAAATCAGCATCGACGGTACTCCTACAGGCTTCTTTGCCACTACAGGCACTACTCCCCAGGGCGAAAGCACTGCTCCTTATGTAAAGGACGGCTTCTGGTATTTCTATGATGATGCAACCAAGGCATTCGTGAAGTCTGAATATAAGGCGTCAGGTAACGCGTGGGCTGTACAGAAAGGCGATTCGGTGGTTCTGCACATCCCCAATGAAGCAGGCGTGATGCAGGAAATTACCCTGCCGACTTCTTCTTCGGCTCTGACAGCACTTAATGCAACTCCGAGCAATTGGACTTCAGGTAAAAATATCGCATGGTCAAAAGCCGGTGCCGATGTAACTTGGGCAGGTAAGAAAGGCAATGTGGCTGCAGGGCAACTCTTGATTGGTCAATTGGGAAGTGAAACTGCTACTGTTACTCCCGCTTTTTATGATTTGGGTGCACAAGAATTGACTTTGGTGGACATCGATGGCAAAACAGCTCCTGTTACTGTTACAGCTACAGCTGCAGAAGGCGACTATGTAACCGATCGTGCCGCTTCACCTAGCGGGAAATGGAATTTGGCTATTGCAATGACCGATGAAGTTACCGCTGACAATATTGCCACTGCTTTCACCAAGAAAGTAAACGGTGTAGATAAAAACGTGAAATATGCTTTGGCTGTGAACGGTACTGTAATGACAGGATATGAATATGTTATTGACACTCAGACCGTAAACGAAAGCAAGACTAACACGGCTTATAATAAAGCCAATATTGGGTTGGCAAGTGCAAACGTGGCTTTAGGAACTTCTACTTTGTCACTTAATGCCGCTACTGCAGCTCAGGCTTATGATTCTTATTTAACATTCGAAGGCGCAAGTAAAACTTTAGCCGAAGCCAAGGGTATCACGGTAGACGGTATGAACATTACTGTTCCTGCTACTGCTGCTGCAACTCCCGGTTTAAGCGTTACTGTTAACATTCTTGATATCACAGGCAAGATTGCTAAAAAGGACGTTGTCCTTACGATTGCAGGTGCTTCTGTATCTGAGACAGAAACTGTTGCTCCGGTTAGCATCAAAATCAGCACAGTGAACTCGTTCTCTGTTGATTTGGGTACTATCTTTACCAACTTGGATGCAAACATCGCTCAGAATGCAGATACAACTAAAACAACTGTAACTACTGCAGACGGTAACTTCTTTGCTCTGACTAGTGCAACTTCTATTGGTGATGGATTGTATAAAGTGGCTGAAAACACTGCTATTGCATTCAAGAAAGCAGATGGCGGTGCTGCAACAATTGCTGCACGCAATGCTATCAAAGCTGTTATTACTTTGAACTATACTGGCAGCAAGTATACAACAGCAGCCAAAGACCTTGCAAACATCTACGGTACATTCAATTTGACTTTGACATTGAAAGATGCTCAGGGTAATGAATTGAAGAAGGTAATTGTTCCTGTAACAGTTTCTAAACCTGAATTCGATGACTATTATACTGCAAATCAATATGCAGGATGGAATGAAGGCATATTAAGTTCTGTAATTGATAACTCAGGTAATAGTCCTGCATTTACAATGCCAACTAACTTGTATACTATTAACAAAAAGGCTGATGGTACTGGTATGACTGATGTTCAGCCGGGCTATACTTATACATACAAGAAAGCAGCAGTTGATAATAGTGAGGTTAAAGAGGCAGCTTCAATTACTTTCACAGGCGTCGTTAAAGATGGCTTCCTTAAAACTACTGATTACAAAGTAAAAGCCAACAAGGGAGTTGTAACAGTTAATGCTTTGACAGGTGCAAGTAATGCTGCAGCAGACAATACTATCTCAGTATCTAAAGAGTTTACCATGAAACTTGCTCCTGCTTTCAACAAAGCTAAGTTGGTTTACTATACGAACGGTGTTGCAGGTACAGTAGCTGCTGTTAATGCAGACGGTATTATTGCAGCTCTCACAGAAGACAAAACTGCAAACAAACCGAAAAATGGTCTTGCATTGCAATATGGTGATGAAGAAATTGCAGTAAGTACCACTGCTATCCCTGCATCTGCAAGTGCCTCTAATAAACTAGGCGGATATCAAGTTTCTACAGCTGATGCCACTTCAGGTGCAACAATCAAAGTTGGCTTCGCTAAATCTGCAGAAAGTGCAGGTGGTAGTGTTACTTTGGAAGCAGGTGATACCGGTGTGAAAATTACTGGCTTGAATGCAGGTCAGGGAGGTGAACTGGTGGTTACTTTCACAGACTACGCAGGAATCAAAACTCAGGCAACAATTGAATACAAGAAGTAATAAGCTTCTTTACTGATAAGAAGAGAAGGCATCCACGGGTTGGATGCCTTCTTTTTTTCTACTTTTAGATTTCTCCCCAATGGAAGTTTTTCTTGAGAAGAGAAAAAGCAAAGGGGCTGTCACACTTTTCGGACAGCCCCTTCTTTATTGATAGTTACAGAATAACCTTATTCTTATCAACTACTTTTTATTCAACGGTAACTTTAACCTTAATCGGGTTAACTTTAACAAATCCCCAAGTATCTGTTACAGAAACATTGATAGTTTCTTCAGTTGTTGTGGCAATGTTCTGCGGTAATACCTGAATGTAACCTTCAACTACTGTTTTTCCGTCAGTAGCCATAGCTGCGTCAACAGCTTTACCTTCGTTACCAATCTTAATGACACGGTCGCTGGCTACAGCAGCTTCTACGCTTGCGATTTCAGGACGTTTCCAGTAACCTTCTCCCTTTTCATTAACAGCATCTTGCAATACTTTGTAAGCTACCTTGTTGTAAGTTGTACCCTGGATGTCTTTATTACCCAGTTTGTATCCGTCTACAGAAGTTGCAGGAATTTCAACTGCTGATTCAATAGAAGTTACAGTACCTTCAAAGATCGGGCTCATTACTTTCACTTTGAATACATATTCGCCTTCACCTTCACCGTAAGCCCATCCTTCATAGTCTTTGTCGCTAGCAATTACGATTAATTCTTTTGCATAACCGGCAGGAATGTTAGTCTTTTCATCTGCATCAACATCAGCTTTCAATGTAATCTTAGCGTTTTCGTCAAATGTTTCGGCTACGTCAGCCAAATCAGCAGATGTATAGTCACCTACAATTGCAGTTTCATCATCCATATCAAGAGAAACTTCCGGATATTTAGCAAATGCACGTTTCAAGCTATAAGCAGCTTCACCGCTAGTTTGATCTGCTACATTCATGTATGCGTAAGCAACATCACCCTTGAACACTGCGGCTTCTGTAGCGAACATGCTAGCCAAAGTCGGAACAGTGAACTTGAACGGAACAACTACTGAGTTAAGTTCAGAATCACCTGTTGTAGTGAATGTTACTTTTGCATAATATACAGTATTTACTTTGAACGCCTTAGAAGCAGTAGCATTGGTTACAGCAAATTTCATGTCAACTGCAGATTTAATAGCGTTTTCGGTGAGTTCTTTGCCTTCTGCGTCAACGAAGGTCAAGACAACACCTTTATCACCTTCTACTGCCTTTTCGCATTTCGCATCTGAGTAGAATGCAACGCTGGCATTAGCTACTTTTCTCTTCCATGCATCAAGTTCGTTACCCAAAGCCTTAGTCATGGTTGCCATATCAGCTGTGAAGAAGTTCTTGTCTTTTGATACATCTTCTGTATTGTTTGCAACAATAGCCAAAGTTCTAGTAGCATAATCTGCATCAGTAACAATTACATCAGATAAAGTAACTGTGATAGTTTCTTCAGCAACCTCACCACTATTGTCCAAAGTATGAACTGTCAGATCGAAATTAGCAGCAGTTACCACGTCAGGAGTCTTAGTGATAGTGAAAGTGCCTTTTTCATTGTCGAATTCCAAACCGAACAATTTGATATCTTCTTGGCTTGCGCTCAAATATAAGTCATACAAATCTTCTTCATTCTCAACAGTTACAGAATGTGCTTTTCCGGCATCTACAGTAACTGCTTCGTTTTCTACCTCCTTATCGTCAACAAGAATGTCACCGATTGCGGCAGTCGCAGCTTCGATTTGGAATTTCATATTATATTCTGCACGATAAACCTTATTGGCAGTCAAAGCATAATAACCCTTATCATTTGCCATTGCTTTATCTAACGCATCGCTTGCCTTGTCATCTGCCAAAGTAAACTGTTTAACAGTCATGTGGTAAAGTCCGTTTCCATAAGCAGCTCTAACTTCTGTTGCGTAGTTCTTATCTTCGTTAGCAACGAAAGTCACATTAGGAAGCACTTCATTTTTACCGTTAATAGCTACAAATTCAATAGCCGTTGCGTCAACGTCTACAGGATTCACTCTTACAGAAACTTTGTTTTCTGCATTATCTGCTACGACGAATTTAGCAGAAGTCACAGTTTTTCCGGTAGCTTTTTCCCATGCCTTTTTATTTTCGGCAGTAATGCCAAAAGTATATTTGTTCAACTTTACAGTTGTTTCTGCACCGTTAGCTACGCTCAAACTAGTAATTCTAGAAGCAGCAGTAGGCAATTCGATTACAGTTTCTTCACCTTCAGCATTAACAAAAGTCAAAATAAAGCCTTCTGTCTGAGAGCCAGATACAGTTACTCCTGTTGCAGGAATACCTGTTGTTTTATAAGTACCATCAGCTTGAAGTACAGCCCATTTGCCATCTTCTACTTTTACAGCCGGCTTGAATTCAGTAACAGGAGCATCTGCAGATATTTTAATGCCTGTTGCTTTGCCATCAATGTAAAGTTCACCGTTTTCTACTTTGCAAATTGAGCCTACTTCATCTTTCAGCTCGATAGTTTTATCTCCGGCGTTTTTGAAAGAGACAACAATATTATCGCCATCTTTGGTTACATTGGTAACATAGTCACCTTCACCGATTAACTTTTTCAGTTCTTCGATGCCTGCTTTGTTAGCATCAATTTGTCCCTGCAGGTTATCGATGTCGTCATCGTAATCCTTACAAGATACAAATGTTCCTGCCGAGGTAACCATTAAGGTTCCGAACAGGATTGCACTTAAAAATTTTTTGTTCATAATAGAAAAACTTTAAATTTATAAATTTAAAAACTCAATTGTTTATTATTAATCAAAGGACTCAATCGTATTTCAAAGGAATTTTGAATGATTTATCGGGGTACCGTGAAGGGACCATGCCAACTTCTTTAGTAAAAGCAGAATAGAAGACACTTCTGGATGTAAATCCACAGAGCTTGACAAGCTCTTCCGGGGTATACTTACCCTTGTCTAATAAGAGTTTTGCATATTTTACACGGCACTTATTTAATAGATGTTTAAAGTTGCATTTAAAGTAATGATTGACGACATTTGACAGGTAGGTAGTATTCGTGCCGAATACTATCTACCCTTTGTAATATTCAGTATATCAGAAGTATAGAAGGAAGGCTTAATATGGTGAGGTCCTGTAGAGGACCCTTTTATTATTTAATAGTTGATAGTTAGATCCGGTAAACTATCGACAGCTTTTTGCTTCAGTTCATCTATTATATGTACATACTTTTCGGTGTGTCTGGTTGTTGAGTGGCCGGCAAGGGAAGCGGCGGTTTTAATGTTGGCTCCATTTGCCATGATATTTGTGATAAAAGAGTGGCGGGCACAGTGGAAGGTAATATGCTTTCGTATATTAGCGTCTATTACCCACTTACGAAGAATTCTGATTGTATATGAGTAGGAGGGAAGTGAGAAAACCAAGTCTTCTCTGTCTCCATTACATTTCTGTAAAAGTTTGAGAGCTGTGTGGTTTAAGTTTAAATGCAAAATGGCACTTTTGGAATGTGTTTGTACTTTCTGTTGTATGATGGTTAATCTTCTTGCCGGAAAGTCAACATCCTTATATCGTAATTGATAGACGTCGCACCAACGTAATCCGCAATAACATGAAAAAAGAAATGCTCGTTTTACCTCATTATTTGGGCAGGAAGTAACAGCTAATTTTTGTATCTCTTTTAATGTCAGTATCTCCTTTGTTACTTCGTCAAATTGCGATAACCGTATCCCATTTGTCGGATTATGAGAAATTAACTTCTTTTCAACACATTTATTGATGCACATTCTGAATTTCTTGAAATAGCCAATAGGGGTATTGCCACGGAGTTTAGATCTTAAATAGTCGAGAAAATCTACACAAAATTCTCTTGTAATTTTGTTGATTGGTAAGATTTTCTTTTTATTAAATGTGCGTAAATGGAGAATGGTTGATTTTACCATTTTCTTATCTTTCTTATAATAAGTGCTTAGGTATTCATTCATGATGCGGAAAAAGTCCGGTCCGTTACTTGGTGCTTCGGGCAGGATATCTTCAAATGTTTCTGCAGTTTTATTTAAGGCATATTCGACAGACAAGAATTCAAGCTCTTTTTTTGCTCGAATCTGTTTAGCAATCAATATTTTATTCTTGTTCTCCGCTCTGGCTTCCGGTGTGACAGGCGGTTCTAGAATAATGCCTAAATACTCTTTACGGCGCTTGCCGTTGTGACTGTAATTTAAATAAAGAGAAATTCTTCCTTTGTTTAATTGTTTCTTACCTAGTGTAACTCCCATAATAATTAATTATTTATACAATAATGAATTTATATAAAGGACGGATGAGGGACTGAAAATGAATTCCTCGATCTTTCTTTCTATTATAATAATATCTTTTGTACCTTTGTGCGAGAAACAAAAAGATGGAAGAGAATTTTGATATACGTGAGCATCAGCTCACAAGCAGAGAACGTGACTTTGAGAATGCCTTACGCCCATTAAATTTTTCTGACTTTAGTGGGCAAGATAAGGTAGTGGATAATTTACGTATATTTGTCAAAGCTGCTCGCTTGCGGGCCGAGGCGCTCGACCATGTTTTATTGCATGGGCCTCCGGGGTTAGGAAAGACAACATTAAGCAATATCATTGCCAATGAACTGGGAGTCGGTTTTAAGGTTACTTCCGGGCCGGTACTCGATAAACCCGGTGACTTGGCGGGAGTCCTGACCAGTTTGGAACCAAACGATGTCCTGTTTATTGATGAGATTCATCGGCTCAGTCCGGTGGTGGAAGAATATCTTTATTCGGCCATGGAGGATTATCGGATTGACATAATGATAGACAAGGGACCGTCTGCTCGAAGCATTCAGTTAGACTTGAATCCTTTTACTTTGGTGGGGGCGACTACCCGTAGCGGATTGCTTACGGCACCTCTTCGTGCACGTTTCGGCATTAACCTGCATTTGGAATATTACGATGATGATGTGTTGACTGCTATTATCCGCCGTTCGGCAAAGATATTGAATGTGCCTTGCGATGTACAGGCGGCGGGTGAGATTGCTTCGCGCAGTCGTGGAACTCCACGTATTGCCAACGCACTTCTTCGGCGTGTGAGGGATTTTGCGCAAGTCAAAGGTTCCGGCAGGATTGATGTGGAGATAGCTCGGTTTGCGTTGGAGGCCTTGAACATAGACCGCTATGGTCTTGATGAGATAGATAACAAGATTTTGTGTACTATTATCGATAAATTCAAAGGAGGACCGGTGGGTTTGACCACCATTGCTACTGCTTTGGGAGAAGACCCCGGTACCATTGAGGAAGTTTATGAACCTTTCCTGATAAAGGAAGGTTTCTTGAAACGTACTCCTCGCGGACGAGAAGTGACAGAACTCGCTTACATCCATCTGGGACGGAGTATCTATAATAGTCAGAAGACATTATTTGATGATTAAATATGGCCGGATTAAAATCATTAGCCAAAGACACTGCAATATATGGACTAAGCAGCATTGTGGGGCGTTTCCTGAATTATTTGCTGGTGCCCATTTATGCAGCAGCTATGTCTGCGGCTTCGGGAGGTTATGGGGTGGTGACCGAAGTTTATGCTTGGACTGCGCTGCTGATGGTCATTCTGACCTATGGCATGGAAACTACTTTTTTCCGTTTTGTCAATAAGGAGACGGAAAACTCTGAGCGTGTGTATTCCACTGTTCTGTTTATGGTGGGAAGTACTTCTTTGGTTTTTGCCGCTTTGTGTATGCTGTTTCTTCATCCGGTTGCCGGCATGATGGGCTATGGCGACCATCCTTGGTATATCGGCATGATGGCACTGGTAATTGCGATGGATGCGTTTCAGTGCATTCCGTTTGCTTATCTGCGTTATAAGAAACGTCCGATACGTTTTGCCGCTCTGAAACTTCTTTTCATTCTGCTCAATATCACTCTGAATTTAGTTTATTACGTAGTGATGAAGGGTAGTGATGTTTTTTATGCCTTTTTCTTTAATTTGATTTGCACCTCGGTCATCATGGTACTGATGGTTCCTTATCTCAAATTTAACGGAGGTTTTGACAAGCCATTGGCGAAGCGAATGCTGATATATTCCTATCCTATTCTGATATTGGGAGTGGCAGGTATTTTGAACCAAGTGGCAGATAAGATTATTTTTCGTCATATATATCCCGATAAGGTGGAGGCCAAGACGCAACTTGCCATCTATGGCGCTTGCAGCAAGATTGCCATGATTATGGCAATGCTCACTCAGGCATTCCGTTATGCTTATGAACCTTTTGTGTTTGGAAAGAGCCGGGACAAGGATAGCAAGATTATTTATGCACAGGCGATGAAGTACTTCATTATTTTCACATTATTGGCTTTTTTGGCTGTTATGTTTTATTTGGATATATTGAAATACATTCTTGCTCCCGACTATTGGATAGGATTGCGGGTGGTACCTATTGTGATGGCGGCTGAAATTTTTATGGGTATTTTCTTTAATCTTTCATTTTGGTACAAACTGATTGACGAGACCAAGTGGGGGGCCTATTTTTCATTTGCCGGTTGCATCGTTTTAATCTTGATTAATGTGATTTTTGTTCCCTTGTACAGTTATATGGCATGTGCCTGGGCGGGATTTGCCGGATATGCGGTAGCTATGTTGCTCTCTTACTTTGTGGGGCAGAAGAAGTACCCCATTCATTATGATTTGAAAGCGATAGGTAAATATGTTGCATTGGCACTTGTATTGTTTGGTATATCGGAATACCTTCCTTTTCAGAACATTTTTTTGTTACTGTCTGTTCGTACGGTGTTGCTGATGCTCTTTGTGGCATACATCATAAAGGTAGATTTTCCATTGCATCAGATTCCTGTTATTAATCGGTTTATAAAGAAATAATTATGGCTGACATTAAAGGTAAGTTAAAAAACGATTTGAAGAATATGCCTTATATCAGGCAGTTCCTTCATGAATATTTTGATTTGGGCAAAGATAAGGATAATGAAGCTGTGACTGTCGAGTCTATCCGTAATGGAGTGGAGTTTAAAGGTACTAACCTTTGGATTCTGATATTTGCCATTTTCATTGCTTCTTTGGGACTGAATGTCAATTCTACGGCGGTAATCATCGGCGCCATGTTGATATCTCCTTTGATGGGTCCTATCATGGGAGTGGGATTGGCTATCGGGCAGAATGACTTTGAACTGCTGAAACGGTCGTTGAAGAGTTATCTGATAGCGACTGTTTTCAGTGTTATTACTGCCACTTTATATTTCTCACTGACTCCATTGGATGAAGTGCAATCGGAATTGCTGGCACGAACTTCGCCTACTATTTATGATGTTTTGATAGCTTTATGTGGCGGTTTGGCAGGTATTATTGCGCTTTCCACCAAGGAAAAGGGCAATGTGATTCCGGGGGTAGCCATTGCCACTGCATTGATGCCCCCCTTGTGTACCGCCGGCTTCGGGTTGGCAACGGGAAACCTGCTTTATTTCTTGGGCGCTTTCTATTTATATTTCATTAATTCGGTATTTATTAGTTTGGCAACTTTCATTGGAGTGCGCGTGATGCACTTCCAGCGGAAAGAGTTTGTGGACAAAGAGCGTGAGAAATTGGTTAAGAAGTACATTGTTATCATTACTTTGGCTACCATGTGTCCGGCAATATATCTGACATATGGTATTGTGAAGAATACCATCTATACGGCATCTGCCAATAATTTCATCAGCGAAGAACTGAATTTTCCCGATACACAGGTTATTGACCGTAAGATTTCGTATGAGAATAAGGAAATTCGTGTTGTGCTGATTGGTAATGAAGTTCCTGCAACAGAGATTGCTGCTGCTAAAGATAATTTGAAACATTATAATTTGGCCGGTACGAAATTGATTGTCATGCAGGGGATGAATAATGAGGCTATGGACATAGGAAGCTTGAAGGCCCAGGTCATGGAAGATTTCTATAAGAATAGTGAAAAGCGTTTGTTGGAGCAACAGAACAAGATACATGAGCTGGAAGAAGAATTGAAAGTTTATGCCGCTTATAATGCGGTAGACAAGAAAATCATTCCTGAACTGAAGGTGCTTTATCCGTCGGCCGAAACCATTGCAATGGCAAAAACAGTAGAACTTTCCGTTGATTCGACACGCATGGATACATTAACTTTGGTTTTGATGAAATTTGCGAAGCACCCCAGCGAGAAGGAACAGGAAAAGATAACCGAATGGCTGAAAGCCCGTGTCGGAGCAAAGAAACTGAAATTAGTGGTGGAATAAAGACAGGACACCAAGCAAAACACTCGTGCCATGAAAAAAATATTGATGTTGCTCGTCTTCTTACCTATATATATATGGGCTGATGAAGGTATGTGGTTGCCTTGCTGCCTGAGCAAGCAGACTAAACAAGTGATGAAAGATATGGGGTTGAATCTTACTCCCAGGCAATTATATAATCCCGGCGGTGCTGCACTTTCCAATGCTGTGGTCAGTTTTGGAGGTTTCTGTTCCGGAGTGGTTGTCTCTCCGGATGGTTTGGTGTTCACCAATCATCATTGTGGTTTCGATGCTATCCGGCAGCATAGCACGGTGAAGCATGACTACCTGCGTAATGGTTTTGTGGCCGATTCGTTATCGGACGAACTTCCCAATCCCGATTTATTTGTCAGTTTTCTTGTTCGTACCGAAGATGTGACAGAGCGCATTTTACAGGCCTTACCGCAAGATGTGACTGAAGATAATCGTTCTTTGATTGTAGACTCTCTTTCTACACTGATTGCTGACGAAGCAGTGAAGAATGACACTTTACTGCGGGCAGTTGTTTCGTCTTTCTATGCCGGCAATGAATATTATCTGTCTGTGTATAAGGATTATTATGATGTTCGCTTAGTCTATGCTCCTCCCTCTTCGGTTGGCAAGTTTGGGGGAGATACCGATAACTGGGTTTGGCCGAGGCATACCGGAGACTTTTCCGTTTTTCGTATCTATGCGGATACTCATAACGAACCGGCAGCTTATTCTAAAGATAATGTTCCTTATCATCCTGATTATTATGCTCCTATTTCCTTGGCAGGTTATAAGGAAGGTTCTTTTTGTATGACGATGGGTTATCCCGGGACTACCAGCCGTTATTTGTCTTCTTATGGTGTGGAAGAACGTATGAATGCCGATAATATGGCAAGAATAGATGTTCGTGCTATCAAACAGGCTATTTGGAAAGATGCAATGGAGAAAAGTGATGCTGTTCGTATAAAATATGCTTCGAAGTATGCTCAAAGTGCCAACTATTGGAAGAATAGCATTGGTATGAATCAGTCTATTAAAAAGCTGAATATTATCGGGAAAAAACGTCGGTTGGAACATCAACTGACGGAATGGATTCATCGGAAGCCGGAAGAACGAAACAAGTATGCCGGGATATTGACGGAGTTGGAAGACAGTTATCGCAATCGTTATAAGAATGCCCGTGCAATGGCTTATTTTGGTGAATGTTTTGCCAATGGTCCCGAGTTGGTTACTGCTGCATGGTCTGTCCTGAACTTTGATTTTGAAGCGGAAAAATCGGTTTTGGAAGAGAGGGTTCGTCAATTGTTGGAACTTTATGCCAATATTGATTTGGACATTGATAAGAAAGTTTTTGTGGCTATGCTTAAAGAATATGCGGCAGTAGTAGAGCCGGAGAGCCTTTCGGAAACTTATGCTACTATAGAAAAGAAGTTCAAAGGTGATTATCAGGCGTATGTGGACGATTTATACAGCCACACAGAATTGGATACTCCCCGAGGATTTGAACGTGTAGTGAAAAAGGACAGTACTTATGTTCTTTTTGAAGACCCGGCTATTTCGTTTGTCATTGATATGTTGGTGAAATCTTACGAACTCAGTGCGGCTGCAGATGATGATAATATGAAAATAGAAAAGAATGAGCGTTTACTTAATGAGGCTGTGCGTGAGATGGAATCAGATAAGGATTTTTACCCGGATGCTAACTCTACCATGCGTTTCAGCTTCGGAATGATTGGCGGATACTCGCCAAAAGATGCATTAGAATATACTTATTATACAACGACCAAGGGTATCTTCGATAAGATACGTGAATACAAAGGCGATAGCGATTTCGAAGTCATGCCC
>OJKW01001303.1_pt1 | contig 14508 bp, 8 predicted proteins | sample 1596591 | NCBI WGS metagenome assembly OJKW01 (sample SAMEA4350166, study PRJEB24818) | metagenome | biome: human; feature: gut; material: faeces | place: Denmark | collected 2013-09
GGCAGCTGCGGCACGGCATCTGCGTTGCCAAAATGCTCGATAATGTCGGGTTGCGGTACCCGCATCGTGCTTCGGGGGCAAAAGCCCCTCGCACTCTGCGACCGCTGCCCCTGCTTCGGTTCGCTGTATCCGCCACTGGCGGCGCTCACCTTTGCAGCATCCAGTATTATCTGCGCTTTTGGCTCAGCATCTGCCGCACCTCGCTCGCCGTATCGGCACTTAGAATTATGCGGTATTGCCTTAATTGCTAATTCTGCAATTCCGTTCGCTTTTGCCCAGTAAGTGCCTGCCCATCAAATCAGTAGTACTTAAAATACCCCACATGCTGCGGCTGGTTATCTTCTACCAGGATGGTAAAGCCGCCGGGGTTTACTTCAGTCTGCTTGCCAAAGGCGGTGCGGACAATCAGGTGCGGGCCGTTGTTCAGGATAGTCTCCGCGGACTGCTCCTTACCCACGCGGCGGTAGTGCAGCACATCGGCGCTGGCTTCCACCAGCTCCATGCTGCCGCCGTCAAAAGCATCGCAGCTGCGGCGCAGGCGGGCCAGGTTGGTCAGCGGCACGCGCAGGCGGCGCTCAGTAGAGTTCCAGTCAAAATATGCGCGGTTGAACGGGTCGCGGTAGCCCTGCATCCCGATCTCATCGCCATAATACACGCAGGGCACGCCGGGTAGGGTGTACAGCATGGCGTAAGCCAGCAGCACGCGGCGCAGGGCATCATCAATGCGGTCGCCGGGGATCATCCGCTTGCTCTGCCAATAGCGATCGCGGCCATTGGCGGGTTCGCCTGCAATGGCGGTAATACCGCGCTCGGTATCGTGGGTGGAAAGGAAGTTCATTGCGCAGTCCAGCGCCGGTTTGGGATAGTTTTCGCAGATGGACATGATCTGCTCCCCCACCGCGCTGGCATCCTCGCCGCGGGCAAAAGCCACAGCTGCATTGCGGAACGGGTAGTTCATGGTGGCATCCAGCCCATGGCCGCGCAGGTAGGTGCGGCGGTGGTCGAACGCTTCCTTGGTGGTGGCGTCCTCCCACACTTCGCCGATGAGCAGCTTGTCCTCGCCGTGGGCTTTGACGGCGGCACGGATCTTTTCGATAAAATCATCAGGCAGTTCATCCGCCACATCCAGCCGGAAGCCGGAAGCCCCCAGCCCCAGCCATGTATCAATCACGCCACCCTTGCCGCAGACAAAGTTGCCGTAAGAGGGGTCCTCCTCCTCCACTTCGGGCAGGGTCTCAAAGCCCCACCAGCTGCGGTAGCCGCCGACATAACCGGAATCGAAGTCATACCAGCTGCGGTAGGGCGAATTGCGGTCACGGTAAGCGCCGCCGGGGCCATAGCGGCCTTCGCGGTTAAAATAGAGCGAATCCGAACCGGTGTGGCTGAACACGCCATCCAGAATAATGCGGATGCCGTGTTTTTTAGCCTCGGCGCACAGGGCGGCAAAATCCTCGTTGGTGCCCAGCAGTGGATCGGCTTTCAGGTAGTTGGCCGTATTGTAGCGGTGGTTGGCGTGGGCCTCAAAAATGGGGTTCAGGTAAATGCAGGTAATGCCCAGCTCTTCCAGGTAAGGCAGCTTTTGCTGGATGCCCGCAAAATCGCCGCCGTAATAGTCCATGTTCAGGTAGCCATCGCTCTGCTCATTGGGCCAAAAATACGGCTCGCCGGTTTTATCCGGACGGTAAATGCGGTCCGCAAAGGGCAGCGGCTTGTTGGGTACGCCCTCACAAAAGCGGTCCGGGAAGATCTGGTACATCGTACCGTCTTTGATCCAGTCCGGGGTCTTGAAGTCCGGCTCGTACACCGTCAGCTGCCAATCCAGGCCATTCACCCAGGTCAGCTCACCTTCCCCGTTGGCGGTGCGATAAATCTTGCGGAAATCCGTGTACAGGTCAAAGTGGTAAAAATACAATCCCGATGTGGTGGGGGCCAGCTGGAACACAAAATGGTTTACGCCGGGGGTCTGGCCGTCAAAATCCATGCGGTAATGCACGGGGTCTTCGCGGTCTTTGGTCAGCACCAGGTGTGGGTCCACATAGCCCAGTCTTTCCGGCACAGTCAACCGCCAGGTAACGGTCTGCCCCGCCGGAACTGCGCCAAACGGTGTTTTATACTCCGCACAGCGGGAGTTAAAAAAAGTATGCGTTGGTTGTTCAGGCAAACAAATCAATCCTTACATTGAACAAGTGTACAAAAACAGCCGTGACCCACTGGCGCCGGCAAATTCAAGTCGGCTGCCGGGATCGCGGCTGTTCGTTTATTTTATTGTACGGGCAGCGCGTGTACGTTCACAGCTGCACACGCGCCCGCACTGCGGTTAAAGCTCTGCTTTGGGCAGATTATTTAACCGGGGTAGCGCCCCAGATATCGCGGGCGTAATCCATGATGGAACGGTCGGCGGAGAAGATGCCGGCGTTGGAGATGTTCATCAGGCTCATACGGTTCCAGGTCTGCTTCTGCTTGTACAGTTCCTGCACGGTGTGCTGGGCACGGCGGTAATCCTTGAAGTCAGCCAGGACCATGTACGGGTCAGAGTTGCGCAGGTTGTTGGTAACCTCGCTGAAGTTCTCGCCGTTCCAGCCCTTTTCCAGCATATCCAGAACTGCCATGGCAACATTATCATCAGAGATGAATGCCTGCGGATGGTAGCCCATGCCTTTCAGTGCGTTGACTTCGGGGGTCAGCATGCCAAAGATGATCTCGTTGTCCTTACCGGCGGCATCGGCGATTTCCACGTTCGCGCCGTCCAGGGTGCCCAAGGTGATTGCGCCGTTCAGCATGAACTTCATGTTGCCGGTGCCGGAAGCCTCGGTGCCGGCCAGAGAGATCTGCTCGGACACTTCGGAAGCGGGCATCAGGCGTTCAGACAGGGAGACACAGTAGTCTTCCAGGTAGACAATGCGCAGCTTATCTTTAACAGCGGGATCGTTGTCAATCAGCTTGCCCAGCTTGCAGATCATGCGGATCATCTGCTTGGCCATGTAGTAGCCGGGGGCAGCCTTGGCGCCGAAGATATAGGTCTTGGGCACAAAGTCAGCGTTCGGGTTTGCCTTCAGGTACAGGTACTCAGCGGCAATGTTCATGGCGTTCAGGTGCTGGCGCTTGTACTCGTGCATGCGCTTGACCTGGCAGTCAAAGATAGAATCCGGGTCAATGACCTGGCCGGTGGCCTTTTCCAGATAGTTGGCAAAGTTCACCTTGTTGGCGCGCTTGACGGCGGCCAGCTTATCCAGCATGGCGGAATCGTCGGCAAATTTCTCGAACTTCTTCAGTTCGGAAGCATCCTGCTTGAAGCCGGGGCCGATGGAATCTTCCAGCAGCTTGGTCAGGCCGGGGTTGGCAGCCAGCAGCCAGCGGCGGTAAGCAATACCGTTGGTAACGTTCTTGAATGCTTTCGGCTTGTACAGGAAGTAATCATGGAACACGCTGTCCTTGATGATCTCGCTGTGCAGCTTGGAAACGCCGTTGATGGAATGGCAGGTGTAGGCGCAGATGTTGGCCATGCGGACCTGGTTGTCGCCAATGATTGCCATGTAGTTGATCTTGCCCTGGTCGCCGGGGAAGGCTTTCTCCAGGTCAGCACGGCAGCGGCGGTCCATTTCCTGCACGATCTGCCAGATACGCGGCAGGGTGGAGCGGAAGATATCCACGTTCCACTTTTCCAGAGCCTCGCTCATGACAGTGTGGTTGGTGTAAGCAAAGACCTTGCGGCAGATGTCGAAAGCTGCATCCCATTCATAGCTGCACTCATCCAGCAAAATGCGCATCATTTCGGGGATGGCAATGGTCGGGTGGGTATCGTTCAGCTGGATGGCGATCTTATCCGGCAGGTTCTCCAGGGTGCCGTACTGGTTCAGGTGGTTGCCCAGGATATCGGCAACGGAAGCAGCGCTGAAGAAGTACTGCTGGCGCAGGCGAAGGATCTTGCCCTCGGTGTGGTTATCGTTGGGGTACAGGATCTTGGAGATCAGCTCTGCGGAAGCAGACTGGCTGATAGCGGTGTTATAGTTGCCGGCGTTGAAGCTGCTCATATCAAAGCTGGGTGCCTTGGCCTGCCACAGGCGCAGCTTGGAAACGCCCTGCGTGCCGTAACCGGCAACGTACATATCGTTGGGAACAGCAATGACAGAGTTGTAGTTTTCGTACTTGACATGGTGGAAACCGCCCTCCCAGGTCTCGATAGCCTGGCCGTCAAAGCGGATCTCCTGTGCCTGGTCGGGGTGGGATTTGATCCACACCTGGCCGCCGGGCAGCCAGTTGTCAGCGGTTTCCTGCTGCCAGCCGTCCACGATCTTCTGCTTGAAGATGCCGTACTCATACAAAATAGAGTAGCCGGTGCCGGGGATACAGTCGGTAGCCATGCCATCCAGGTAGCAGGCAGCCAGACGGCCCAGGCCGCCGTTGCCGAGGCCTGCATCAGGCTCCTGCTCATAAATGGTGTCGATCTTGATATCGGCGTCAGCCAGAACCTGCTCGGCAACTTCGTTCAGGCCCAGGTTGAACAGGCTGGTGCGCAGGCTGCGGCCCATCAGGAACTCCATGCAGAGGTAATAGACCTGTTTTTTGCCTTCGCCCAAGGTCTTGGCCTGGAACTGCTTCTGGCGGTCAGACATGATCTGACGAACGATCATTGCCATGCAGCGGTAGATCTGCTCGGCGGAAGCAACGTCCAACGTGACGCCGCATTCGCTGACGACCTTGTCTTTGAGAATTTTTTCAAATTCTTTTTTAGTAAGTTTCATCAAAAGTATCCCTCTCCTTACGGCTTATCTATACCAGAATCCTCTGGGATTATACTGATTTTTCAAAATCAATAAAAATACTTACCTTAAGCATTATAGTCAAAATTGGCGATATGTGCAAGGCTTTTTTCCCACACGCGTCAATTTTTTCAATTTTACACAAAAGGGGCTTTTTCTTACGGGCATTTTATACTATAATATAAGGGTATAATTTTAAGCATTTTCCCTGCGCTGCGGGGGCTGGTGGGCGGTTTTGCCGCGCAGAAGCCCCTTTCCGTTCCGCTTTTGGCGACAAAAGTGCAGGGTGTTCCTGATAAAAACACCATCAACTGAAACAAAGGAGACCCCAACTATGGCTAACAAAGTACGTCTGACCATCTGCGGTTCAAGCTATGTGATCTCGACCAACGAAAGTGAAGATTACATGCAGAACCTGGCCGAGCGCCTGAATCTTGATATGAATGAGCTGATGAGCTCTTCCAATTCGGTTTCCATCACCACCGCTGCCATCATGACCGCACTGAACTACCGTGATGAGCTGGAAAAGGCCAGCGGCAGCGCGGATAATATGCGCCGCCAGATCAAAGACTATCTGGAGGATGCCGCCTCCGCCAAGATGGCTGCCGAGGAGCTGCGCCGCGAAAACGCCGCCCTGCGCAAAAAGGTGGACGACCTGCACCGCCGTTCCCTGACGAGCGAAGCCTGATGGAACAGACTGTTTTACAGCGCCCGGAGATCCTGGCCCCCGCCGGCAATGCTGATATGCTGCGGGCTGCGGTGTTTGCCGGGGCTGACGCCGTATATCTTGGGCTGGATGGCTACAATGCGCGGCGCAGCGCTGGGAACTTTGACCCTGATGCCCTGCGCGAAGCCGTCTGTTTTTGTCATGCCCGCGGGGTTGCGGTGCATGTGACCCTGAACACGCTGGTTTACGCCGCCGAGCTGGGCGGCCTGGCCGATGCCGTGCGCGCTGTTGCCGCCGCCGGGGCGGATGCCGTGATTGTGGATGACCTTGCCACCGCGCAGCTGGTGCGCAGCATTGCGCCTGGCCTGCGCCTGCACGGCTCTACCCAGATGAGCATCCACACCGCAGAGGGCGCCAAGATGCTGGCAAAGCTGGGGTATTCCCGCGCCATTCTGGCCCGTGAGCTGAGCCTGGCGGAGATCGAAGCCGTGGTAAAGGCAAGCCCGATCGAATGCGAAGTGTTCGTACACGGCGCGATGTGCATGTCCATGAGCGGCCAGTGCATGATGAGCGCGTTCCTGGGCGGGCGCAGCGGCAATCGCGGTGCCTGCGCGGGTCCCTGCCGCCTGCCGTTTGATGCTACCAACGGCCTGCGCCCCGGCCAGCCGGGCAAAGCCTGCCACCTGAGCCTGAAAGACATGGACCTTGTGCCCCACATGGCCCAGCTGAAAGCCGCCGGGGTTGCCAGCATTAAAATTGAAGGCCGCCTGCGCACGCCGGAATATGCCGCCGCTGCGGTAACGGCCTGCCGCGCAGCCCGCGCCGGGCAGCCCTATGATGAAGCGCTGCTGCGGGATATTTTCTCCCGCTCCGGCTTCAGCGATGCCTATCTGGTAGGCCGCAATGACGGCACCATGTTTGGCGTGCGCACCGAAGCCGATGCAGCCGCTACGCGCGCCGCCACGCCGAAAGCCCGCGAGCTGTTCCGCCGCGAACTGGAGCGCATTCCGGTGCATTTCTGCGTCAGCGGCGGTGTGGAGGACGGCGGCATCAAGCTGACAGCTTTCGACGACAACGGCAGCCGTGTCAATGTGTACAGCGCCGATGAACCGCAGCCCGCACAGAAAGACCCCGCCCCCGGCATTGAGCGTGCCCTGGGCAAAACCGGCGGTACGCCGTTCACCTGCGCCGGGGTTGAGTTTGCCTGCGGCGAGGGCGGCCCCGGATTTTTGCCCGGCTCCGCCTGGAATGAGATGCGCCGCGAAGCGCTGGACAAGCTGCTGCAAAAGCGCAGTGAACCTGCGCCCCTGGCCACAAAGGAAATCACCCTGCCGGAATACGCCGAGCACGAAATAGGCATGATACCCCAGCTGGCCGCCCGTTTTGAAACCGCTGCCCAGCTGCCCGGTGCCGAATACCTGGCCAAGCTGCGCTATCTGATCCTGCCCATCCGGGAAGCGGACGCTGTGCCGCAGCCCTTGCGCTGCAAAACGCTGCTGGAGCTGCCCCGCGCTGCTTTCGGCACTGTGGAACCGGATACCATGCGCCGCCTGGCTGCGCTGGAAGGTTCCGGCTTTGCGGGTGTGGTTGCAAACAATCTGGCGCAGTTTGGGTATGCCTCTCCCCTGCCGGTGTTCGGCGGGCTGGGGCTGAATGTAACCAACCCAATGTCTGCGGCAGAGTATGTGTGCCTGGGTGCCCGTGGCCTGCTGGTGCAGCCTGAAACGGCCCTGACCGCCATGCGTGCTGTGGCACCCCGGCAGAAAGACGGCACCCCGGTGCCCACCGCTGCCCTGTGCTATGGCCACCTGCCCCTGATGCTGACCCGCGCCTGCCCGCTGCGCAATGTGCGCACCAGCTGCGCGGGCTGCACCCACAAGGGCAAACTGCGGGACCGCAAAGGGCGGGATTTCCCGGTGCGGTGCTCCGCCCCCGGCAGCGCCGGAATGCGCACCGTGTTTAACCCTGTACCACTTTATATGGGGGACCGCCTGACCGAAATGCCGGTGGACCTTGCCGTGGCCGCGTTCACCCTGGAACCTGCCGACCGCGTGGAAGAGGTCCTGACCCACCTTTTCCATCAGCAGCCCTTTGACGGCGAGTTTACAAGAGGGCTATATTATACGAATAACTAAATCATAATATCGGAGGAAGGGTAAGTTAGGGCAATACCGCATAATTCTAAGTGCCGATACGGCGAGCGAGGTGCGGCAGCTGCTAAGCCAAAAGCGCAGATAATACTGGATGTCTTATCGAGCATTTTGGCAACGCAGATGCCGTGCCGCAGCCGCCGAAGCGGTGCTTAAGCCGTAAGGCGGGAATTGTGCGGTGTTGCCTTAATTTTAAAAGAACAAACAGAAAAATCCGTATCCTCCTGCCCTGCTTGGCATTTGGGATACGGATTTTTGTTATATTGCTGATTTCATGCACTGGGCATGTTATTTCTGTGCAAAAAAGTCTTTGACCACCTGCACCACGGCTGCGCGGTCGGCTTCGGTCAGACCATAGTACAGCGGCAGGCGGGTCAGGCGGTTGCTTTCCTTTGTGGTGTATTCATCCACACCGGCAAAGCGGCCGTATTGGATGCCCGCCGGGGCGCTGTGCAGCGGCACATAATGGAAAGACGATGCCACACCGTGGGCTTTCAAATAGGCAATGAACTCAGTGCGCTGTTCCAGGTCCCGCAGCTTGACATAGAACAAATGCCCGTTATGCACACAGCCTTCCGGCACGGTGGGCAGCTCCAATAGGCCTGCTTCAGCCAGCGGTGCCAGCTCCTGTGCGTAATAATCCCAGCTGTGGGTACGGTCTGTATTGATGGTATCGGCCTGTTCCAGCTGTGCCCACAGGTAAGCGGCATTCAGATCACTGGGCAGGTAGCTGGAGCCATAAGAAACCCAGGTGTATTTATCTACCTGGCCGCGCAGAAAACTGGCACGGTTGGTACCCTTTTCCCGCAGGATTTCGGCCTTGGTCACGGTTTCGGGGTCATTGATGACCAGCGCGCCCCCCTCTCCCATTGAGAAGTTCTTCGTCTCATGGAAAGAGTAGCAGCCAAAATCACCGATGGTGCCCAGTGCCCTGCCCTTATAGCTGGCCATCACGCCCTGGGCGGCATCTTCCACCACCTTCAGGTTATGGCGGCGCGCAATCTGCATGATGGTATCCATATCGCAGGCCACACCGGCATAGTGCATCACGCAGATGACTTTGGTTTTTTCGGTAATGGCGGGTTCAATTTTTGCTTCGTCAATGTTCATGGTGTCCGGGCGGATATCCACAAACACCAGCTTGGCCCCAGCTAAAACAAAGGCCGTTGCCGTGGAAGAAAATGTGTAGCTGGGCAGGATCACCTCATCACCGGGCTGGATGCCGCACAGCAGGGCAGCCATTTCCAGCGCGGTGGTACCGCTGGTGGTCAGCAGCACCTTGCCCGCATGGAACCGCTGTTCCATCCATTCATCACAGCGGCGGGTAAAAGGGCCATCGCCACAGATTTTATTGTTTGCCATAGCCTGGCGCATATAGTCCAGCTCTGTACCAACCTGTGGGGGAATATTAAAAGGAATCATTGTTTTACTCTCAACTCGCAATCTATTGTAACCATCCGGCCGTTATCACTGGGCGCGGACAACATCACTTTCCGGCGTTTCGGATTCAAAATTCAGCCGCTTTTCTTCCACCACCAGGGGGCGGTCCATAATACGGGCGTTCATTGCCATGATGTACTCGCCCAAAAATCCCAGAAAGGTCAGCTGCACACCACCCACAAAGAACACAGCAATAATCATCGGGGCATAACCCGCAGCAAAGGTATTCCAGTGGATCAGCTTTGCCACCAGGAACACAAGCCCCAGGATAAAGCTGACCGCCGCGCAGAAAAAGCCGAAGAACTCCGCCATCCGCATCCCAATCTTGGTGTAGCTGGTAAAGCTGAGCATGGCGGCATCAAACAGGCTGTACCAGTTGTTGTGGGTCTTGCCTGCCCGGCGCTTGGGCTGGGTATATTCAATCTCCTTGCGCTCGGGGCCAAGCTCCGCCACAATCCCGCGCAAAAACGGGGTGGGGTCGTGCAAATCACGCAGGGTTTGAATAAAGCTTTTATCGTACAGGCCAAACCCGGTAAACTGCTCGATCATTTCCACATTGCTCATCTTTTTGATGGTTTTGTAGTAACAGTCCCGCAAAAAGTACATGACAGGGTTTTCCTGGCTGGTGGTCTTTTTGCCGATTACAATTTTGTAGCCTTTTTCCCATTCAGCCACAAACTTTGGAATCATCTCCACCGGGTCCTGGAAGTCCGCGCAGATGGTAATGGTGCAGTCCCCTGTGGTATGGATCATACCGTAATAGGGGCTGTTGAACTGACCAAAGTTCTTGCTGTTAAAAATGGCTTTGACCTTGGGATCCTGCGCGCAGATGTCCGTAATGATCCGGCGGGTACGATCCTGGCTTTTATTATCAATAAAAAGGATCTCATAGTCATAATCCGGGCAGTCCTTCCGAATCTCATCCCGCACCGCCTCATAGATGGGGCGGGCGTTTTCCTCCTCGTTATAGGTAGGGATCATAACAGAGATGACTTTTTTCTTCTCGCTCATGCAGGTTTCATTCCTTTAAGTTTAGTCTTTGGCCCACTGCCGCAATAGCCGGGCAGACCCTTATCACTATACACTATTTTGCAAAATAGGTAAAGAACAATTTATTTTCGCAGTTTTGCGTTTCAAAGTTCAGGCTTACAGGGCGGTCCGCCAGGGTGTAGGGCTCCTCGTTTTCCAGGCAGAAAGTCCCCTCTTTGGCAATGTGGCAGATGCCGCGGTAAATTTCCATGGCCGGGGTGCAGGCACCGATCAGCAGCGTTGCCGCCAGCAGAATGGTCACGGCATGCTGTGCAAGCGTACCGTCCCGCCATTTGGTGCCCACCAAGGCGATAAAGTACCGGGCACAGAGGGTCATCAGGATAAAGATAGCCGGGATGGACACCCGCATGCAGAAATCGCACCCCTGTCCCACCTTAAAGAACGGAATGATGAAGAGCGACACGGCGCAGGTATAAAACAGCCAGCTGCGGCGGTTCTGCCGCCAGAGCAGCAGCAGATAGATGCCGGCATCCAGCAGGTAAAATACCAGCATGCCTTTTTGCAGGCTGGTCAGAACGTTTTGGCCAAAAGTCTGCTGCGCTGCCTGGTTCCCGGCGACAGTTTCGCCCAGAACGCTGTAGCCAAAGGCGTTATTGGCCAAAAAATAACTGGCCGTAATGCTGAGCACCACAACCAGCACCAGCACATTGGCCGGGGAGAACGCCGATTGCAGCACGCCTTTTTGACGCTGTGCCAGCAGAACAATGCCGCGCACCACCATAAAAATAACCAGCCCCACAAATGGGAAGGGGCCGCACATCAGGCAGGCCGTGCCCAGCAGCAGGTAGTTGCGGCAGTCTTTCTCCTGCAAAAAGCAGACGGTTGCCAGCCATGCCCCCACTGTCTGGTTGAACACCCAGAACAGGCAGGTCGTCAGGGAGCTGAACTGGAAATCATTCGTCCACCATTCCAGGTGCATAGCGTCATAGGCCAGCAGGTCCGGCAGTCGGCTGCTGTACAGCGCGCCCAGAATATCCATGCCGCTGAAGAAAATCAAAAACAGCAGGCCGATCCCCCGCTTTTTGCCGGTATCGGCACGCAGGTAGACCAACAAATTCAGCGCCGCCAGATAGGTGCCCAGCGCCGTCCACCCCCAAAGGGCCATACGGGCGAACATCCATGCGGCATCCAGCCCAAACAGGGCGTATACCGGTTTGGTCAGCGCCGCCGGGACCAGCCAGTGCCCGATATAATACACCAGCGCCGTATCCTTTTGCGGGTAATACACCGGCCAGCTGTTTGTGATCAGATCCCGGTAAATGGCGTTGCGGTAACCCCAGTCCGAGTTCTGGTAAAAAAAGCCCGTCTGACCGCCCAGGTAGCCCCACAACAGCATCAGGGCAAACAGCAGCACCAGCTTTGGCACCGAAAGCGTAATGCCCTGCTCTTCTTGCCCCACTTGCTTAACCTGCGGCGTTTTGCACACGGCATACCACCAGGCAAAGGCCAGCACGGCCAGGCCCGCAACGGCAAACGGCGCGCGGAGATACCCCGCAAAAAACACCGCCAGCGGCGCGGTGAGATAGGATAAGGCAAACGGCTTTAACTTTTGGTAGGTCAACTGCATAAATACTGTCTGGCTCCTGTTCGTCCATGCGGGTCCTGCCCGCACGGACGGGGTTATTCTTTATTGGCTTAATTGGTTTGCTTTTGCGTTTTTGCCCACGCAATGGTGGCGCGGATGCCATCGGCAAAGGCGGTGCGCGGCGCAAAGCCGGTATCCGCCGCAAGCTGGGTGATATCCGCCTGCAAAAACATGACCTGCTGCGGCCCGTAAGGGATTTTGCCCAGGCCAAGCGGCAGGGCCGGGTCGATGGCATCACGCAGGGTCTCAATATATTCCCGCAGGGGGCGGGCGGTGCCGCTGCCCACCGGGTACACGGCACCGCTGCGGCCATGGCAGGCCATGCGGTACAGTGCATCCGCAGCATCGGCGGAGTAAAGATAATCCCACTTCTGCTCCCCTGCCGTCAGGTCCGGGCACTGCCCGGCCAGCAGTTTTTGGATGGTGGCGGAGATCATCGTGTTGGGGCCGTCATGCGGGCCGTAAACCGAAAGGATACGCGCCCACACATGGTCCATGCCCAGGGCGGCGGCCTCGGTACGGCTCATCTGGCCTGCACACAGCTTGGCCATGCCGTACCCGTTTTCGGGGTTTGTGGGGGTATCGGCCCGCAGAACACCGTCCACACGGCCATACTCTGCCTGGCTGCCGGTACCAACAAACACACGGCAGCCCATTGCCGCCGCAGTGCGCACGGCATCAATGGTATAGCGGATATTCTCAATCTGAGCCGGCATATCATTGCGGCCCGCGCCAATGGTGTGCGCCCACGCCAAGTGGAAAAAGGCATCCGCCTGCACGGGCAGCCCGGCTGCGGCCATGCACTGCGGCAAATCCGCCAGGTTGGCGGCATCGCAGGCAACTACATACAGGTTTGCATCCTTGGGCAGCGCTACGGCCCGCGGGCTTCCGGGGCGGCAGACCGCCACCACGGTACACCCGGCCTGCAGCAGCCGGCTGCACAATGCTGTGCCCACGGCCCCGGTGGGGCCGGTTACGATTACGGTTTTAATGTTACGTTCTATCATCATTCACTGCTCCGGCACCAGGGGGATAAACATCTGCTTTTCCAGCTCTTCCCGCGGCAGGAACGGTGCCAGGTCCTCCAGCGGCGGGCTGACCAGTGTGCCGTCCGGCAGGCGCTTGGTGGCGCTCTTCGGCTCCCAGACCTGCTGGGTATCGGTAAAGATCTCGCAGAAAGTCGGGCCTTCTGCGGCAAGGGCGGCATCCACCACCTGTTTCATCTCAGCGTTGGAATGTGCGCAGGAATACGGGTAGCCGAACGCTTCGGCAATTTTGCGGAACTCCGGGAAGGACAGATCCCCGCTCTCCGGCCCAATGCCGATCTTGCAATGGTCTTTGAACAGGTTGTTCTGGGTCAGGCGGATGGAGTGGTAGCCGTTATTGTTGATGAGGAAAATCTTGATCGGCAGCTTATTTGTCAGGATGGTCTGCAATTCCTGCAGGTTCATCATGATAGAGCCATCGCCTTCCAGGCAGATGGTGGTACGGCGGCCGCCTGCAATGCAAGTGCCAATGGCGGCGGGCAGGCCGTAACCCATGCTGGCAATGGCGCTGTTGTTGGCCATGCGGCTGCCTTTTTGGATGACATACGCCTGATTGCCCACCACGCAGCAGGCGCCGTTGGAAACTGCGGTCAGGCTGTTTTCCGGCAGGCGGGAACTGAGGTAGCGCACAAAGGCGTACACATTGGCGGTGGTGCCGTTTTCTTCCCACTGGCGCGGCAGCACGGCGGGGTAATCTTTTTTCCATCGCTGGCAGGTTGCCAGCCAGTCCGCTGCCTGGCTGACAGGGGTCAGCGGCGCTGCGGCGGCATCCAGCTTTTGCAGAAAGTCCTTGGCATCCGCCCACACGGGGTGCTCCACATGCAGGGTGTGCTTTTTCATCTCGGCGCGGTCAATATCCACCATGATGACTTCCGCCGCGCGGGCCCAGGTTTTCCAGTTATAGCCCACCTGGCGGATGGAAATGCGGGTGCCCACAGCCAGAATCAGGTCTGCGTTCTGGATGGCCCAGTTGCCAGGGCGGTCGCCCATATTGCCGGCACGACCGCAGTAAAGCGGGTTTTCGTCCTCGATCAGGTCCACGGCGTTCCAGTAGGTCACAATGGGGATGTTCAGCTTTTCCGCCACGGTGCGGAACGCTGCGTACCCGCCGGAAAGCCGGATACCGTACCCGGCGTGGAACACCGGGCGCTTGGCGTGGCGGATCTTTTCCAGCACCATCTGCACGGTGGCATCGTCCACCGGGGGCGGCAGCCGGGCATCGTCCTGCGCCGGGTCATAGCCGGGCAGGCTGTCGGTTTCAATGTAGCCGCCCTGATAGTTGACCGGGATATCGATCCACACCGGGCCGGGGCGGCCGGTGGTTGCCAGGTGCCAGGCTTTTTCCAGCACATAGCGGATCTGGTTCGGGTCTTCCAGCATGGTGGCGTATTTGGTCATGTGAGCAACAGATTTGGTGATATCGTATTCCTGGTCGCCCACCGCGCGCAGGGGCAGGCCATCGGTAAACTGCGCGGCATAGCGGGCCGTGGTATCGTACCGAACCTGGCCGGAGATTACAAACATAGGGATAGAATCCAGCCAGCCGCCCACCACACCGGTCAGGGCGTTGGTGCCGCCGGGGCCGGTGGTAACGCACAGGGCGGCAATTTTGTTATCAATGCGGGCATATGCTTCCGCCGCAATGGCACTTGCCTGCTCGTGATGGTTATAGGTAACGTGCAGCGCCGGGTGGTGGCCCAGTGCATCATTCAGATGCATGGCGCCGCCGCCCACCACGCTGAACACATCCGTAACGCCGTGCGCCGCAAGAAAATCGGCCACATAATCGGCCAGACGCTGTTTCATTGAG
>OJKW01001312.1_pt1 | contig 14459 bp, 17 predicted proteins | sample 1596591 | NCBI WGS metagenome assembly OJKW01 (sample SAMEA4350166, study PRJEB24818) | metagenome | biome: human; feature: gut; material: faeces | place: Denmark | collected 2013-09
AACCATAGGACAAGGAGGCTGATTGACGCCGTTGCTATCGTCGTCATAATTACCGTCATACAGCTTGCCTCTTGAAATAGCCTCTCTTATTGTGGCAAAAAGCATAGCATTATCTGCATACAGATATTGTTTCTGCAAAGGAACACTATCCAGATGTGCAGGTATTTCTTGCTTCTTTCCTCTGAAAAACTCGGTAAGCAGCTCTTTTAGATCATTTACTATCTCGTACTTCGCTTCCGTACAAAGGTTCCACAAAACTTGTGCCTCATCCTTACAGGGAACAGGAATGTTGATGACTGGTTTTCCGGCTTCCTCACGGAAGATCTTACATTTTGTGAGCCAAGGAATAGCTTTGAGATATTCCGGATTAAAACCTACACTTTCAGGATCAATTCCCGTGTGCATAATGTAGAGTAGCTTTGCAATCTCTGCATCAACAAAGGTGTTCTCAGGGAAAAATGTATAATCGGCCGAATGATAATATGGGTAACACGGGAATCCGTCTGCACCATACACGTGCATTTCAAGCATCTCGCAATTGGCATATTTGTCAAACCTTGCAACGCGTTCACCCGAGTAAGAATGTGCCAACAACTCGATATGGTCCTTGTAATCAAACTCCTTGAAATTAACATGGCCAAAGGCAATCCATCGTCCACCGTTAGGACGTTCATTAAATTGCTGTTCAGCATTGAATATTTCTGAAAAGGTCATATACGTTCCGTAATCCAGACAGTTGAATGCAACATACAGTTCCAGGGAGTTTCTTGCATCAAATGAACACCTTTCGTAAAACTCACACTGACGGAGCTTCACAAGGGCTTTTTCGATAGCATTCCAGAATAACTCAAAATTCTCATGTACACATTTTTTCTGCGCAGGAATATACTTTTCCTTATCATCCAAAGTTGAAATCATAAAGTCTGTATAAACTTTGTTTCCAACCTTTTTCATTAGTTCACCGTCTACCAGCTTTTCAACAATAGGTTCTACATATGCTGCCGGAATACCGATAGACAATGCAATCTCCTCAATAGTTACCGGCTTAGAGTAAGCCAGCCACAGGATATTCTGGGCAATAAGATCATTTTTGATAAGTGTGATCGGCTCTCCGTTCAATCCGGGATTTCCACTGTAAGAAACATGAAGTGTTATAGGTGAATAACTTTGCTTTGAGTATTTTTCCATATCGCTGATTCCTTTCTTTACATGATCCCTGCCAAGATGCAATCTGCTTTTTACAGTTCCCTCGGGAATGTCCAATTCTGATGCAATCCGACTTACGCTCTGACCGTTCATATAGTACCGCACGATAACCTCGCGATAATTTTTGGCAAGGTATGCAACTGCTTTACGAACGTTCTCAGCTTCGTCGTCTTCATCGTTCAATTGGATCATGGCATTCTCATCAACGATATCAAAATCATCTCAAATACTGACTATTGGTTGCTTATATCTTTTGCGGAGCATGTCATTAAATTTCCGCCCCATAACAACGAGAAGCCACGCTTTTACATCTTGAATATCTCTGCCACGTGCCATATATGACAGTGCTGCAAGAAGTGTCTCCTGTGTTAGATCCTCAGCGTCATATATATTGCCGCATCTTTGTAAGGCTGCAGATAACAGGAATTCTATGTAGTTTTCTAATTCTTTGCTTTGCATCTTCGGTACCTCTTTTGAAAGCTTTCACCTACAAGGTCGCAACAATAGCTTCTCGGTTCAATGTTTTTTCAAAGAATTTTTTCTACAGAAACAGGGGTAGCCGCCACAGGAAAACCTGCAGCGGCCCATTTGCTTATACGTTGGCAATCAGTGTGGTCAGAGATTTTCTCTGTCCTTCGGTAGGCTCCTTCAACTTGCCATTCTTCAAGAGCGTGGTGATGCAGTGTAACAGGAACCATCCGTCAGCGTGGAATACAAACTGTAACTCATACTCTTCTATCTTTCTAAGATGTGCAGGAACCGATTCCAGTACAGCCTCGGCATAAGGCGCCTTCAGCGCATCAAATTCAGTCTGGTACTTTTCTTTAATACGATCTCCGATGGAAAGAAGTTTATTTTGAATCTCTTTACTTGCCAGCACAACAATCTGCCATGCAGACTTGAAGTGTCCGTCATAATCGCCATTGGTTTTGATATAACCACGTTCTATAAGCCATGCATAATCGTGTTTTGATAAGCCATTATCATCTTCAAAATTGTAGAAAGTTATAACCTTTTCACACTCGTTCGGAAAGTTTCTTTCCTTAATGGAGGGTCTGTCAGACCACTGAGAATCGATCTGAAACATTAGTTGCTTGTCATTACCATTCCACAAAGGGCCGCACCAGTTCTTCATGTACACATAATCATCAGGCAAAACCATATTATCAGGTACGACCGATGCATGGAAAATGTAATGTCCACCGTCGGGACGCATTGTTGCAGCCTCGCCAAAAGTTATTTTCTTATCCATCAGTTTCTCTCCGGAATAAGCGGCAATATAAGGAATCAATGTCCACAGGATGAAATTACGGTCCGCTTTAGGAGACTCGGTCAAGGAGATGGGCTCGTCAGTTTGACCACACCAGATGTCCGGATCGTCAAGAATGCCGGAAGTGGTCAACTCATCATACAGATCGTTCGCAAACAGCTCAGCAGCACGCTTGTACATATCGTTCTGCATGGTAAGCAGTTCTGCAGTCGGCTCGCTGATGATGAAGTTGACAATGTACTTATCCTTTTGTGTCTGCAGGAAGCCGTATTCCTCAAGGAATTCAACTTCTGTTTCCACGTACACAGGGGAAACACCCAGGTCATCGGCAATCTCGTTAATAGTCTTTGCCTTATTACGCACGCAGTAACAGATATTCTGCGATAGAGTGGAACGGAAGAACTCGTCCGGGGACTTTGTTCCAATGGAACCGTTGATACCATAGGAGTGAAATTTTATAGGGTTAAATTTGAGTTCGCTTGCTTTTCTCATTGTGTCCACACCTCGTTTCAATTCTTTTTTAGCTTCAAACAAGTGCCACTTGACAGTGCCGAGAGGAATACCCAATTCCCGAGCAATATCTGCCTGCTTGCGATTTTCAAAATAATACGCAATCACTATTCTTCTTTGCAGCTTAGAAAGGTAAGCAATCTCAGTCTGGAGACGATGGATAGCGTCACGATTGTCGTCGGTGTCCGGCTCAGAGTACGGATCTGCAATCAGCTCCGCAACCTCATCAATAGAAACACCGACCATAACCATACTTTTAGCAGCATCACGATAATAGTTGCTGAGCGTGTTATGGGCAACGGTCCAGATGAACTTTCCCCTGTCCGCAACGTCATCCTTAACAAGGAGCGCGCGGAACGCTCTTATCGCGATCTCCTGCGACAGATCCTCTGCATCGTGGATGCTTTTACACCTCTTCAGAGCAAATCCGAATATGGGTTTCAGGTATTCAGTTATGATTTTCTCTACGTCTTGTCTGTTCACTTGTTTGCACCTCATTGAAAGCTTTCACCCATATAGACACGAGAATCCAAAAAGGTTGGGACTTTTTCAAAAATTATTTGAAATCGAAAAGAGAGATAATCGGAAGGATATTCATATACATCCCTTCAAACCGGAACTGACTTTCCGGACCTTCTTTTTCGAGAATAAATTGTGACAAATCGCTCTCAAGACAATCCTGCACTTTTTCAGGAGATACTCCAGACTTATCGCTGATCTGAGCAACGGTTGTATAGGCATCTTCGGAATGGATAGTCAACTGGTAAAGAGCTGTGGCAATCTTCAAGTTCTTTGCATCACTAAATGGCTTGATCATTGCTACGATTCGACGAACATCATTATTCATCAGAGTTAGGTTCCTATTGTTTGAAAAGAACACAGCTCCGTGCCTCATCGTTGTTGTTATCTCCGGAATATTACAACAAGAATAGCCCCATTCAGCAGTGCCGGCATGTTCAATCGCATCTTCTGTATCCCATCCCGGATTCATATTATCTGCGGTCATTCCTTTAGACAGAATAATCGTGTGAAGAACTGCCGCCATTCTAAAGGTAAAGTCAAAATCTTCGCCCTTAGGCAAGGACTCTATACGTTTGCGAATAGCAAGGACAATATCTTCTGTTGTTGAAACGGGAGTATACCCCAGAAGCTCATCCACCGAAACGTCAAAGAGCTTCGCAATGTCGGGCAGAAGCTGGATATCTGGGCAGCACTGTGCTGACTCCCATTTGGAGACTGCTTGATTGGTTACGCCAAGGGCGCCCGCCAGTTCTTCTTGCGTAAGACCTTTCTGTTTTCTGAGAAAGGCGATCTGTTCATTGATTTTAATTGTAGTCATAAAAGCACCTCGCATTTGTTTTTTTCGTAGCTACAATTATATTTTACGGATCTGCAGTTCTAAAAACAATGACGCATCAGTTTGATGAGTTCGTATTTCATCCAACTTCCAGTTGGATAGTTTATCGTGGAAATGCCGCCCGCAAAACACAGGCGGCATAAAATCACTTCTTAACAACAGGAATCCACACCTCATAATATCTGTTTTGTTGCCTTAATTCACGTCTTGTCCATAAATGCAAAACTTCAACGATAATATCATCTCTTAGTTTGTATTCGGATGCAGGTAACCAAGAGTCAAATATGAGTTCAAACAATTTTGGAATTTCCACACCAGCTAAACCGCCTCGTTCTGATGTAAATGCAGCATAGGTTCCGGCAGGGATGATTTTTCTTTCAAGCTGTGTTGTTTTTACATCATCTCTTTTTCGGGCAATCATATATCTGCCGTCCTGCCATACTCCGTACCAAACACCATCCAAAGCAGTATTTTCAGGTTGGTCAAATTTGCCTTCGCAAAGTTGTTCGGGTATATTGTCTAATCTATCCGCCCACATTATATGCCGTAATTCTTCACGGTCTTTATAACCCTCGCCGTCATACGGTTTTGAAATCCCAAAAATCTCTGTTTCTTCTAACTCAATAATTCTAAAATCCATTTTCTTTGCCCCTTTGATAATAATGTGAAAGGAAGCAGGTGGATATACTTTAAGGGAACCGCCATCTTTGCGATAAACTGACGGTGTAATACCGTGTTGTTTCGCAAAGGCTCTTGAGAAAGCCGTCGCACTGTCATACCCATATTTCATAGCAATATCAATGATCGGCGTCTTGCCATGCTGTAGATCCTGCGCTGCGAGAGTCAGGCGTCTGCGTCTCACATACTCATTCAGCGTCATACCGGTCATATAGCTGAAGAACCGAATGAAGCTGTCTGCAGTAACACAGGCAATGCCGGCTGCCGTATCAAGATCAAACTCTGCGCACAAATTCGCCTCGATATACTCAATGGCTGCGTTCAGCTGTTTTAGCATATTCATCTGTTTCACCTCCCGCATATAGTTTATCAAAAGAGCTTTCAGAATGACTGACTTTCCTTGGGCAGGAATGGTGCAAAATAAAACTCAGCATTCATTTGACTTATGGCAAACGTATATCATCTCGTGTCATTTGTTGTTCCAGCCACTCAAAAAGTTTTGTTATTTTGCATTCATCCTCTTTTATTAGTTTTATTTCATCCAAATGGAACCACCAAAAGGAATTCATATATCGGAACAAAATCGGAAAAGCGTTTTTTTCAAAAGCGCTAAACTCATAATATTCTTGAATATAGCTGATATTTTCCAAGAACAGTTTTATCCGAAGCTCGTCTAATTCATTATCATAGAAATATAACCTACTATCTTTTTCACCGAATAGTCGTTTGTCCGAAACGCCCCATAGTGCTTCTCGAACAGCATAATTTAGTATAGGTTCCTTTCCGCATAGATTAAAATCAATTAAGCCAACAAATTTATTATTCTCATCAAGAAGAATATTGCTGTCATTCAAATCTGATTGAAAGCATGATGTAGGTAACAAGTCATAAATTGCACGCACCTCTTCTTGACACCTGTAAAACTTTTCCAGCAACTTCTCTGCACGAGACAAGTGATGTGGAAGGTTATCCTTAATATATTTAACAAACGAAGAGGCACATTCTGTTGCTTCGTCTGTGGTGTCTGGCGCACAAAATGGTTCAAGCAGACAATATGCAGAAGGCCAATCCAATATATCCAAATTTAGAGAAGCGATTCTTCCCAAAGAACGCATAACATCGGGAGTAAAGCAATCATGCCCTTGATCATCTTGATATTTTTCCTTTCCGACGTGTTCAGCTGTTTCAAAAATGGAATATTCTTCAGCATATGTATAATAATCACGTCCGTCTACCGTATCGCAATGAAGCAATTCTCCGTAAAGATTTGGTACGATAGCAGGGCAATACAAGCCTGTTTTGCGGTATTCATCCATCAACTTGAACCATCCTTCGATTCTACGTTTGTCACTGAAAGTGTTGGATAAATATTTAATAACAAGTTTTCGTTGTCCATCATCTACAATATGTACTTTTCTATAGTCATCGTTTCCACGACACAGATCTAATGTTTTAATGTCCGAGACATCTGTCTCATAGTATAGCGAGATAGGGTATTCCATAAGTACCCCTCCTTTTTGGTTGTATTCTTATAACAATTTTCGTAAACCATTCCAAATTAGAATTACTAAATGCTGAGTATTGTTTCCTTGCACCATGTAAATAACAAAGCAAATGCTTCGTCAAAGTCAAATTCAGTTCCGTTACTTAAAGAAATTGCAGTCTCCAAAACAAGTCTGTTCTTACCGGACAACGCCTCTCGAAGTCCCTTTTTAGTACCGACAAATTTGCCGCTGTTCAAATAATATAAGTTTTGCAGTATAAAGAATACCGACCTATATGTAAACGGCAGCTTGGAAACGTTCTTTTCTTTTGGAGCGTGAATATATCGGTGACAGATCTCGTGATATAAGTTTCCCAGACTCATTTTCACAAAATTGCGCACATCGGTTTCTGTGTATTCCGGAACCAGTTTTGCTAACGTTCCATAGTAATCCTTCGTTGTATGAAGAAGATGACATATCTCAAGAGGATTCCAGTTTTGTAATTCTTCTATTCCGCAAATGAACCCACACGATTTATCATAATCATCGAGGAAAGAGATTGCCTCTCTATATTTAGCAAGATCTGCAACACTCATATTGCTGATCACAACCATGATATCAATATCACTATGTTCCGTTGCTTCGTCTCTTAAATAACTGCCCTGAAGACCAACATACAGGAGGCGTTCCTTGTATGCAGCCTTTAGTAATTCAATCAATGCGGGAATATATTCATCAGGCTTGAACATTCTTTATCCTTTCTGCGCGACAAATATCGTCGCAAACTCTGTGTCATACTGATTCAGGATGGTCAATCCTGCAGTTCTGATGCATTTTGCCATCTCAACCGGTGTGTCGGGGAATATCTTGATCTTGCGCGTGCCGGTGTCGATGAACTCGCTTGGATTCTTATCAATGGAAAGAACAAATCTGCCTGCGTCATTCAGTAATCCGGCAATCTTATTTACGGCTCTCTGCTTATCTTCAATGTGCATAAAGGTCAGCGATGAATAAACGACATCAAAAGCACGACCGAATTCGTAAGAAAGGAAATCAGCACAAGTCAGTCTGACATTTTCAAACTCGGCAAGGTTCTCTTTGGCACGTTCGATGGTCTTGGAGGAAATGTCCACACCATAGAACTCGCCGCACAAAGGTGACACGCGAACAGCCAGTCTGCCGGTTCCTACACCGATTTCAAGGACGGATTTACTACTATTAAGCTGCATCTGTTCAATGAATACAGGACCGTCCCACTTGTTCATATAGTCCTGCAGGGGCTCCGGATCATGGACCGGGTCGTTATCCTCATCAATGAGAAGGTCATAATGAGAAATAGCGTCATTTCTTAGCAGTTCTTTTATTCGCAGGTCTACCATTGTTTTCAAAAATGGCAGGTCTTCCTGCGTGGCATTGTCAATTCTGAAGGTACATCCACAAACTCGCGGAAAACTCTTCCCGAAAATATTCTTTTCTTTGCCACCGCCACAGGAGCCACAGTTTCCGCAATGATCTACATATCGCCACCCAATGTTTTTGATTTCGTCACTTATGGATGCATCTTCATAGGCGGAACTGTCATCAGACCATATGGTCCAAAGATTATCCGGCTCATCGGGATCCTTGATAGCAATAAAACACACGCATTCATCGCCCAGCTTGACCCAGTAGTAAATTTTGTCTTTCCAACAGTCGCACGTATCTTTATAGAAGGTCAACTCATTATCCCTCAGAAACTCAACCAATTCCAAGGCGGTTCTTTTTGCTTCACCGGATAAGTTTTCCTCAATGTAGGTTTCAATTTGCTTTGTCATTTGACACCTATACCTTTCAAAACCTCGTTGGTGGTAATACCGTTATATGTGTACGGAAGTTCCTCAATAGTAAACGGCAACGGTACCGCACCTTCGAGTTTTATAAGCTTATAATTTGTTCTGAGTCTGTCGGCATTTCTGATAATAGACTCTCGTATGGAAGGTTTCTTTATTGCTTCCGCATTCAGAATTATATTCTCAAGATTACCAAACTCACTTAGCAGAGAAGATGCTGTCTTGGGTCCAACTTTATCGGCGCCTTTAATGTTATCAGAAACATCGCCGGTAAGGGATTTGAAGTCTGCATACTGACTTGGTTCAATGCCGAATTTCTCCCTCAGGTACGCAGGGGTACAGATAACGGTATTATCACCCCGATATCTGAGAATAGATATGTTCTCTGTGATGAGCTGGAAGAAATCGCTGTCAAAAGAAGTAACTATTATTTCGTTATTATCCCCGTATGTATGAGCATAGCCTGCAATCCAGTCATCGGTTTCACAAACTGTGGTCTCTGTATGCTTGATGCCCATATAATCGAGTGCAGCGTACACATCAAGAAGCTGTGAGAACGGTGAGTCTTCCTCAGGTGTCTGACTGTAATCGACACGGTTTGCCTTATAGTCGGCATTCAGCTCGGTACGTTCATTCTCGTGCTCACCATCAAATAAAACCGCAATGTGTGTCGGTTCGGTTCTGCGGATGATCTTGAGCAGCGCACCAACAAACCCAAGGGTGCCTTGGATTGCTTTGCCTTCTGAATTTGTTATTCTCGACGGCATTCCGAAAAACATTTGGAACAGTAGATTGCTGCCGTCAACTATAAGTAGTCGATTCATATCTTTCACCAATTATTACTTCAGTTATAGGGTTATCCAGAATCTCTTCAGGCTACAATTTTTGCCTGATTCATATACGGTAGATTCGTAAACGCCACCATTATTACGTATCGTTTTCTCACTGCCAATATTGCCGTCAATACAGGTTATGAGTAGTTTATCGAGACCGATTTCTCTACAATATGGAAGAATGGCATTCAGCATTGAAGTTGCATATCCTTTTCTTCTTTCACTCGGTCTTATCGAATAACCAATATGTCCACCGAATTTGGATAGATAGTCATTGAAGTAATGTCGTACTTGAATCATTCCAACAAGACGATTATCTGCTTTACGAACATAGAAGAACTGAGTTGCTATAACCAATCCTTCCGGAAGAGTGTCCTGCGCCGTACATTTTTCGCACTCTGAAATGTATGTAAAAGGATCCTCGCATTTGCGAAGCGGACCGCAACCATCCATTGAACAATTGGTATCCAGAAAATCCTGTCTGTATTCTCTGATTTGTTCTGCGTATATTTCACTTGGCTCAACCAAGAAAAAGTCGCCAACATCAATCATAATCATATTGTCGCCTCCCATTCTTCTCTTAATTGTCTAATAGACTGCTGTCGCTCAGCTCTGTTATCGCTTACAGCTTTTGTTACTACCTCGAAGAGCTTGTCGCTGAGCTGCCATTTGTCCCGTGTGCGGTTATACTCGCCAAAGAGGGCAAAGGCTGTTGCTCCGACAGTATAGACATTCGTAATTTCATCAATGACTGCTCCAAGCTGGAATTCTTCCGGAGCCTGGAAGCGAGAGCTGCCCCACATACGTCCCATATCATTGGAGCAAGGCTGCTTACGGAAAAAGTCGATGTCGCAGATCGTCGTTTTGCCATTCTCAAAATCGTACATAATGCTTCCATCATAGAAGTCGATGGCTACGTAGTTCTGAGAGGCGATGTATTCAAAGAAACTCAGTATATCGCGGAACACTGTCAGTTTGGCATCAACGGGCAGTTGCATAAAACGACGGTGTACCAGTTATTTTTCGTGATATTATAGCAATGCACCGGGCAGACAATAAATTCAGTATCTGGGAAAGCCAACTGATAAAGCATAAGGCAGCGCCGAGCGTGAAACGCTTTGCAAGCGATCATCGCCGTTTTAATTTCAAGACTGTTATCATTCACAATTTTTCGGGAGAAAAAGGCGTTATCTCGTGTATGACCCGACTTGTCCTCGCCGAAAATTGCCGTTCTCGGCACACCGTTTTTTATCAGTACATCAGTAAAAAATTCACAGTCCGTCTTATAGTCGCCGTTATAAACATCTGCTTTTGATTTTACACCGTCAAACTTTTGCTTTTTAACGCTTACACCGCCCGAAACAATAAGCATTGGTGCGATTCCTTGTTTGTAGAGTTCAGCCGCATATTCAGGTTGTTCAGGATGTGACCCGCCGGGCAGAAAGATAGCATCAACCTTGCATGGAGTGTCGGAAACAAAAATAAAATCCGAAATATTGCTTATGATTCTGTTTGTCATAATTTATTAAACCTTTTTTAAATATACCGTTCTATCGCAAGAACAATCGTTATCATCCAGCGGATATAAATCGCCTTCTGATATTTTACCTTTTCTTGTATTTATGATGTCGCTACCGAGAAATTCAAATCCAATCTTTTCACAATAAGCAACAAAGGTTTCAAAGGATGACCAAATCTCTCCTTTTGAGCATAAATGTTCATAGGTTTTAGAGCCTTGTTCAAAGAATATTTCTATAACCGCTAATTTACCGCCTTTTTTCAAGCACCGATACGCTTCTTGTATTAGTGCAGAATAGTTTTCGACATTCATTAAGAGATTTCCCGTAAATATATCTACACTTTCGTCCTTAAAGGGCAATGACTTATCTAAGTCCACATCGAACACATAAAAATTGTTTTTATTACACGCTTTGGAGTGTGCCTCAATTACGGCGGGGCATGCATCGGTTGCAATAAATATATCACTATTGTAAAGAGTATCAAGAAACGGCGAAAAATATCCTGACGGTCCGCTTGCCAAATCCACCTTAACGCCTCGCACCTCTGAAACAAATTTTACAAATCGCTTATGAGTATCATCTTTATTCATAATGGTACGCTGAGAATTATATCGCCGTTTCATTTGTAAATTCGTATTGTTCAAAATAAGGTGCTGATTAAGGATTTTAGACCAGTTCGGACGGCTTTCTTCGTCCAAAATAAAATGAACGACATTGCCCTGCACGTTATAAACTATATTATCTTTAACAATCTTTTTCATTTTAATCCTTTCCCAAATCAATTCTCATCAAATGTGCTTTTCGAAAATCTCTTGATTATTTTCAGAAGATTTTTCACCCGTGCTTGTATACCTCATAGCTTCCCAAAACGGTTTGCCGGTAACGGGGTCTGAAGTCAAATATAGACCTTTAGCACCATCAGATATTAATAATTCTTCTAAATGTGAATACATTTGTTTGCCGTATCCTTTACGGCAGTACTCAGGTAGCACATAAAACCCCATTATGTAACCATATCCAACCTTAATAAATCCTTTGTGTTCGGGGCGGTCAATTTTTCCGTATAAAAAGCCTATTAAACTTTCACCATCATAACATAATTCTAAGTGCCTATCGGTCTCACCCTGTATGTTTAGCATACTGTTAGCCCATTTTATCCAAATATCTTTTGAGGTGTTTCGGTTTTGATGAATATCAAGTTCCGCACCATATAAAAGAACAAGTCTTTTAAAATCTTGCTTGTGCAAATCCGAACTATTGGAATTTAATTTTAGATATTTAATAATTATCACCCTTAATGATTCTTTGCACTTCTCTTGAAGTATTTAGCCAAATAGTTTTTTTGGGATATGCCGAAAGCATCTTTCTGACTTCAACCATATTTTTCTTTTGGAAAGTGTCCGTCCATTTAAGAAGATTATAAACGGATTTTATAGTTTCTTTTTTGCCTTTCTCAAGGCCGAGTTTTCTTTTAATAGCACGCTTTATTATTCTGTAAGTATAAATACGTTTGGGTATATCAAGCACATAGATTTTATCTGCATCCTCAAAACACTTGCCAACCCAAGCATAATATACACCCTCGATTATCCAACTATCATTTTTAAGAATATCATTCAGTAGTTCAGTGCGTTTTTCCACAGGCATTTTTACGCCATAACAGTCTGCGGTGTTATCCCACTGAATATCATCCAAATCATAGTGCGGGATGTTATACTTTCCACTTAGCGCTTTGGCTAAATATGTTTTACCAGAGCCGCTACATCCGATTATATGTATTTTCATTGTTCACATTTCCCAAAACTCAATATCATTATAGACAAAGTCGGCTTTTTTGCTTTGGGAAAACTTATCTATAGGGTAGTCTTTAGGAATCAACTCAATATATCTTGAAGTTTCTGTACGACCGTCGACACCGTCTTTATTAAGGGTACAACGTGCAAAACGGAAGGTGTTTTTAGTCATATAATTTCTGTGATATTCTTTGGCAAACCCTGTTCCGTTATAGTCAGCCGTCGGGTTTTCAAAAACCGGCTCGTCATTCAATAAAAGTTCTCTCAGGCGAGGTAACGAAATATATTCTCCGTTTTTATCTTTCAAATACAGTCTCCACGTTGGGTCAAGCATAATACGCTTTCCGGACGGCAAAAGGCAATCTACAACCACATGGCAATCATCGAACGGGTCTTCATAAGGCAAACAAGTAATATGTTGTGCTTTGATTCCATTTAAACGAAGTAAAGAAGCTAAAAGTATAGCAAGTCCACGACAATTTGTTTTGTTATTATTTCTTTCGCAAAACTCAATAATGTCGGTGATCTTTCTGCCTGAACTCATTCCACCTGTACCGTTATGACCAAAGTGGTCGCACACAAAATCCAGAAGTTTGAAAACAATCGAGTCTGTCCGATTATCTAAACCGTTTATGCAATCGTTATAATTGTACTTTTGTAGTATTTTAGGTGCATCTCCACCCAATACAAATTCGTTCCTGCAGCCGTACTCTTTGTCTCGGTCATATTCCGGATATTCTTTAAGAATTTCTATTCTTGTTTTATCAGAATTTGGGACAAACACTTCCGGTGCAACAAATTTATATGGTGCATCTTCAGGGACATCGTCGATTTTCTCATACTTTATAGGAGTTTCTTTACCATGCTGTGTGTAAAATCCTTCAAGCTTGCCATCGGCATACTTGACGTGATAAACCATACGATAATATTCATCATTTATTTCATAGCAAAAGAAACCGTCTTTTTCATAAACACAGTTAGGCTCAAAGTTATAATAACCGCTTGAAGTAAAGGACATTTTCATACGAAGTGGGCTTTCATCGAAAATGTTAATGGTTTCACCCAAATCTTTTTTATACCATTTTCCAACTAATCTTTTATCCATTATGTTAAGACCTTTCAAATAATCTCAATGTGTGTTTCGTAATATTGCTCTTGAAAATTAATGGCTTGTTCGATTTCTTCCTTAGTAAAATTCAAACCAACTGGTGCAGCAATGAGTTTGTCCTCAATATCATCTTCGCGGTGAGCAATGCCAATGATTTTAGCACTATATTCAGTTACAGGTTCATCCACACCGAGCAAGTAAACATCAAGTTCCTCACCATCACCACCGATAACACCAGGTATATATCCGTAATTGATGGGGTAAGTTAAACTATAGTTTTCTTTCTTATGTACATAACCTATAGGACGGTCTATTTTAATCGTTATCGTTTTGCCAAGATAGGACTTCACGAGTGCTTTGTGCTCCGTTACAGTCATTCATTATTCCTCAATCTACACATAATTTCATACATTGCCACTTTGTTAGAATCCCATTTCAGCAGATTTCGGGCATCGTTATACGGCAGCCATTGATATTCGCTGTGTTCGTGTGAAATAGTAGGGTCGGCATTGCACTCAAAAGCAAAGCTGTATTCAGGTATAACAAAGATATTCTTGTCCCAATGCGTTCGCATATTTTCCGTCACAATTTCCGCCGGAACGAAAGCGACACTTTTGAGTTCGGTGAGTTTTTCGGCTGTCACGCCGGTTTCTTCTTTTATTTCGCGCAGGGCGGCGTCCGACGGTTTTTCGTTATTCTCACCGCCGCCGGCAATAAATTGCCAATAATCACCATTTGTTCTGCGAAAGATACAGAACAATGTCGTATCGTTAACTATACGATAAGGAATTGATAATATTTGATATGGTTCACGCATATTTACCCTCCACGAAATCAATTAATTGTTTCAAACTTTGAATACTCCACTTAT
>OJKW01001322.1_pt1 | contig 14391 bp, 6 predicted proteins | sample 1596591 | NCBI WGS metagenome assembly OJKW01 (sample SAMEA4350166, study PRJEB24818) | metagenome | biome: human; feature: gut; material: faeces | place: Denmark | collected 2013-09
GTCACGGATGGCGCTGGCGATGTTGGTCTCGGGGGCGTCGGCGTTCAGGTTGCCGTCGAAGAAGATGGTCAGGAAGTTGTGATCCTTGCCGGCGTTGAGGATGCCCAGGCCGCCGGCGCTGGCGGTGTGGTAGATGAGGCTGGCGCCCTGCTGGTTCATGGAGGTGGCCAGCTCATAGCAGCCGTTGACCTCGGCCCAGCCGTTGGCGTAGTCCACCAGCACCTCGCAGGTGGGGTCCGCGTAGTGGGCACCGGCGATCATGCCGGCAGCGCCCAGGTTGCACAGGGGGATGTCGTGAGCGCCGATAAAGCCCAGCTTATGGGTCTCGGACAGGCTGGCGCCCAGGAAGCCGGCCAGGAAGCCCAACTCCTGATCGCGCCAGGTATAGCTGCGGATGTTGTCGCCCTCCACCACGGCATCCAGGATCACGAACTTCTGCTGGGGATAGTTGGGAGCCACATTCTCCAGACTGGAGCTCTGGCTGCCGCCCAGACAGATGATGAGGTCGCAGTCGCCGCTGTCGGCGTAGCCGGAGATGAGCCCCTCATACTCGGCGTCATCCTTGGGCTCGGAATATACCCACTCGATGCCCATGGTGCTCTCGGCATCCTTCATGCCGTTGAACAGCGCGTCGTTAAAGGACTTGTCGCCCAGACCGCTGGAGGCGAACACCACGGCGATCTTGGCGGCGGAGCTGCCGGTGTCGCCGGTATCGCCGGTGTCACCGCCGGTGGTGCCGGCGTCGTCCGCGGTCTTGCCGCAGGCCGCCAGGGCCATCACCATGCAGGACGCCAGCAGCAGGGCCAGCCACTTTTTCACAGTTGCAAATTTCATTTTGGTTCCTCCTTGCATACTTGTACATTCAGGTGTGAGCTGCCGTTTTACCGGCGGCAGGATCAATAAGGAAATCAGTGGGCCTCGCCCAGCATCATGCGGCCCAGCCCCTCGCGGGTGGCCTCGTCCGCGTCCACAAAGCCCATGATCCGGCCGCGGAACAGGACCATGATCCGGTCGGATACCTTTATCAGCTCGTCCAGATCGCTGGAGATCAGCAGCACGGCGCAGCCCTCCCTGGCGGCGTCCAGAATGCGGTTCTGGATGTTGTCCGCCGAGGCGATGTCCACGCCGCGGGTGGGCTGTGCGGCCACCAGCATCCGACAGCCCCGGGACAGCTCCCGCGCCACCACGATCTTCTGCTGGTTGCCGCCGGAGAGCGTACCCACCACCACAGAGCCGTCGGCGGCGGCGATGCTGTACTCGGAGATGCGGGCCTGCGCGTCGCGGCGGGCGGCAGCCCAGTCCTCCATCAGGGCGTTTCTGGCGTAGGGCTTTTCGTCGTAGGTGTTCAGCAGCAGGTTTTCAAATATCCGCATGCTGAGGATCAGGCCCATGCCCTGCCGGTCGTCGGGGATGCTGCCCACACCGGCGTCGCGTATCTGCTTGGCGGTGCGGCGGCTCAGCTCCTGTCCGCTCAGCAGGATACTGCCGGAGGCGGGGCGGCACAGCCCTAAAAGCGCCTGTGCCAGCGGCGTCTGGCCGTTGCCCTCGATACCGGCAACGCCCAGCACCTCGCCGGCGCGGATGGAAAAGGTGATATCCTGCAAGGCGATGCCGACGCGGCTGCGGACGGAGAGGTCCTGCACCCGCAGTACCTCCTCGCCGATGGGATGGGGCTGGCGCCGTCCGGCGGGGACGGTCTTGCCCACCATCATCTGCGTCAGCTCCGCCATGCCGGTCTCCTGCGGCGTGGTGGTGCCGATGATCCGGCCCTGCCGGATCACGGTCATGCGGTCCGCGATCTGATAGACCTCGCGGAGCTTGTGGGTGATAAATATGGTGGATTTGCCCAGATCGCGCAGGCGGCGCAGCACGTCGAACAGCGCGTCGGATTCCTGGGGCGTCAGCAGTGCGGTAGGTTCATCGAAGATGAGAATATCCGCCTTGCGATACAGCAGCTTGACGATCTCCACCCGCTGGCGCTGGCCGATGGTCAGCTTGTCCACCAGCGCGTCGGGGTCTACCTCCAGGCCGTAGGACGCGGCCAGCTCGCGGATACTGCGGGAGGTCTCCTGCTTTTTCAGGCGGCCGCCGCGGGTCTTGATCTCCTGACCCAGGGTGATGTTCTCCGCCACGGTCAGATGGGGGATCAGCATCAGCTCCTGATGTACCATGCCGATGCCATGGGCAATGGCGTCGGCGGGGCTTTTCAGCGTCACGGGCTGGCCGGAGAGGTACAGTCGGCCCTCATCGGGCTGCTCGATGCCGTAGAGCATCTTCATCAGCGTGCTTTTCCCCGCGCCGTTCTCTCCCAGAAAGGCGTGGACCTCGCCGCGCCGCAGGGTGAAGTTGACGTGGTCGCTGGCCTGTACGACGCCGTTGTAGCACTTGCACAGGTCCACACACTGCAAGACGGTGTCCGGTGCGGCGGCGTGAGGGCATTCAGCCATGGTGGAGTCCTCCCTTCAGGGGCATTACCCGTTTCTCGCGCTCATTATACGCCTGCACCCGCAGGATTTGAAGAACAAATAAACGATTCAAACTCATCGGTTTCACCGATGGACGATGTGATATCGGGGCGGATCTGAGAGAGGAGCGGGACGCCTGCGGCGATTGCTTTTTCCCGCGGAGGGTGATAAAATAAGGAAAAACAGGATTGTCTGACGGCGGCGTTCCGGCGGGCGGCGCGGCTCCGTCATCTGCGGCGGAACGGGTATGAGGTGAAAACGATGACATTAAAGCAAATACTATATGTGCGGGCCGTCAGCAAGGCCGGTTCCATCGGCAAGGCTGCCGAGGCTCTGTTTATTTCGCAGTCCAGCCTGTCCGAATCCATCCAGAACCTGGAACGAGAGTACGACATGGTGCTTTTCGAGCGTACCAGCAGAGGTATCTCCCTGACCCGTCAGGGGGAGGAGTTCCTGAAGGACACGCAGCTGCTGTCCAACATCTATCAGGATCTGGACGACAAGTATAAGAACCGCAAAAGCGACCGCGAGCACTTCTGCGTATCCTCGCTGCACCATGTCTCCGGCATCGATGCCTTTGAGCATATCGTGTCCCAGCCGAAAAACCAGAAGTACCATCTGGGGTACTTTGAGGGCAACATGGATCAGGTGCTGCAGGACGTGGAGACCAACCGCTCCGATGTGGGGGTGCTGTTCTTTACCAGCGACAGCCGCAGCACCATCATCAAGGCGTGCAACCGGCGGAACATCTTTTTCCAGCACATGAAGTACGATCTGCTGCACATCTATGTCCACAAGACCCACCCGCTGGCCGGACGCGGGAGCGTGACGCTGGCAGAGATCCAGCAGCACCCGTTCATCTCCTACGAGGAGTGTCATCCCTCGTCCGCCCGCTTTACGCCCACGCGGCGGCAGTGGGACCCGCAGCAGCAGATCATCTCGGTGTCTGACCGCGCCATGGCCTATTCGGTACTGGCGCTGGGCAGCGCGTATGTGACCGGTTCGGGGTATCTGACCCAGGAGGACTGCCGGCGATCTCTGGTCACGGCGCCCATCACGGATCTGGGGCAGATCGAGATCGGCTACATCTGCAACCCTGCCCGCGCCCTGTCGGAGTTGGCGCTGGAATACATCGAGTGGCTGAAGAAGATCACGGTGTGACGGAGAGGAAAAGCCCTGAAGCTGCAAGGCTTCAGGGCTTTGTTGTGGCAAGAAAGAAAAATCCCACCCCGAATGAGGTGGGATATGGTGCGCGGTACAGGACTCGAATTGACCCGGCGCCATGTCACCCTGGGTCGTCCGGTATCGAAAAGTACCGCAAGCAAAACCTCAATCGAGGTGGTTCGTGTTAGGCAGCGTTAAATCGGATTACCCAAGTTTATTGCCATAAGGCTAAAAATAAGGCTAAATTTTATGGCCACGCGGAATGTACCAATTTGAGACATACTTGTTTCCCGCGATCAGGTAATAAGTCAATCGAACGCCCCGTTCTCTCAACACGCCCACGCTTGCCAAAACCGTGGAATTCGCTTATAATACCATCAGTTGACAAGGGCAGACACGGTTTTGACGGGCAGAAATGCACCCATACTGCGTCAAGCCCCTTGGCAATACGGCAAGTATTCCCTGCGGGTCTTTTCTTGTCTGGACACATTTCTGCTCCGGCAAAACTGCTCCGCACCTGTCAGCGATGGATTTTCCAGGGATTTTTGGTTTTTGAGACGCAGGCGGGCGCGTGCCCGCCAAGGCGAAAAGGGCAAAAATCGCCGAAAAGGCGCGGTGACAGGCGGGTCTGCCCTTGTTAACTGATGGTATTTTCTGCGCTTCTAAATATTACTCTGCCCTGCAAGTACGCCTGCACCGCATACCTTCAGCTTTCGCGTCAATCATCTATCTCTGTCTCGTGCGTGAGAATCGCGCCGGTGGCGGCGTTGATCTCGTAGCTGTATTCCGTGCCGCTGGATTTGAACTCGACCTCATAGACGAGCGTGCCGTCCTCGTCGTCCAGTTCGATCTCCATGTCATACGCTTCATTTTCACTCACGCCCGCGTGGTTCAGGGCAATGGACTTCGCCTTGGCATGGCCGATATCCGCGCCGCCGGATGGTGCAGTGGGCTTTGCCGTCTCATCCCCTGCGGGAGCTGTGGCCAGCAAGTCCTTCTGCCCGCTGAGCACTTTCCCCGTATAGGCGTCCACCAGGTACTCAAACTCGCCCCATGCCGTGTGCAGCTCCACCTCGTAGTGTGCGGGGGATTCGTCCAGCTCGGAATCGACCTCCGCTGTGACGGAGTCCAACGCCGTTGTCCCGGCATACTGCTCCGCAGCGTAAGCGGCGGCATCCCTGCCGATGGGCATGGCGGGAGCGCCCGCTTCCGCCAGATCCTTCAGCTCCTCCACCGAGAGCTTCGCCAGCGCGTCAAACTTCAGCGACGGGTTGATGGTAAGGACGCGGTTCACCAGCGCCGCCTTGCCGGTGGAAATGTTGTTTTCCCGGGCCTGCTGCTCCCGCGCCGCGTCCTGCGTCAGCGTCTGCGTCAGGACGGCGGCCTTCGCTTCGCTGGTCTGCAGCACACCGTCCACGGCGCTGGTCAGCTCACGCTGGAGCTTTTCCGCACGGGCTGCATCCTTGTCCTCCACCGAGATCATGATGGCGGAGGAAATACTGTCGAGATAGCCGTTTCGCACGAGACTGCCCACGATGGCGTTCACCGCCACATCCAGCTTTGCGCCCTTGAGGTCAGCCCCATTACTCATATCCGCCAGGATGGCTTTTGCATCCTCGTTGAGCGGCACGCAGGCCAGTACCTTTTCGTTCCTGCTGACCTTCAGTTCAATGCTGGGGTTCACATCCAGCGACACCACGGACGCCACCGCATGCGCCTGCTGATAGAACACGCCTCCGCCGCACAGCAGCATCACCGCAAGGCAGGCAGCCACCAGCGTTGTCCATTTTCTATTTGCCATTTTCTTTGTTGTCATGGGAATTACCGTTCCTTTCCGCGCTTCACAGCGGGAGAGAACGCCGCTCACATCGTCCGGCGCAGTCTTTTCAAGCGCCGCAGCCAGCCTCTGCTCCAGCTTCTCATTGGTCATCGGGCGTCATCTCCTTCCAGACAGCTGCGCATCTTTTTCAATGCTCTGTGATATTTCGACAGGACGGTGGGAAGCGGCAGCTCCAGCAGCGCCGCGATCTCCCGGTGCTTCATGCCCGTGACCGCGTGGAGCAGCACAATGCGTCGCTCCTCCTCGCCAAGCACAGCCAACGCACCTTGCAGCAGTGCGCGCTCATCGGCGTCCAGTCCGCACTCCCGCGCGGGAATGGCGTCCCATTCCTCCTCGCTGAGGGCGGCATGGCGTTCCTCCCGCCGCAGGCGCATCAGGCACAGGCTGCGGCACACAGTCAGCAGCCAACCCATGGGCGAGCCGATGGGACGGTACTGCGCCGCGCAGTCCCACACCTGCACATAGACGTCCTGTGTGAGATCCTGCGCATCCTGCGCGTTTTTGAGGTAGGACAGCGCTAAGCCGTACACCGCCGTCCGCGTGCGCTGATACAGCGCCGCCAGCGCGTCACGCTCCCCACCGGCAATGCGGAGCAACAACTGCTGCAGCTCGTGTCGATCCTCCGCCGGCGCATATTCGGTTGTCATCAGCATACTGAGCATGGGCTTTTTTCTCCTGTCATCCGTGTAATGCACGGAAAGGGCGTTTTATTGCATTTGGAATTAAAAAAATTTGGTTGGGGGTCCGCTGAGTACCTCATAAACGCGGACAAGTGCCGCTGTTTCACAAATAAACCGATCTGCCAGCGCCCGCGCCTCCCACCATGTTCTCTGCGCCGTTGTGCGCTGCCCCGTCCCCTGCTTCAAATTCTCCGTCTCACACCACTGAACCCCACATGGAACTGGCTGCGGCAGGCACAAAAGAAAACAGGCAGCCTCGTTATAAGGCCAACTCCTTTCACATTATTCTTATGCCGTTTCCTGCACCCCGTCCGTCCGATAAATCGAATTACATGTTTCTCATGACGATTGGAGATTGTCTTATCAACAAACTCTTCTGTGTCTTTTGACCCCAATGCCAGGGCAAATGTTCCCGCGGCCAATATACCCGCCAACATGAATTCCGCAATTCCCAAAAGGATAAACTTCATGTTCGTGCAGCAGGTATGCCGGAACACATAAGGCGTGATGTGCGGCAGAGGCTTGTCCGGATGCAGCTTTTGATACTTCTTTGCCCAGCGCATTTCATTCTCGATGTGCAAAGCGACCTTCGGACTGTCGTTCTTGTCCAGCATGATGAAGCCGTTGTAACCGTCTACCATAAAATGCCATTGATTAGCTTCTTGCAGAATAAAGGGAACAGCGCAGCTTCCGGGCAAATACCCGGAAGCTGAGCTGTTTGTTGGCCTTTAAGGCATGATAAGGCGATTATCGTGCGCGTTTTCTCTTGTAGTGGACAGCGCCGGCCAGCGTAAGGGTACTTGCCAGCAGCAGGGTGTTCCACAGCGGAAGATCGCTGCTGTCCCCAGTGCGGGCGCTGGCAGTTCCCTTGACGAAGACGACCTCGATGGTATGGGTTCTGCTGACATTCTCAAAGGTGTAGGACTTCACCGCGCCGATGCTCTTGCCGTCGATCTTGACATTGGAGACGGCATAGCCCTTATCCGGGGTGATGGTGAAGGTCTGATCTCTGCCCTCACGGACGCTGACGCTGCCGGAGGGGGAGATAGCGCCGCCAGCCCCGGCGGTTGCCTCGATGGTGTAGTAGCTGTAGCCGCTGCTGCCACCACCGTTGGACTTGTGATGCAGCAGCTCGATCTCGCCGGTCAGGGTCGTGTAGTTGGTGTCCGTGGGCGTAAAGCGCCACTTGTAGGTCGTGTTGGCTTTGACCCTGGTATCGTCGGGCAGAGCATTGCCCTTGTCATCCAGCCATTCCAGCTTGCCGTCATTGGGATTCAGCGTGCTTCCCTTGGTGGTCAGCGCCGCGTCCTTCAGCGTCTTGCCGCCGGTGGTGATCTTGGTGTAGTTCGGCTCGCCGGTAGGCGTGGCCGGTTTGACCATGAGCACGAAGGGAGCGCTGGTGACATCGTTATAGTCGTTGTCTCCCGCCTTAGTCGCGATGACACTCACAGAGCCGACCCTGACCGGAGTCAGAACGCCGGTATTGGGATCAATGGCCGCTTCGCCGGTGCTGTGCGCAGTGTCAATGCGGTAGGTCACAGCGCCTGTGCCGGAGCCGCCAGTGGTGGTCAGCGTCAGCTTTTCACCATAGATTACGAAAGTGTTGCCGGTGATGGTCAACGCCTTCTGATCGTCCTTTTCTGTCAGAGTGACGTTCAGCGTGATGGTGAAATCCTTATAATTGTCACAGGACGCCTTGAGAGTGATGGTGATCTTGTCACCGGCCTTGCCGCCGGAAATCGCGTAGGTCAGCAAACTGCCATCCGCTGCGAAATCTTGCTTGGTAAGTGCGACATTCGAGCCGGTGCTGACGCTGTATTCACTGTTATAGCGCCACGTTTGTCCGCCGGGAAGCCCCGACCAGTCTGGTGTGTAGGTATGCACGGAGGCGTCCGTGTACTTCTGCGCCAGCTCGACCGTTTTGAGGCTGCCGCCATCCGCCGGTCCGACGGTCACGTCAATGGCGACGTTGAGCACTTCGCTATAGTTCTCATTGTCGGGCTTAAAATCAGCATAGAATCTTCGGGTGCCCAGTTGATCCAGCACCGTCTCCGGTTCTTGCCAGCGCCATGTACCGGGTGTATTTCCCTCCGGATTGGGCAAAGCGATCTGGCTGAGTTTCTGGCCGTATTTGGCTGTCAGGCCGGTGGGTTTTGTGCAGGTCGGTATCGCCTTCATTACCCAAAACATCTTACACGCCGTGGTGAACGACTCGTAGTTCTCCGTCTCGCCAAGCTCTGCGTACATATAGTAGCGGGTTCCGGCGCTCAGCGTGTCCGGCTGAATGTTCTTCCACTCTGTGCCGCCGCTGTTGGAATTGGTGGTGTTATAGTAGTAGGTCACTTGAGCCTTCGCGTCACCCGTCCGGTCTGTCAGGCTGGGCGTGCTGGGCGTCTCGCCGTAAATGTAGAATTTCATGCTGACCTTGCCGTACTGTTGGGCCTTGTCGACCTTGACCGTTGCGGTGCCGGTCGCTTCCGCATAGGCATTTCCATCCTTCGGGGTGAACTTCCATCCGATATCATGGCCAAGCGTACTCGCATCCAGGATCGTATCGTCCGGCAGCTGCCACGCGAAGGTGCCTTCAACGGCTGCGTCGGTGGTGGGATCCTTCATCGTGCCCGAAATCCGGCTCTCGCTCAACGTCTGGCCGTAGGTGATTTTGCTTGCGGTGATGCTGCCATCCGCCACGGGCGTGATCCGGTCTACCGCGTTGAGGACGAGCGTCAGTTTAAAGTCCTTGTAGTTGGTGGTGGTGACCTTCACCGTGGCGGTGCCGATCTGGCCGGTCGCTGTTCCCTCTTTCGCATAGAGACCTACCAAAGTCAGCTTGCTCCCCTCAAATTCCGCTATCTCCGGGTCGATATAATATCCATGAGCGGTGAAGTTGATAGCAGTCTGCCGATTCCCCAAATCGTAGCGCACGGTGCCGTAATCTCCATGGGGCGCGGCGGGCAGCAGCTGCGCGAAGTCATAGGTGTACGTCCGCTGCGTGCCGTTGATCACGCTCAGCGTGCCATGTTGGATATTCGTGGGTGCAGCAGCTTGATCGATGGGGAAGTCCCGGCTTATCGACGTGATGATGTAGTTGCCGCCGTCAACGTCCTTGATGGTCACCCGTCCGGTACCGGCGTTGGTGTTGTTGGAATACTCTGCCGTGTATTCTCCCTCCGGAATGACCGCATCTCCGTCCTCGAGGGTCACGGTCGGCTCCAGCGCATCGCCGGTGTAGGTGCAGGATGCGACTTTCATCGTGGGCGTCACGGTTTTTGGCGTGATCTTCCACTCGACCGTGGCCGTGCCGGTGTAGTTGCCGGTACCTTCGATGGTCAGGGTGATGCTGTCGCTGACATCGGTGGCCGAGCCGCCGCTTTTGATAATGTAGGTGATTCTTGTTTCATCCCAGTCCTCCAGCGTCACGCCGGTGATCTTCGGCGATTGCTCCGCCGCGTTGTACTCGAGGCTGGTAGCTTCCAGCGTGATGGCTGCGCCCTCGATGGATTTGGGGGCAACGGGGACTTTCACGATGTCGGTTACGGCTGCGTATTCCTCGTAGCCTTCCGCCGGGGTGAATGTCCAATCGAAGTACACATCGCCGGTGTTAATGGGTCTGTCGTATTTATTCAGCCACGCGAAGGTGCCCGGGACCTCTTTTCCTGTGGTGGGGTCCTTCATCGTGCCCTTGACTGTGAGCGTGCTGTTTTCCAATGTCTGGCGGTAGGTGATGCCCGTCGCGCTGATTTTGAAGTCATCTGACTGTACGGGCGTGATCTTCTCGCCAATAACGACCTTGATGGTCAGCTCAAACTGCTGATAGTTCGCGGTTACAACCGGGGCGGTTATCGTGCCGATCTGCTTGTTCACATCTGCGGAGTGCGCGGCCACGATGGGCAGAGTCAAAATGCCCTCGTTTGACACGAACATACCGTTGTTACTGTCGAGGTAGGTGCTATCCGTAAAATGGTAATCACACCCTCGATACTTGATTTTGCCGTAGTCGCAGCCCGGAGTCAGCTCCGGCAGGAGCGTGGCCAGATCGAGCGTGTAAGTCTTTGCCACGTCGTTGTAAACAAACAGCGTGATCTCAGCCGGGGTCACAGTGGCCTGATCGATCTTGAAGCGGTCATCATTGGAGGTGAAATTGAAGTTGTCCGATCTGACGTTCGCCGCCTCGCCCTCGAACACGTAGTTGGAATCTGTGAGCGTCAGAGTGAAGGAAATGGTCTCTTTCGTGCCGGCGTCCGGCGAATCCTCATAGGCAAAGTCATCCTGCCGCGTGGTAAAGCGGGCGTCCGTGATCGTATAAGCGCTCTCGGGGAAGGAAATCATGTTGCCCGCAGCGTCGAGGAACGCCAGATTGGCCTTGGGAAGCGTAACGCTTGCGCTGCCGTCGTAGGTCTTGGAGACGGAAGTGACGTTGCAGATGCCTTTGATCTTCACCGGGCTGACGGTTACTTTTATGGACTTAGCAGCGGTGTCATTGTAGCCCTCAGCTCCTACGACTTTGTAATAGACCGTGTACGTTCCGGCATCGGCAGCGGTGGGAGTGGCAGTGCTGAAGCCGCCGCTCGTGCCCAGACGGTACTGCATCTCGCCGTACTTCGCGTCCACGCTGCCCTTCGTGACGAGTTTCTGCTCATTGCCGTTGTAGGTCAGGGCGTTTGCCGCGGGCGCGATGATCGCGCTGGCCGGGATGGCGGCCTTGGTGACGGTCAGCTTCTTTTCGGCGCTCTGCACCGTATAGCCGTCCTTGGCGGCGGTGAAGGAAATCGTGTAGCTGCCGAAATCGTTGAAGGTGTACTCCGCGACGTAGAATTTGGTGGTGCCAGTGCCGACTGTCGTATATTTCACATCGCTGCCCGACAGCGTGATGGGCGTTGTTTCGCCCGTCTTCAGGATGGAGAACTCCACCGTCGCGCCCTTCGTATTGCAGCTGGCGCAGAGCTGGACGGTCGTGCCGCGCTCCACCTTCGGCGAGTTGCCGGTCAGGTTCTTGCCAGCGACCTTCAGAGACAGGGTCTTGGAGGTGATGGGCAGTCTATTGATGATAACATTGTTCAACTGCGAGCCTTTGACATCATCCCGGGCATACCACTTGTGGGTGCCGTCCGCGTTGAGCACCTTGTATCCAAGTGCTGTGTCATTCAGAATATTTTTCCACGTCGCGCCCTCTGCCAACGTCAATTCGCCGATCACGGCGGGATATTTCGACCCGGCGAGTTTTGCACCCTTGTAGGCAACGACCTTATCAATGCTGGCTGTGGTCGTGTTTTTTGTGTTGCTCAAGGTGGTGGTGTTGCTGCCCGCAGCCGCTTTGACCGTCACCGTGCCCTTGATGGAGTGGCCGTTCAGGTCAAGTCCCGTGTCCTGCGTGCCGTTGATGGTATAATCGCCGGTCACGTCGGCCAGCAGCTGAAGGGTCGCGCCACCGTCTCTGTCTGCATCAATGGCCGTTTGTAAATTGGCAAATCTCCGCAGCAGTCTGCTGCCCTCGCCATTGTTCAAGGCTGTTTCAGCCACCGCGGGCGCGTTGCAGTAGGGGCAGGCAGTGGCGGTTTCGTCAAAGCCGTTCTTGCCGCCGTGGGCGCAGGACTTTACCACCAGGTCGCAGGTCTTGGAAGCGGCTTCCTCCAGCGTGAGCTGTGTGTCACCACGGTAGTAAGCAAGCCCCGCGTTTCTGGGAAGCAAATCGCCCAATGTGATGCTGTTATTCAGCCGCAGATCTTTTCTCAAAATCTTTCCGCCGTGCAGCTCGACTTTGCCGCCCCAAACCTCCAGCTGGAGCAGGGTGGTGCTGTCATTCTCCGGATCAAATACCAGTGTACCGCCGTCCCGCACGGTCACTCCCACCGCGCCGTTGCCGCCGCTGCTGTCAATGACCGTCAGATTACCGGTGAGAGCCTGACCCGTGGCCGTAGAGCCGCCGACATTCAAGCTGTGCCCACTCAGGCTATGTCCGTTCAGATCCAGCGTGAGGGTCTTGCTGGCATATATGCCGTAAGGCAGCGTCCCGTTTGCCAGCAGGGTGATGGTCTGACCGCCAGCTGCCGCATCCAGCGCGGACGGCACATCGGTATAATAGGTTTCGCCGATGCCAGCCGCAAACTGCGTCCCGCAGACCGCGCATTTGCCGTCTTTGTCGATGGCGCTTGTGCCGTCTGTATCCTTGTGGGTGCAGGAAAAGCCGCAGGCGCACTTGTTGTCCACCATGGTGTGGGTGTGCTCCTTGACGGTTACGTCGGCCAGCTCCGTTGCATTGCCGTCCTGCACGTCGTCGCCCTTGTAGAAAGCGTACACCTTCTGCGTATCCAACAGGGACATGAGCGGCTGCAGCTCTTCTGCGATGTAGCTCTTAATGCTTTGGAACGTGCCGCCGCTGATGGCGATGGTTCCGTTGCGCGTGAACTGCACATCGCCAAACGTGCCGTCCGTAATGTTCAGCGCAGCGCCGGAAGCGACAACCCATTCACCCGCGTGATCGGAGCCGCCATTGACGGTGACGGAAGCACCCTCCAATACGGTGAGGCCATACACCGTGCCGTTGCTGACGGTCACAGAGCCACTGTCCGCGTCGCAGAGAAGTCCCATGCATCCTGAACCGCCGATCTCGCCGCTCCGGATGTCCAGTGCGCCGGCCATGAACATGAGATTTGAAATTCTGCCGTAAGCGGCCTCGCCTGTAACAGTCAGGTTGCCTGTCTCGAGAGTTTCTTTTTTCTGCGTTTCCTCGTTAGTCTCCGAGAATCCAACCTCGAGGTAGTCGACCGTCTTGTGGTTCAGATCGAGCGTCAAGGTTTTGGTGACAACGGGTACGATGGAAGCATACTGTTCGAACGAAAAATCTTCACCGAGCGCATTGAGGGCGTCTGCATCCGTCACATGGTTGGCCAGCAGCTTGACGGTGTCGCCGTCCCGTGCCGCATTCAGCGCCCTGGGGAGAGACTTGTACTGTTTGCCGTTCACCTCGGCTGCATCCGGCAAGCCGGTGACGGTGATGGTGGCGCTTGCCTGCACGGAGGTGTTCCCCAGCTCGTGAACGAACAGCGTATACGTGCCACCGGGCGTTTCCTCATCGATCTTGACGGAGACGGTATAAGTGCCGTCGCCGTTGTTCTTCTGGCTGATGGTAAAGTAGCCATTGACCGCGCTGCCCTGAACATAGGCGTTCAGCGTGTCCGTGCCGGTATAATTGGCAGTGAACACGGCGGTCTTGCCCGCGGTAAGGCTCTTGCTCGTTTCGGTCAGCGTCAGGCTCGGCGCTGCGGGTGTGGTGCTGCCCACCGGCTTGTTGGTCAGCTTCTTTGCGATTTCGCCGCCTACTTTATAGGTATCGGTGTCAAAGCCAGCTTCCGCAGCGGTATCGCCGTTCACTGTGGCGGAGCCGTAGAGCGTTTTGGCGGCAGGCTCTGCCGCGCTATCCAGCTCGACCGCCTTCACTGCGCCGGAGATCAGCATATCCGTGCCATCGAAGTACAGCGTGCCCTTCACGCCGACCTTCGCGCCGCTGACAGAAGCAGAGCCGGAAACCACGTTCAGCCCGCCGGTAATGGCCGCTTCCGCTTCGGCGGGCGCGGTCATGTTGAGCGTGCCGCCGCCTACCTTCACAGTACCATCGACCGTGCCGCCGTTCAGCGTCAGACTGTCCGTGGCTTCAATATTGCCGGTGATGCTGTGCCCGTTCATGTGGATGGTCGTCGCGGCGTAGACGGTGAGGTCTTCCGTGACGCTGTCGAGCAGCGTGATCTCGCCTTCCTCCATATTGTTCAAGATTTCCTGCACCGTTTCATACTGCGTCCCGCCGCTCTCCGCGACGTAGTGCGTCCCGCCGCTTCCTTCGCCGTTCTCCGTGACGTCGGCGAAGACTGCCGTGGGCAGCGTCGTCAGACAGAGCGTCAGCGCCATCAGCAGGCTCAATACTCGTTTTTTCATAAGATCCTCCTTTAGGATATGTGTATAGGGTTTATATCCAGCCCGTTCAGGCACAGGCATAGCATTTACAGATCATCCGGAACGAGCCGCAGCTTCTTTGCGGCGGTCTTGGCCTCCGCCCGGCGCTTCACGTCCAGCTTGTCGAGGATGTGGCTGACGTGGGTCTTCACGGTCGGTAGCTTCACGTCCATGATCTGCGCGATCTCGGCGTTGGACTTGTCCGCGCAGAGCAGATGGAGAATTTGCAGCTCCGTGGGCGTCAGCTCCTCGCCGGGGGCAAGGCGGGGTTCGAGGAAATGCGGGTAGAACGCCG
>OJKW01001333.1_pt1 | contig 14281 bp, 8 predicted proteins | sample 1596591 | NCBI WGS metagenome assembly OJKW01 (sample SAMEA4350166, study PRJEB24818) | metagenome | biome: human; feature: gut; material: faeces | place: Denmark | collected 2013-09
ACCGTTGCTACCAGTCCATCCACGATAATATCTTCTTTATGAAGACCGATTTTTAAGGCGGCATCTAAAATGGTACGGACAATCTGCCTCTTTTCTTCTGCGTCTTTTGGAAGTCCCTCGTCAGAAAGCGGAAGCAAAATAAACATTGCTCCATATTTCTTTGCAATCGGAAGCAATTTTTCGAATTTCTCTTTTTCTAAGGAAATAGAGTTAATCAAAGCTCGTCCCGGATAAATACGAAGTGCTGCTTCAATAATATCCACATGGGATGAATCGATACAAAGCGGACAATCCACTGTATAAGTAACCTCATGAATGGTATTTAACATCATCTGTTTCTCATCAATTCCATTCATACCCATATTGACATCCAGAATGGCTGCACCATTTTCTTCCTGCGCCCGTGCCATATCACGAACCATATTAAGGCTGCCTTCCCGAAGCTCTGCCTGCAATTTCTTCTTTCCGGTCGGATTAATCCGCTCACCAATTACCATAAATGGTCCGTCCAAATCAATTTCTACCGTCTTACGCTCAGAAGTAAGCACTCTTCGTCTTGGTGCTTCCGCATGATGGATTCCCATTGGTTTTACTTTATCTGCCAATGCCTTGATATGTGCCGGGGTCGTTCCACAGCATCCACCAATAATCGAAATGCCTTCTTCGACTAATTTTGCACCAACTTCCGCAAATTCTTCCGGTGTGGTCTTGTATACCGTTACACCATCCTCTAATTCCGGTAATCCGGCATTTGGCTTTGCCAAAACAGGAACATAGGCATATTCTACGGTCTGGCGAATCGGCTCTAACATTTCCTCTGGTCCTGTGGAGCAGTTCATTCCCACTGCATCAGCACCCAGGCTCTGCAACGTAACTACCGCAGTTACCGGATCTGTTCCATACAAGCTTCTGCCATCCTCGTTATAAGTCATACTTGCCATAATCGGCAAATCACAGGTTTCACGGATTGCCAGCACAGCGGCTCTTGTTTCCTGCAGACTCATCATGGTCTCAATGATAAATAAGTCTGCTCCCGCATCTGCCACAACTTTGACCTGTTCTTTATAAATATCTACCAGTTCTTCAAACTGCAATTCACCCATCGGATAAAGCTGCTGACCGGTCATGGTAATATCACCGGCTACCAGCGCTTTTCCGCCTGCTGCCTCTTTGGAAATGGCAACTAATTGCTGGTTCATCTCTACCAGCTTATCTGCCAGTCCATATTCTTCTAATTTAATGCGGTTTGCAGTAAAGGTCGGTGCCAAAAGAATCTGTGTTCCAGCCTCCACATAAGCCCGCTGCAAATCTATCATGGTCTGTGGATGCTCTAAAATCCACTGCTCCGGGCAGACTCCTACCGGCATTCCTGCATTCTGAAGATTGCTTCCGGTTGCACCATCTAAGATAACCGGTCCATTTTTTACTAATTCCTTAAATTCCTCTCTTGTCATCTGCGTTCTTCCTCCTGTCGGATTGCCTCAATAATTCTCGCAATTAAGCCCGTCCGGTTAAATGGTGTCATAAAATAAAATCCGTCTGCAATATCATATAATTTTGCTGCGATTTCAACAGATAATTCAATTGCCACTTCTTCTGCCTCTTCTCTTGTCATATCTTCCCGATACCGGTTTACAATTTCATCGGAAACATGGATGCCCGGCATCTCATTTTTCACAAACGTTGCATTCTTATAGCTTACCAGCGGCATAATACCGCACATGATTTTGGTGTCAATGTGTTCTTTGATATAAGTCAGTCTTTCCACATCTTCCTCGGTATATACCGGCTGTGTCAGGAAATAACCGCATCCTGCTTCCGCTTTACGCTTCATCCGTTCAATAATCGCATCCGGATTGGCGCCATGATAATTCAGTGCACCACCATAATAAACCGGCTCCTGTGCAAAAACTTCTAAATTCATTTCCTTAACATACTGCATCAGTTTGATGGAATTGAAATCAAAAACAGAAGTCACTCTTTCGCGGTCTGCCCTTGAAACCGGGTCTCCGGTCACAATCAGGAAATGGCGGACATCATTCATATGCATGCCTAAAAGACCTGCACGCAACGCAATCACATTGCGGTCACGGCAGCTGATATGTGGCATTACTGCCACACCGGTCTTCTGCTGGATTTTCACTGCCAGCTGTCCGGCATCCATTCTCGCCCGCGCCATTGGGGAATCGGAAAGGGTAATCAGATCCACATTACATTTTCTTAAATCTTCTGCTCCTTTCATAACCTTGGATGCATCCTCGGAAAATGGCGGGTCCAATTCTACAATATAAGCCTTCTCCCCACGGGAAAGCTTCTCTTCAAAAATAGATGGAGTTCTTGTAACCTCCTGCGTTACTACATTTTCAATTTTCTTTGCTGCCTTCGGCACATCCTGTAACTCGCCAGAAAGCAAAGCAATATATTCCGGTGTGGTTCCACAGCAGCCACCTAAAATATCTGTGCCAAGGGCTGCAATATCCTTCATTTTTTCTGCATAATAGGATGCATTATTGGAATAAATTGTCTTTCCTCGCAAAGTATATGGGTCTCCTGCATTTGGAAGTGCTGATACGAATTTGTCACTGGAGAACTTCAGGTTCTTCATAAACTGATACATGTGGGTACTGTCCAGTTCACAGTTAAATCCATAGGCATCCACATTTTCCATCTCGGAAGCTTCTACTGCCACACGCTGCATGGAAAGACCGGAGCGGGTGTATCCACTTTTGTCAAACGCAAACTGCACCAGAATAAATGCGTCTGATTTTTCTTTGATATATGCCGTCACCGGCCCAATATAGGTAAAGTCACTCTGTGTTTCAAATACAAAACAGTCTGCGCCACAGGAAAGGAAGGTGTCACAAATTTCTTTGTACTCCTGTAACACATTGTCATAGTCCTGATGGTCAAGATCATAAATCGGTCCTAAATCTGCTCCGATAAATACCGGAATCTCTTTTCCATTTTCTGCCTGAAATGCGGTTACTGCTTCCTTTGCAATCTCATAGCCCGCCCGGACTGTCTCTTTTACTTCCTGCATATCTGCAAGAAACATGGTATTTGCTGCAAATGTATTGGTGCGGATCAGCCTTGCTCCCGCACGCAGATATTCTAAATGAATCTCCTTAATCTGCTCCGGATTCTTAAGATTCTCCTTTTCTGCAATCACGGTATCTTCGCTGTATTTTTCCTCATAATAAGTGCCCATGGCACCATCGGTTATCAGTCTTTGTTCTTTGATATATTCCTTTATATTCATAGTATGCTCCAGTTTATCTTACATTTGAATTCCTACTAATTATATATGTAAGCTCCTTTTCCTGCAACTTAAAAATATAAATTTAATCCGGTGATTTGCTTTTTTCATTTTCTGTGCTACACTGTTATTCATTGACAATGATATTTTCAAATACAAAGGAGTACACTTGATGAATTCAGTAAAGCTAATTGCCTTAGACATCGATGGCACCCTCTATAATAAAGACGGTGTCATTACCTCTTATAATAAAGAAATGATTCGAAAAGCCGTAGAAAACGGGATTACCGTTATTATCTCCACCGGCCGGCCTTATATCGGTCTTCCTGTGGATGAAATGAAGGAGCTTGGCATCCAATATGCCATTACTGCCAACGGTTCTGCGGTATACCGCGTCCCGGAAAAGGAACTGCTCTTAGATGAAAGCATGGATACCGATTTAAGTGTCCGGCTGTTACGCAAGCTCTATACGCAGTCTCTTCATATCGATGTCTTTATCAATGGTGACGGCTATACCCAGTTTTCCACCAGCGAGCTTACCAACCTATTAGATATTCCGGATTCCTTAAAAAAATATATCCAGACCACACGGAAGACGATTACTGACTTAGCTGCTTATATCGAAGAACATAAACTTTGTGTTTCAAAACTGACTTTAAACTTTGCACCGGATGCAGATGGAAGCTATACCACAAGAGAAAAAACAAAAGAAATCTTAGACACCTTCCCGGAAGTCACTTATGTGTCCGGCGGTTTTCATAACTTAGAAGTTACCAGATGCGGCATTGCCAAATCCAAGGGTCTTAAATTCCTCTGTGATTACCTCCACATTTCCATGGAAGATACCATGGCGGTAGGTGACAGCGAAAATGATCTTGATATCGTCAAAGCTGCCGGCATTGGCGTTGCCATGGGAAATGCGCAACAGCTCTTAAAAGATTCGGCTGATTTCATTTCTCTTTCTAATGAAGAAGATGGTGTTGCATACGCAATCGAGCGGTTCTGCTTTTAACAGAACCGCTCGGTTTTTATTTTACTATTTTATTTAAAGTATGCTACTCCACTTTCGAACAGCTTCATATCCTGCTCGCCGTAAATGTTGACTGCAACAGACTCGCCACGACGCTCTGCGTGTGCCATCTTACCAAGGACACGTCCGTCCGGACTGGTGATACCTTCGATTGCCATGTAAGAACCGTTTACGTTCCACTCTTCATCCATGGTTGGAACACCGGCTTCGTTTACATACTGGGTTGCCACCTGACCATTCTCGAAAAGCTTGTCTAACCACTCCTTCGGAGCAACGAAACGACCTTCTCCATGAGATGCCGGGTTACAGTATACGCCGCCAAGCTCAGCCTGTGCTAACCATGGGGACTTGTTGGTCACTACCTTGGTATATACCATCTTGGAAATATGACGTCCGATGGTATTGTAGGTCAGAGTCGGTGAATCCGGTCTCTGGTGTGTAATCCTGCCGTAAGGAACCAGACCTAATTTAATCAGTGCCTGGAATCCGTTACAGATACCAAGTGCAAGACCGTCACGCTCATTTAAAAGCTTGTTTACAGCTTCTTTCATCTTCTCATTACGGAACGCTGTTGCAAAGAATTTTGCTGAGCCTTCCGGTTCATCTCCTGCGGAGAATCCACCAGGGAACATGATAATCTGTGCTTCATCAATTGCTTTTACAAATACATCAACAGAATCACGGATGTCTTCTGCATTTAAGTTCTTAAATACCTTTACGGTTACATCTGCACCTGCATTTTCAAATGCTTTCGCACTGTCGTACTCGCAGTTGGTTCCCGGGAATACCGGAATAAATACATGCGGGCGGGCAACTTTGTGCTTGCAGACATAAATGTCTTTTGTATCGTAAAGTCCGCTCTTCACTTCTTCTGTTCCGGTGGTTGCTCTGGTTGGGAATACTTTCTCTAAAGTCTGTCCCCATGCTTCGATTGCTTCATCCATGGAAATGCTCATATCACCATAGATAAAGTTCTTGCTGTCATTTACTGCACCCACAACAGCTCCGTTTGCTGCAAGGCCTGCTGTTGCAAGGATTTCCTGTGCTTTTACAACTTTATTTTCCGGAACTTCTGCTACGATATTTCCAAAGCCCGGTGCAAATAATGTTTCTTTTGTTACATCTGCATTTACAGTAACGCTAAGTTTATTACCAAATGCCATCTTGCTGACTGCTGCTGCAAGACCTTTTCCGTCTAATGCATAAGCTGCTACGATAACGCCTGTCTCAGTCATTTCATGAATTGCATCATAAAGCTTCATAACCTGTGCGTAATCAGGCATATCATAAGCATCTTTTTCGATGGTAAATAACATCAGCTTATCATTTTCTTTCTTAAGCTCCGGTGTGATAACATCTTTTTCTTTTGCTACATCAACTGCAAAGGATACCAGTGTTGGCGGTACATCAATTTCATTGAAGGAACCGGACATGGAGTCCTTTCCACCGATGGATGGAAGTCCGAAACCAATCTGCGCATTATAAGCACCAAGCAGTGCTGCAAATGGCTGGCTCCAACGACTTGGCTCCTCCGACATTCTGCGGAAGTATTCCTGGAATGTGAAACGAATCTTGTGGAAATCACCACCGGCTGTTACGATACGGGAAACAGACTCTAATACTGCATAAGCTGCTCCATGGTATGGGCTCCATGAAGATAAATATGGATCAAATCCGTAACTCATCATGGTTACTGTATCGCATTTTCCATTCATAACCGGAAGTTTTGCAACCATACTCTGTGTCTCGGTCAACTGATATTTTCCACCATATGGCATGTATACACTGCCTGCTCCGATGGAACCATCAAACATTTCTACGAGACCCTTCTGGGAACATACATTAAGGTCTTTTAATTCATTTAACCATGCAGCTTTCATATCGCCTGCTGCAACTGCTTCTTCTACAGCCTTTGTGCTGATTTTATTTAAATAATTCTCTTCTTTTACCGGAAGCTCTACCTTTACATCTGTCTCCTGATGTGCTCCGTTGGTATCTAAGAATGCTCTGGAAAGATTTACAATTTCTTTTCCTCTCCAGGATAATACTAATCTTGGCTCTTCGGTTACAACGGCAACTTTCACAGCCTCTAAGTTTTCTTCTTTTGCATAATCTAAGAACTGCTGTGCATCTTCCGGTGCAACAACAACTGCCATACGCTCCTGAGACTCGGAAATAGCAAGTTCTGTTCCGTCCAGTCCGGCATATTTCTTTGGTACTTTATCCAAATCAACCTGTAATCCGTCTGCAAGCTCTCCGATTGCTACGGACACTCCACCGGCACCAAAGTCATTACATTTCTTAATAATGTGGGCAACTTCTTCTCTGCGGAAAAGTCTCTGTATCTTACGCTCGGTAGGTGGGTTACCTTTCTGAACCTCTGCTCCACAGGTATCAATGGATTCTGTATTGTGTGCTTTGGAGGAACCGGTTGCTCCACCACAGCCATCACGTCCGGTACGTCCGCCTAAGAGGATAATAATATCTCCCGGATCAGAAGTCAGTCTCTGAACGGCACGACGAGGTGCTGCTCCCATAACGGCTCCGATTTCCATTCTCTTAGCAACATAATCCGGATGATATACTTCTTTGACATATCCGGTAGCAAGTCCAATCTGGTTACCATAGGAACTGTATCCCTGTGCTGCGCCGCGAACCAGTTTCTTCTGAGGAAGCTTTCCTTCCATGGTATCTTTTACAGATACGGTAGGGTCAGCAGCTCCGGTTACACGCATTGCCTGATATACATAGGTACGTCCTGACAACGGGTCACGGATTGCTCCACCAAGACAGGTTGCAGCTCCACCAAACGGCTCGATTTCGGTTGGGTGGTTGTGGGTCTCATTTTTAAAGTTTACAAGCCATTCTTCTGTCTTGCCATCTACTTCAACAGGCACTACGATAGAGCAGGCATTAATCTCATCGGACTCTTCCTGATCCTGTAATTTTCCTTCTTTTTTCAGACGCTTCATTGCCATTAATGCAATGTCCATTAAGCAGACAAATTTGTCATCTCTGCCTTCATACATTTTCTTGTGTGTATCAAGATAATCCTCATATGTCTTTTCCATTGGCTCTTTGTAGAAACCATCTTCAAATGCAACATTTTTCAGCTCGGTAGAAAATGTGGTATGACGGCAGTGGTCAGACCAGTAGGTATCCAGCACACGAATCTCGGTCATGGATGGGTCTCTATCTTCTTCTCCATGGAAATAGTTCTGAATATGTAAGAAATCCTTGAATGTCATAGCCAGTCCAAGGGAATCATAGAGTGCTTTTAATTCCTGCTCCGGCATATCCTTAAATCCGGTCATAATCTTAACATCTGCAGGCTCCGGGAACTCTGTTACCAAAGTCTCAGGCTTCTCCATGCCGGTCTCTCTGGAATCTACCGGGTTGATGCAGTGATGCTTGATTGCCTCTAACTGCTCAGCGTTAATATCTCCGTAAATAACATACGTTGTTGCGGTACGGATAACCGGCTCTTCATCCTCTTTTAAAAGCTTCACACACTGCTCTGCAGAATCTGCTCTCTGGTCGAACTGTCCCGGAAGGAATTCAACGGAAAATACTTTTCCATCCCCCATTTCAAAATTCTCCTCATAGACATCATCTACCGGCGGCTCTGAAAATACAGTCTGAACTGCTCTTTTATATACATCATCGGAAATGTTTTCAATATCATAACGAATCAGGACACGTACCTTATCTACTGCGCTGATTCCAAGATAACTCTTAATCTCTGCATGTAACTCTTTGGCGCGTACTGCGTAAGCGTCTTTTTTCTCTACATACACTCTTCTTACCTTACTCATCTTCTACCTCCTGAATGTTTACTTTCTTATGCTCATTATAGCACGGCATTATGAATAAGAACAATTAATATATTTAATTTTATTTATAAGAGTTACTAATGTTGACACAGTTATAAGCGTCACTTATAATAAAGGAAAATATGTAATGCATTCCGATATGATAAAGGAGCCATTATGGATATTAATTACGAATTATATAAAGTATTCTACCACGTTGCTACTTCCTTAAGCTTCTCGGAAGCCAGCAAGCAGCTTTACATTTCCCAGTCTGCAGTAAGCCAGTCCATCAAGACCTTAGAAAAGAAATTAGAGCAGCCGCTTTTTATCCGGAGCACCAAGAAAGTCCAGCTTACTCCGGCAGGACAGGTTCTGTTAAAACACATTGAGCCTGCCATGAATCTCATCGCCCGCGGAGAAAACCAGCTCTTAGAATCCAATACCCTTGGATTGGGTCAGCTTCATATTGCTGCCAGCGACACTATCTGCCGTTATTTTTTAGTACCTTATTTAAAAGAATTTCATAAAAAATTTCCCAGCGTTCCCATCAAGGTTACCAATGCAACTTCTCTTGGCTGCGTTGACCTCTTAGAGCAGGGAAAAGTCGATATTGCCGTTACCAACTGCCCGAATGTACGATTGAATCAATCCTATATCCGCAAGATGGTACTGGACTTTACAGACGTATTTATTGCGAATCCATCCTACTTTAATTTAAAACAACAGGAATTAAGTTTCCGGGATTTAACAAAATATCCTCTGCTGATGCTCGATAACAAGAGTACCACCAGCGAATTCATGCACAATCTCTTCCTTTCCCATCAGTTGGAGCTGATTCCGGAAATTGAACTGAGCAGTAATGACCTTCTGATTGACCTTGCCCGTATCGGTCTTGGTATCGCCTGCATTCCGGACTATTGCTTGAAACATGAATCTAAGGATTTGTTTATCTTAAAAACTTTAGAACCTCTTCCACGAAGACAGCTTGCTGTCTCCGTAAATCCGAATCTGCCGATTCTTACTTCCACAGAAGAATTCTTAAATCTGCTGCCGACATTATAAATGCTTTTCCTCCCAGAAGGCAGCCAGCTTTTCTTCCAAATTAGATAGCTGGCACACACTCCGCTGTTCCCACTCTCTTGGGAACAGCCGCTGATAATCATTCTGCAGAAAGCGTTCATCCAAAAGCTCGATAATTCCCACATCTTCTGCAGTCCGGATAACACGTCCCGCTGCCTGAAGTACCTTATTCATTCCCGGATACCGATAGGCATAGTCGAATCCCATGCCCTCTTTTTTGTCATAATACTCTTTTAAAATTTCCCGCTCATTGCTAATCTGCGGCAGACCGGTTCCTACGATAATTGCGCCAATCAACTGCTCCCTCTTTAAGTCAATTCCTTCTCCAAAGATTCCGCCCATGACACAAAATGCCACCAGTGACTCCTCTTTTTCTCCCTGAAATGCTTCTAAAAAAGCTTCTCTTTCTTCTTCCCGCATGCCGGATTCCTGACAGATGCAGGTAATTGTTTCATCCATCCGCAGCTCAAATGCCTCATGCACTTTTTTCAGGAAAAGATAGGATGGGAAAAACACCATATAATTGCCCTTTTTCTTCTTTATTGTATGATAAATATAATCTGCAATCCTTCCGTATTCTTCCGGTGTTCTTCTGGTATATTTACTGCTGACATCATTTCCGATTAACAAAAGTCTCTTATCCTGAGAAAATGTTGTCTTTGCATAAACCGCATAATTATCCGTTTTATTCGTCAAAAGCTCCTTATAATACTGAACCGGCAGTAGCGTTGCCGAGAAGAAAATCGTAGCATTTCCCTTATCCAGACACTCCTGCAGATTAAAGGACGGATCCACGCAAAAAAGCTTTATGACAAATCTGCCCTCTTCATCATGCTGCCCGTAAATTACATAATGCTCGTCCACACGCTCATAGATATTCAAGAAATTGCGCAATTCAAAATAGAAATCAAGAACCACATCCCGCCCCGGGAACTCCGGATTCTTCTGCATATATTCTTCGATTTTTGCTGCAAGACGCATACAGGAGAAAATGAGATTCGGAATGCTTTCGTAAATTTGATAAGTTTCGCATTCTCTCTTATATTCCAACATCAGCTTATTGCATTTACCCAGTTCTTTCTCAATGGCAGAGCTTCTTGGCTTCATAATTTTCCGCACCGCAAGAATATCCTCTTTGACAAGGGCGGCACTATACATCTCCCGTCCACGTTCCACAAGATTGTGTGCCTCATCCACCAGAAAGATATAATCACCCTTGATGCCATCTGCGAAAAAACGCTTTAGATACACATTCGGGTCAAAGACATAATTATAATCACAGATAATATTATCCGCCCAGGTTGCCGTGTCCAGACACATTTCAAACGGGCAGACCTGATATTCTTTTGCATGTGCCAGCAAAACTTCTCTTGTCATATTATTTTCTTTCTGTAATAAATCGTAAACCGCATCATTTACCCGGTCAAAATGCCCCTTTGCATAAGGGCAGCTTACGGGATTACAGTCCACTTCCTCACAAGGGCATAATTTTTCTTTTGCTGTAATCTGCACACTCTTTGCCCGATAACCCTTTTCACATAAAATGCCAAGGGTCTCTTTTGCCACATTTGCGGTAACAGTCTTGGCAGTTAAGTAAAAAATCTTATCACCTAATCCTTCTCCCACCGCTTTGATTGCCGGATATAATGTAGAAATGGTCTTGCCTACTCCGGTGGGTGCCTGAATAAACAGATTCTTTTTTCTGGCTATTGTACGGTAAACCCCGGCAGCCAACTCTTTCTGTCCCTCCCGGTACGGAAACGGAAATGCCAGTTCTTTAATAGATGCCTGCCGTTTCTTCCGCCACTCATACTGAAAATCCGCCCATTTCTTATATTTTAAAATCAAATCTGAAAACCATTCCTGCAGCTGCTGCATGCTATATTCATAAGAAAAATATTTTAAATCTCCGGTATCGAGATTTCCATATGTCATCTGAACATTGATTTTCTGTAAATCATTCTGGATTCCATATATGTACGCATAGCACTTTGCCTGTGCCAGATGTACCTTTACGGGTTCTTCCAATAAGTCAAGGCTTAAATATACGCCTTTTATCTCATCAATGGTAACTGTTTCTTCTATTATAATGCCGTCTGCCCGTCCCCAGATTCCAAGCTCATAATTTTCTTCCTCAATAATAATGTTTAAAGGAACCTCGGCATGGTAAGTGCTTCCCATCTTCTTTTGAATCTTCCGATGGAGTCTGCTGCCCGCCTGCATGGCTTCCATCGTATCAAGACTGGCTCTACGGTTATCAATGTCTCCGGAACGCAAGATAAACTCCACCAGATTTCGTACCGATATTCTTATCTGCTCACGTTCCATTCCGCTGTCACCTCATTTCATCCCATCTTATACTTATTTCTATTTATGCTATTCACTATTTTTTCTATTTATCAATTTTTGAAAAATCTCATTTTTCTAGCAGACTTCAAAGGAATTAAAACTTATTCTCATTTCATAATAACAAAAAAATACCAGATAGAAAAGACAATATCCAAATTGTCCGCTACCCGGTATTTCTTCTTACCTTATGAACCTGTATTTTCTGGCTGCCAGAAAACCTGTGCCATCATTTAAGCAGTTGCATACTTGCTTAATACATTCTCAAAGTTCATATCATGTCCGCCATACTTAACAGTAAGCTCTCGATTCAGATCAAGACTTAATACTCCAAGAAAAGACTTTGCGTCAATTATTACTCTATTGTATGAAATATCAATGTCAAAATCACATTTTCCTGCCTCACGTACAAAGTCTCTAACCTCTTCTGTGCCAGTTAATTTGATTTTCTTTTCATTCATTTTTTTCACCATCCTCAAAAAAATAACCTGATTTACTTTTGATTCTTGAGCATTATGACACCATTTCTTTTTTTTGTCAATTTTCGCTTACCATCTTAGTATATGAATTTTATGAGCATTTTACACAATAAATTTTTCTGTTTTTCTCCATTTTGGTCTTACCAAAATTAGTTTGCCTGTCACATTTTGTCGTTTTTTATGGTACTTTAGTCACATTTACAAGTTTTTTTTTTACTCAGTCAATATTTTTTATCGTTTTTCACAAATTTTTGTGTCAAAAAATAAGGTAATAAGCCTCGCATTCCTTCAAAAGTCTTCAAAAAAGCTCCAAATTCCATCATTATTCCTAAACTTCTTTCTACACATAACATTTACATAATACTTACTATTGCACTTTTTTCCGTACATTCAGCTGTTTTCCATATAAGTGGACATTTTGTGTATTATAACGTGATTGTATCACTCATTAATTTCGCCGATTGTCAATCATGCAAATATGTTGACTCGCTTGCACTCATTACATTACGTCTTTCGAAGATATCCAGATCTGCTTTTTCTTGAAATATACTATCTCTATAATAATAAGAAGAACGGACACTCCGATTACTGCCAGATAACCATATTTCCATTGAAATTCCGGCATTCCCGGAAAATTCATTCCATACCAGCCTGTAATTAGTGTCAATGGCAAAAAGAGAGTTGTTACAATGGTCAGAATACTCATAATCCGGTTCTGGTGAATATCAATCTGCGTCTGATACATTTCACGGATTTGCTGTAAATACTCGCGGATTGTCTCTACGTAATTATGCAGCCGCTCCACACGATTCATATAGCGTTCCCAGCCCTGTTCCTCTTCTACTAAAGACTCCCGGTTCATATACATCTGCATGAAATCTCCCATATTCATCAACTGTTCATAATATGCCCGGCTCTCTGAAAGCTGCTTCCGATAACGCATAATTACTTCATTAAAATGCTCCGGTATCCTCTTAATTACAACATCCTCTACCTTCTCCAAATTTTCCTCTATCTTTTGCAGATAAAGAATATCATTGTCAATTAATGCATTACAAATAAAGAGCAGCACCATATGAAGTGTGCAGCCATCAAACATATCATTTTTGACCTTTGCCAATATTTCCTGTAATTCCTCATCTTCTTCTATTAAAAATAGTTTATTTTCAAAGAGATAAAAGCCAAAGGAAAACTCTTTTTCCTTTTTACTTCCCTGTTTTGGTACATGTATAATCCCCTGTACACATTCATGAAATGCCTCTACCTTGCTATAGCGGATAAAACGCATGCTGCTAATCAGATTCTTTCGATGCGGATAATTTCCTTCTAATTGCTGAAATTCTTCCATATTTAATAGTATTATCTGCGGTTCTGATTCCTTTTCTATATTTTTCCCATTATCCCTTGCTAAAGAAAGTTCTCCTGATGCCGCATGCAACCAATACCTGTTCATTTCTCTTACAGCTCCCTTCCTCACAATCCTGTTTTCATTCATCACATATTTTCTTCTATGTCAGTAGACTGCCCTTTATAAAACTTCTCTTTCATTACTTTCTCTTAGATTTTAACACTCTTTGTCTATTTTATACCACTTTTCTTTTTTATACAAAATTTACTGCTAATAGCTGTTTGTGAATTCATGCTAAGTCTGCCGGTAGCTTCTTACGAATACTTGACACAATAAAAACAGAAAGTATAAAATATACTTTCTGTTTAAGAACAGGGGTGGAAGGAATCGAACCCTCCTCTGGAGTTTTGGAGACTCTTATTCTACCGATGAACTACACCCCTATATGCTAAAATGACGTACAAGTACGTCACAATAGGTTTGTTTTGTAACATACCTTCAAAACTTCATACAGATTGATTTCCGAGTTGCTTTGGTCAAGCCCTCGACCGATTAGTAACAGTCAGCTCCACACGTTACCGTGCTTCCACCTCTGCCCTATCTACCTGATACTCTTTCAGGGGTCTTACTGTCTTATAGACAGGGACATCTCATCTTGGGGGGGGCTTCACGCTTAGATGCCTTCAGCGTTTATCCCTTCCGGACTTGGCTACCCAGCTATGGATTTGGTATCCAGCTGATGCACCAGTGGTCCGTCCAGCCCGGTCCTCTCGTACTAAGGCCAGCTCCCCTCAGATATCCTACGCCCGCGCCGGATAGGGACCGAACTGTCTCACGACGTTCTGAACCCAGCTCGCGTACCGCTTTAATGGGCGAACAGCCCAACCCTTGGGACCTGCTACAGCCCCAGGATGCGATGAGCCGACATCG
>OJKW01001337.1_pt1 | contig 14258 bp, 8 predicted proteins | sample 1596591 | NCBI WGS metagenome assembly OJKW01 (sample SAMEA4350166, study PRJEB24818) | metagenome | biome: human; feature: gut; material: faeces | place: Denmark | collected 2013-09
TTCTTTGTCATCATCTTCGTGTCTCTTTATTATCCACTGCATAGTTAGTGCTAGATATATGACTGTTTCTTTGTTTGTTGTCAAGTATGGTATTGTTTTTTTCCAGCCGGAGCGGGCATTCGGGGTTGGGGTTCGTCTCGTGGGCTCGGAGATGGGTATAAGAAACAGGGGGTAGTGCTGGGTCTCCAATTCAAAGCCGCCGTACTTCTGCATGGGCTTGCCGCCCTTGCCGGGGGCGGGGCAGTCCTGCAGGAAGTTGCCGGTGTAGAGCTGGATGCCCGGCTGGGTGGTGTAGAGCTTCATGCTGATGCCAGTCTTATCGCTGGTGGCCCAGGCGCAGATGCTCTGGCTGGAGCCGCGGGCGCGGTCGATGACAAAGCAGTGGTCGTAGCCGCCGCCCACCATGGTGGTCTGAGAGAAACCGGTGTCGATGTCCCTGCCGATGAGCTTGCCCGCCGTGAAATCCATGGGGCTGTTCGCCACGGGCAGGATCTTGCCGGTGGGGCAGGTGGCGTTGTTGCCTTCCAGATAGTTGGAGGCATAGAGCCGCAGCTTCTGGTTCAGCACGTCGCCCTCGCCGTCCAGGTTGAAGTAGCTGTGGTTGGTGAGGTTGACGATGGTGTCCGCGTCCGACGAGACGCGGTAATCCATGCGGAAGGCGTTATCTTCGGTGAGGGTGTAGCGCACCGCGATCTTCAGATTGCCCGGGAAACCGTCCTCGCCGTCGGGGCTCTCGGCTTCCATGAGCAAAGTGTCGCCGAAGGACTTCACCCGGTAAAGCTTGCGGGGGAAAGTGCCGTGCAGGTGGTTCTCGCCGTTGTTCTTTTCCAGCTGGTAGGTCTTGCCGCCCACGCTGAACACGGCGTTCTCGATGCGGTTGGCATAGCGCCCCACAAAAGCACCGCAGCAGGTGCTGCCGGAGGACGTGAAGTCGCTCTCATAGTCTGCCATGGTGTCGTGGCCCAGAACGACATCCACCGGGCCGTTTTTGGCCGGTACGATGATATTTTTGATGATGCAGCCGTAGTCCAGAACATGTACCGTCAGTCCGCCGGGGTTGGAAAGGATGTACTCGGTAACGTTGGCGCCCTCTTTGGTCACACCGAAGGGCTTGGAGCGGATCTGTGCCATTGGGCATTCGCCTCCTCAGTTTTTTCTCGGAATACAGTCGGGCAGACTCCCACTGTATTTGTATTGTATTTATGATTATATCACAGTTTTGTGCTGCTGTGTAGGAAACATTTTAGAATTTGCATCCAATTTTTCAGGCAATTTTTTGTTCGATTTGGAAAAAACGCCGTACCACGCCGGGCGCAGCGCCGCAGGCACCGACCCTGGCGGGCGGGGGAGGTTCTCTCTTGTATACAGCAAGCTGGAATCTCGATGCCGGAATCTGCACTTTTTTGCCTTTTTCTGGTCATTTCCTCCAAAGCAAGCGCTTCATCTTTGTGCAGTCGGTACAGGTTTGCAGGAATCGCGCGGTTTTTCGGCACCGGGCGGCCGGTTTCGCGGCGGGGCCGTTCCCGGCGCAGCGGCGGGCAGAAGCGGCGGAAATGCGTCCCTGCCTTGTATACAGGAGTAAGAACTTTCTGGCCGCAGGCATTGACATTCGTCTCTGTACGGGGTACAATGGGTGGTACACCGCTGCCGCAGATTTCAGGCAAAGGAGGAAGGGCGCGCATGGCAGTACAGCAGAATACCGATGAGATCTATCATATTCTGGAGGACGAGATCTGCTCACTGGCGATCCTCCCCGGCGAAGCGCTGAGCGAGAACCAGCTGTGCAAGCGGTTCGGCATCTCGCGCACCCCCATCCGCAGCGTGCTGCAGCGGCTGGAGCAGAACCACTTCGTGCAGATCATCCCCTGCAAGGGCACCATCGTCACCACCATCGACCCCAGCGTGGTGGACCAGATCATCTACCAGCGCGTGGCCGTGGAATGTATGGTCTTCCGCGATTTTGTGCAGATCTGCTCGCCCATGGAGATCATCGAGATCGAGCACCTGTACGACCTGCTCCAGCAGGCCGCCGAGGGCCGCGAGCACCCGGAAAGCTTCGACTTCAACCACTTCCTTGCCTGCGATCTGGAGATGCACCACTACTGGTTCCACAAGACCGGCAAGGAATACCTGTGGCACCTGCTCACCCTGCCTCAGGCCGACTACTCCCGGTTCATCCGGCTGGACGTGGTGGGCGCGCGCAATGTGCCCAGCGTGCTGAGCGAGCACGCAGAGATGCTGCGCATCCTGCGGGAAAAGGACCTGAACGCCATCGAGCCGCTGTTCAAAGTACACCTGTACGGCGGCATGACCCGCATGGGCGGCAAAATCTACTCGGACGAATACCGCATCTATTTCAACCACAGCTGAACCAGACAAAAAAGCGTCTGCGCCCCACACCCGGCAAGCCCGGGCAGGGCACAGACGCTTTTCTTTTTTCTGCTTTTCTGCGGGGCAGGGGGCACTCACGCCTCGGGCAGGAGGTCCGGGCTTTCGGCCGCCTTGCTGGCCGCGATGAACTCGGCCGCATCGTCCGGGATATCGTCCAGGTCGTCGCCGCCCACATCCACGTTCAGCGGCGGCTTCTTGAACAGGATATCGTACAGGATGGGCACGATATACAAGGTCATCAGGGTGGCGTAGCTCAGACCGCAGATGATGACGATGGCCATGCCGCTCATCAGCTGGCTGGCCATATCGTTGCTGAAGACCATCTGCAGCATGGCCAGCACGGTGGTGAGGGTGGTCATCAGGATGGGGCGCATACGGGTCTTGCCGGTGGCCACCAGCGCGGCGCGGCGCTCCATGCCGCCCATGCGCAGCTGGTTGGCGTAATCCACGAAGACGATGCCGTTGTTGACGACGGTGCCCATCAGCACGATGAAGCCCATCAGGGAGATCATGGTCAGCTGCTGGCCGGTGACCAGCAGGCCCAGCAGGCCGCCGGTGAAGGCCAGCGGCACCGTGAACAGCACGATGAAGGGGGACAGCAGGCTCTGGAACTGTGCCACCATGACCAGATACACAAAGGGCAGGGCCAGGGCCATCCACTGCACCATCTCCTCAACCATGAAGTTGACGTTGTTGCTCTCGCCGCCCATGGAGAAGGAGCAGCCCTCCGGCATCTCGTCGCTGAGGGCAAACTCGTTCAGCTTCTTTTCCAGCGCGCGGGCCTGCACGGTGGTGTTGTAGCCTTCCACCGTCTCGGCCGTGACCGTGACGTACTCGGTCTGGTTCTCGCTGGTGATGGAGTCCGGCGCGGTGCCAGTCTCCAGCGTGGCGATATCCGCCAGGGTGCAGGTGCCGGTTGCGGTGGTGCCGTCGGTGGACAGGACGCTGGTCTCAAAGGTCATGTCCATCATGTTTTCCTTGGTCAGCGGGTCCAGATCGTCGGTGATCTGCACATCCATGGTGGTGCCGTTCACGGTGACGGGGGTCTGGGCCGTGGTGGTGGTGGTGAGCTTGGCCGCAATCTGCTGGTACACCTGGGCCACGGTCAGGCCGTAGGCACGCACCTTATCGCGGTCGATCTTCAGGATGATGGTGGCGTCGCCTGCGTCCAGGCCGTTGGTGGCGTTCTGGAAGCCCTCGGTCTCGTTGACCAGTTCCACCACCTTCTCGGAAAGGGCGGTCAGGGTCGCGGAGTCGGCACCATAAATTTTGACCGACAGGCCGCTGGACAGCTGGCTGGTCAGGTCATCGGTCATGCCGTACTGCTTGACCGTGGCGGTGCAGTCCTCGATGCCGGCCACCGCTTCTTCAATGGCGGTGCAGGCTTTGTTCAGCTGGGACGAAGACAGGCTTTCGCTGAGCATCACGTTGATCTTATAATTGCCGTAGCTGTTGGCGGCGGCCAGCAGGCTGGTGATCTGCGAAGGCAGACCCAGCTGGCTGATGTCCATGCCGGCCACGCTGGTGTCGGTGGTGATGCCCACTTCCTCCACGCCGTCCACGGCCATCACGGCCTCCACGACCTTCCCGGCCACGGTGTAGGACTCCTCCTTGGAGAGGGTGTCGGTGGTGGAAAGGGTCACCACGGCCTCGTTGCTGGTGCTGGTGGGCAGCAGTTCAATGCCCATGGACAGCACCTGCACGGCGCTGAACACCAGCAGCACCACCGCCGCCAGCAGCGGGATGGCGCGGTGCTTCAGGCTCCAGTCCAGACTGTTGGCGTATTTATCCTGAATTTTCTCGAACCAGGGCAGGCGCTTGGGCTCTGCCTTTTTCAGCACGGTGGAGGCTGCCGCCGGCACCACCGTGACAGCCACGATGAGGGAGGCCATCAGGCAGTAGCCGATGCACAGGGACATGGGCTCCAGCAGGCTGCGCACCATGCTGGAGGAGAATACCACCGGCAAAAAGACGCACACCGAGGTGAGGGTGGACGCCACAACGGACATGCTCACCTGCTTTGCGCCCTGCACGGCGGCACGGGCGGCGGGCACGCCGCGGCTGCGCAGGCGGTAGATGTTCTCGATGACGACCACCGAGTTATCCACCAGCATACCGATGCCCAGGGAAAGGCCCGCCAGCGTCATGACGTTCAGGTCGAGCCCGGTGAAATACATGAGCACCACGGCGAACAGCACCGACAGCGGGATGCTGATGCCGACCACGAGGGTGGGCTTGACGTCCTTCAGGAAGATGGCCAGCACGAGGATGGCCAGCGCCGCGCCCACCAGCATGCTGGTGAGGATGCTCTTGATCAGCACATTGATATAGTTGCCCTGGTTGGACAGCACCACCACATGCAGGCCGTCGTACTGGGCTTCCAGCTCTTTGAACGCTTCCAGACAGTTGCTGGAAACGGTGCCGGCGCTGGAACTGTCGTCCTTATAAATTTTCAGCACCGAGGCCTGCTCGCCGTTCAGGCGGGTGAAGCTGTCGGCGGCGTTGTCGATGACCTCCACATCCGCCACATCGGACAGGCGCACGTCGCCGTAGCCGTCCACATGCAGCAGCAGGGCACCGGCAATGTCATCCACACTATCGTATTCCTCGCCCACCTTCAGCAGCCAGGACTCGCCGTTTTTGTCCTCCACATAACCGGCGGGCATGGAGAAGTTCTGGGCATAGATCAGGTTTGCCAGGGTGTTGATGTCCAGCTGCTTTGCCACGTCGGCCTGGGCCAGGGCGTTGGCCTTGGCGGTCTCGTACTCCTGCTTGGCCTCGTCCAGCTGCTTTTCGTACTCGTTCAGCATTTCACGCGCTTCGGTGAACTGCATATAGGCGTTGAGCTGCTGCTGGGAAAAGCTGCCCAGCGCGCTGGAGAACTCGGTCATCAGCTGGGGCACATTGTCCATGGCCTTGATGGTGCTTTCCAGCGTGTTGTAGATCACATTCAGGCTTTCCTGCAGCTGCATCTCGTTGGCAAGGTCTTCTGCCGTGCTGCCCTCGGAGCCGGTCTCGGTGTTCACGCGCTCCTGCAGCTTCTGCAGGGCGGTGGTGAGCTTATCGGTGATGGTGCGCAGCTCGCCCACGATCTCGATCAGGGAGTCGATGTCCCGCATACCGGTCTCGTTGAACTTGTCCATCACCTTCTGCAGGCCGTCGCGCACCTCGATGAGGGCCTGCTGGATCTCAGGCTCCTTGACCACGGCGATCAGGTCATTGACGCTTTCCAGCAGCGCCTGGGCCTGCTGGCGCACCGTCTCCACGGCGGCACCCACCTCGGTGCTCATGGAGCCCATGACCGAGTTGGACACGGTGTTGCCGAAGTTTTTCAGCTGCTTTTCATATTCCTGCCGTCCGGCCGCGATCTGGGCCTCGGCGCTTTCCAGCTGGGCGTGGGCCGCCGAAAGCTGGGTGTCGATGAGCTCCAGCAGCTGGGCGTTGATGGCGTCGATCTTGTCCTGATTCAGCTGCACCTGCACCAGCTGCTCCACAAGGCCGCTGGCCGAAGCGCTGGAAACGCCGCCCTTGCGCTGGACGTAGGGCACCAGCGTGTTCTTGACAAAGTCCGACAGCGCGTAGACATCGCTGCCCTCGCGGCTGACGGCCACCGTCATGAAGGCGTTCATGTTCAGGCTGTATTCGATGATGGAAGGGGTCAGCGCCGTGCTGGGCAGGTCGCTTTTGGCCTGATCCAGCTTGTTGGACACCTTGACCAGCGCGCTGTTCATGTCCGTGCCCTCGGTGAAATGCATCAGCAGCAGGCTGTAGTTCTCGGCCGAAGTGGCGGTGATCTTCTCCACGCCCGGCACGGTGAGCGCGTTCTGGAGCACATCCGACACTTCGCTCTCCACGCGCTCCGGGCTGGCACCGGGATACACCGTCACCACCATCAGGTACGGCGTGCTGACGTCGGGCAGCAGGTTCGTCTGCATCTTTGTGATGGCCACAAAGCCCAAGATCAGCACCATGATCACGGCCACCAGGACCGTGAATGGCTTTTTGACACTGAATTTTTCCATTATCTCCTACCGTTTCTCTGCCGGGCCCCTGGCCGGGCAGCCGTTCCCCTCGCCGGGAATGCCACACTTTAACAAGTTTTATTATACACGCAAGGGCCGCCCTTGCAAGCAAATGCCCGAATCTTTTGCTTTTCTTTTGACACTTTCGCAGTTTTTTAACAATTGCCGCTCCGTTTTTCCAGTTTCCGGCAGCGGATGCGACCAAATTCGGTCAGTCTCCCTTAGTAATACGCTGCAGAACGGCGGATTGTTGCACCCCGAAAAAATTTTGCCGCCGCGCTGCACTGAAATTTGCGTGGAAATGTGCATTTGAATATGTTATACTAAGGTACAGAATGGAGTAACAGGCCCTTTTGAGCGGGCCCTATCCGATAGATCGACATACAACACGAGGATTATTATGAAAAAAGTCATTTCTGTCCGTTTCAAAGAAAACGGAAAAAGCTATTATTTTGACCCCGCCGGGGCCGACATCAAGACCGGCGACTACGTCATCGTGGAGACTGCCCGCGGCATCGAGTGCGGCGAGGTGGTGCAGGGCGTGAAGGAGATCGCCGACGCCGCCGTGCCCAAGGCCCTCAAGCCCATCACCCGCATGGCCGACAGCGTGGACATTCGCCGGATGCGCCTGAACCGCGAGGACGAAAAGCGCGCCTACCGCACCTGCCAGGAGTGCATCGCCCGCCACGGGCTGGAAATGAAGCTGGTGGAGGCCGAGTACACCCTCGACCGCTCCAAGATCATGTTCTACTTCACCGCCGACGGCCGCGTGGACTTCCGCGAGCTGGTCAAGGATCTGGCCGGCATCTTCCACACCCGCATCGAGCTGCGCCAGATCGGCGTGCGCGACGAGAGCAAGATGATCGGCGGCCTGGGCATCTGCGGCCAGCCCTTCTGCTGCAGCCGTTTCCTCAAGGACTTCCAGCCCGTTTCCATCAAGATGGCCAAAGAGCAGGGCCTTTCGCTGAACCCCACCAAGATCAGCGGTGCCTGCGGCCGCCTGATGTGCTGCCTGGCCTACGAGGAAAGCGCCTACGAATACCTCAACAGCATCATGCCCATGGTGGGCAGCACGGTGCGCACCCCGGACGGCCTGGGCACGGTGCTGGAAGTGAACCCCGTCTCCGGCTACCTGCGGGTGCGCTGCGGCACCGAGAGCCTCTCGCCCCGTTATTATAAGGTGGGCGTGTGCGAGTATATCAGCGGCGGCAAGCGCGCCCCCCGCCGCCCGGACCCGGACGACGATTACTCCGGCGTGCGCAACCCCGCCCCGGTGGTGGCATCCTCCGACGATGAGAACCGCCGCTGCCCCGGCTGCGCCCGGAAACGCGCCGCTGAAAAGGAATGATGCTGCGGCGGGATCTCCCGGCAGTTAGTCTGTTAAAGCTAACTATTCCTCGTGATTTTTACCGAAAATCTCCTGCAATTTTGGCTATAAGTTAGCCCATGCTTTTGTGCAACCCAACAAAAAGTAATCATTCTTCTTTTACGCCGTACGGTTAGTCTTGCCTTTTCAATCCAGCTTTGTTAAAATGCAGGCAAGGATATGATTTCCGGAGAGGCGTGCACAGCCGTGCCAATGTGCGTTTCTTCATACATCACAACGGGCACGGGGATAAAAGGAGAGTTTATTATGGCACACAAGGTTTCTGACGCATGTGTTGGCTGCGGCGCTTGCGAGGGCGCTTGCCCGGTTGGTGCAGTCGCCGTTGACGGCGGCGTTGCAGTTGTGAACGCAGACGCTTGCATTGATTGCGGCGCTTGCGAGGGCGCTTGCCCCACTGGTGCAATTACTGCTGAATAATCGCAGCTGATTGCCGAAATAACGCATCAAAAGCAGCAGACCTGTCCAAAGCGGGTCTGCTGCTTTTTGTTTTTGCACAAATTCCGGGAGTAATTCCCCTGATTTTTTTGAGAGGATTCGGTACACACTCTATGGAACATTCTACGGAAGTTTTGTATAATAGGACCATGGTATATTGTACCCCGGCCCACCGTTTTGGCTCGGATGCACTGCTGCTGGCCCGTTTCTGTGCACCGAAACGCGCCCAGAAGGCGGCGGACCTGTGCTCCGGCTGCGGCATCGTGGCGCTGGAATGGCACGACCGGGGCCACCGCGGCCCCTGCACCGCGCTGGAGCTGCAGCCCGAGGGCAGCGCATTGCTGGCCGAAGCTGTAGCCCAGCAGGGCCTTGACCACATCACACCGGTGTGCGCCGACCTGCGCAGCTGGCGGGAAGGCGAGGGCAGTTTCGACCTGTGCGCGTGCAATCCGCCTTACTTTACGGACGGGCCCCAGAGTGCGAACGCCGCCCACGCCCTTGCCCGGCACGAGAACACCTGCACGCTGGAGGATGTGTGCACCTGCGCGTTCCGGCTTTTGAAGGACGGCGGGCGCTTTGCGCTGTGCCACCGGCCGGAGCGGCTGGCCGAGGTGCTGGCCGTGCTGCGGGCCCACCGGCTGGAGCCCAAGCGTCTGGCCTTTGTGAAGAACAAGGCCGACGGCGCACCCTGGCTTTTCCTCGTGGAAGCGCAGAAAAACCGCAAGACCGGCCTGCGGGTGGAGCCGGATATTTTGATTAGTACAGGTGCAGCTCTTTATGGAAGGTGAGAGCGCCCTCTCAGTCATTTCGCTCCGCTTCATGACAGCTCTCCCAAAGGGAGAGCCAAGAGCTTAACCGAAAAGTGCCTGCCTCTCTCCTCGGGAGAGGTGGCACGGCGCAGCCGTGACGGAGAGGGCGAGGCCGTTCGGGGAATTTCAGGAGGTAAATTATGGCAGGAACTCTTTATATCGTGGCAACGCCCATCGGCAATCTGGACGACATGCCGCCCCGGGTGGCCGCCACCTTTGGCGCGGCAGACTTCATTGCCGCCGAGGACACCCGCGTGACCATGAAGCTGCTGAACTTTCTGGGCCTGAAAAAGCCCATGGTCAGCTACTATGAGCACGCTTTGCAGAAGGGTGAGGCCATTTTGCAGCGCATCGAGGCAGGGGAGAGCTGCGCGCTGTGCAGTGACGCCGGAATGCCCTGCGTCTCCGACCCGGGCGAAGTGATCGTGCGGGACGCGCTGGCCCGGGGCATCAAGGTGGTGCCGGTGCCTGCCGCGTCTGCCTGTGTCACGGCACTGGCCGTGTCCGGGCAGGACACCTCCCGCTGGGTGTTCGAGGGCTTTCTGCCCGTGAACCGCAAGCAGAAAAAGGAGCGGCTGGCCGATCTTCTGCGGGAAAAGCGCACGGTCATCTTCTATGAAGCGCCCCACAAGCTGCGCACCACGCTGGACGACCTGACGAATGCCTTCGGCGCGGACCGCAGCATCACCCTCTGCCGCGAGCTGACCAAGCTGCACGAGGACATCTGGAAAACGACCCTCGGCGAAGCGGTGGAACATTATAAGGTGAACGACCCCCGCGGCGAGTATGTGCTGGTGATGGCCGGTGCGCCGGACTCTGCCGACCCGGAGCAGGAGCTGACGCTGGAGCAGGCCGCGCAGCGGGCACTGGAGCTGACCGGCCAGGGCTTCGGCCCCACGGCCGCCGCCAAGGCAGCGGCCCAGGGCACGCCCTATTCCAAGAGCGAAGTGTACAAGCAGCTGCTGGTGCTGCAGCAGGAACAGGACTGACAGGCCATTCAGCCCTTCATGAGAGCAAATGATATCTGGTAAATAGAGGAGGACCCCTTTCGTGACAAAACTTCTGGTTCTGAGCGACAGCCACGGCGGACGCGACGCCATTGAGCGCATCCTGAAGGCTGAGAGCAAAAACATCGACGCACTGATCTTTCTGGGCGACGGCCTGCGCGATCTGGAGCTGGCGCTGACCAAATACCCCCGGCTGCGGGCCTACTCGGTGGCGGGCAACTGCGATTACGGCGCGCTGGAGCCCACCGACGGCCTGGCCGCCTTTGACGGCGTGGTCATTTTCTACACTCACGGTCATATGTACGGCGTAAAATACGATCTGGATACGCTGGCCGACGCGGCAGCCGCCCGGGGCGCGGATGTGGCGCTGTTCGGCCACACCCACGTCCCCCACGCGGAGGACCGCGGCAGCGTGTTCCTGTTCAACCCCGGCTCCTGCGGCCGGTGCTACACCGGGCCGGACACCTACGGCATCCTGACGCTGGAAAACGGCAAAGTGACTGCCCACGAACACAAAGAGGTACCGAAAAAATGAGCATCAATGAGGTGCGCTATCTGCCCGAATGCGGCAGCACCAACGCGTATGTGAAAGAGCATTTTGAGGAGTTTGGCCCCGTGGGGGCTGTGTACACCGAGAACCAGACCGCCGGGCGCGGGCGGCTGGGCCGCAGCTGGGTGAACGCCGAGGGCCGTGCGCTGTACTACACGGTGGCCATCCGGGAGCCGCTGGCCCAGCCGTCCACCCTGCCGCTGCTGGCCAGCCTTGCGGTGCGCACCCAGCTGAAGCTGCGCTACGGCGTGGACTGCCAGATCAAGTGGCCCAACGACCTTTTGCTGAACGGCAAAAAGATCGTGGGCATCCTGTGCGAGGGCGTGAGCTACGGCTACCAGCAGCAGGGCCGGGGCATTTTGTGCGGCATCGGCATCAACCTGGCCCAGCCCCAGAGCTACTTCGACGCGGCGAACCTGCCCAACGGCACCTCGCTGGAGCTGCAGGGGGCCAAGGTGGACCTTGCCGCCGACCCGGCCTGGCTGGCCGAGGGCCTGACCGACTTCGGCTTTGACCGCAACATGTATGTCTTTGCCCGGGACGGCTTTGCACCCTTCCGGGAGGAATATAAAGCCGCCTGCGTCAACCTGGGCCGCCGGGTCACCTTCGACCTGCCGGACGGCAGGCAGGGCGCAGGTGAAGCCATCGACGTGGACGAGGAGGGCCGCCTTGTGGTGCGCACCGACAGCGGCGAGGAACACGTCTTCACCGGCGAAGTTTCGGTGCACGGCATTTACGGGGCCGTGTAAACACCTGCTTCTGCCTTTGGCAGGGGCCTTGCGGAGGGATCCATTATGGATGCGGAATACTACAAGAAATACGAGCCGGTGTTCGGCAAATGGTACATCACAAAGCAGCTGGGGGCCGGCAGCTACGGCAAGGTGTTTGAGATCCAGCGCACCGACGCGCTGGACGGCACCGTTTACCGCGGCGCGCTGAAGGCCATCACCATCCCGTCTTCGCCGGAAGAACTGCAGAGCGTGCTGGACGAGGACGGGCTGGACAGGCAGGGGGCCTCCTCCTACTTCCGAGAGACGGTGGTGGCCCTGAACCGCGAGATCGCGCTGATGAACAAGGTGAAGGGCCACAGCAACATCGTGAGCTACGAGGACCACGATGTGATCGAGCACACCGACGGCATCGGCTGGGATATCCTCATCCGCATGGAACTGCTCACCCCCATCAGCCAGTACTTTAAGCAGTTCGACACCATCCCCCGGCAGGCCGTGCTGCGGCTGGGCATCGACCTGTGCCGCGCACTGGAAGTGTGCGAGAAATACAGCATCATCCACCGGGACATCAAGCCCGCCAACATCTTTATCTCGGACACCGGCGACTTCAAGCTGGGCGATTTCGGCGTGGCCCGCACGGCCAGCGCGTCCACCGGTGCTTCCACCTTTGCGGGCACCGTGAACTACATGGCCCCGGAGGTGTTCCGCCGCGAGAAGTACACCGCCAGCGTGGACACCTATTCGCTGGGCCTTGTGATGTATCAGCTGCTGAACGCGAACCGGATGCCCTTCTACCCGCCTTACCCGCAGCCGCTGACTGCGCTGGCCAAAGAGCGCGCCCACGACCGCCGTCTGGCCGGGGAGCCCCTGCCGGACCCGGTGAATGCCTCCGGCCCGCTGGCTGATATCCTGCGCAAAGCCTGCGCGCCCGCCCCGGCGGATCGCTTTGCTTCGCCCACCGAGATGCGCCTTGCGCTGGAAGCCGTGCTGCGCGGTGCCTCCGACGCCGCCCCGGTGCCGGAGGCAGGCGACGCCACCGTGCGGGCAGCCGCACCGGCAGCGGAAGTGCCCGCCGCAGATGCAGCGGCGACTGTGTCTGCCGCGCCCAAAGCGCCGGAGACCCCGGACGCCGCAGACGAGACCACTCGTCTGCCTTTCGGCCAGCAGCCCGCCGCACAGCCCACACCACCGGCAAAGGCCCCTGCCCCCAAGGCCGAGGACGAGACGGTGTTCCTGTTCGCCCAGCAGGAGCAGCAGCGCCGCGAAGCGGAAGCCGCCGCCCGCAAGGCGGAAGAAGACGCCCGCCGGGCCGAGCAGCAGCGCAAGGCTGAGGAAGCCCGCGCCGCTGCCGCCAAAGAGCAGGCCCAGCGCGCCGAACAGGAGCGCAAAGCCCGGGAAGCCGAAGAAGCGGCCCGCAAGGCAGAGCAGGAAAAGGCCGAGGCAGCCGAAACGCCCGCACCGGCAGGGGAGAAGAAAATTTCCCGCCGCAAAATGCTGGGGGTTATCGGCGGTGCCGCCGCTCTGGCTGTGCTGGGCGGGGGAGGATACGCCGTGTATTCGGCGGAGTCCTCTAAACCTGTTGCCGAAGGGAGTTGCGGCGACGGTCTGACTTGGAGCATTTCCGGTGCAGGCGTTCTTACCATTCAGGGCAGCGGCACCATTACTGGTACCCCGTGGGAGAAGCTTGCCGACCGGGTCACCGCCATTGACCTGCAGGCCTCCGTCCCCACAATCCCGCCCTACTGCTTTACCAGGTTTACCAGCCTGACCTCGGTCACCCTTCCGGAAGGGCTGCAGATCTTCGGTTCCTATTCCTTCTATTGTTGTGTTAGCCTGACCACTGTCACGATCCCGGACGGCGTCTTCTACATCGGAAATCGTGCGTTTGGCAATTGCAGCAGTCTTTCTTCCGTTTCCATCCCGGAAAGCGTGACCAGCATCCGCAATGGTGCTTTCTCCGGCTGTGCGCTGACAAGCGTCACCCTCTCCCGGGACTGCAAAGTGCATGAAAGTGCCTTTGACGAGGGCGTTACCATCAACTACTACGACTGAGCCAAAAAGTGAGGAAGTATCATGACTGCGGAATCTTATAACGAAAAATACGCGCCGCTCCTTGGCGAGTGGACCATCAAGCGCTGCATCGGCTCGGGCAGTTACGGCAGGGTGTTCGAGATCGAGCGGCGGGACGCGCTGGGCACCGTGAACACCAGCGCGCTGAAGATCATCAGCCTGCCCCAATCGGAAGACGACCTGCGCTCCACCATCGAGACCAACAACCTCACCGGCGACAGCGTTTCGTCTTACTACCGCTCCTGCGCGGACGCCATCACCAACGAGATCAAGCTGATGAGCGAGCTCAAGGCCCAGAGCAACATCGTGAGCTACGAGGACCACAAGATCGTCCCCCACAAAGACGGCATCGGCTGGGACATCCTCATCCGCATGGAGCTGCTCACCCCGCTGAACGTCCACCTGCAGCGCACCGTGCAGATGCCCCGGGGCGAAGTGGTGCGCATGGGCATCCACCTGTGCCGCGCGCTGGAACTGTGCCAGCGGCACAACATCATCCACCGCGACGTCAAGTCCGAGAACATTTTCATCTCGGCGGACGGCAACTACAAGCTGGGCGATTTCGGCGTGGCCCGCACCGTGCTGGCCAGCTCCGGCGCGCTGACCCAGGTGGGCTCGCCCAGCTACATGGCCCCGGAAATGTTCCAGGCAGGCAAGACCTACAACGCCAGCGTGGACACCTACGCGCTGGGTCTGGTGCTCTACCGCTGCCTGAACGAGGGCCGTCTGCCCTTCTACCCGCCTTACCCGCAGCCGCTGACCCCCGAGGACCGGAACATGGCCGAGGGCAAGCGGCTGTCCGGGCTGGAGCTGCCCCGGGCGGTGAACGCCACCGCCGCGCTGGACGCCATCCTGC
>OJKW01001343.1_pt1 | contig 14234 bp, 5 predicted proteins | sample 1596591 | NCBI WGS metagenome assembly OJKW01 (sample SAMEA4350166, study PRJEB24818) | metagenome | biome: human; feature: gut; material: faeces | place: Denmark | collected 2013-09
ATCTCGCCCTTATTCGCGGTTTTGCCGCCGCATCCCGCGGCAGCAAACAACATAATTACAGAAAGAATCAAAGCGGATATTCTTTTAAATTTCATCGTTTTATATTCCTCCCCTTTTTTTGCGGTGTTTGATTATAAAAATAATCGATACAGACGCTCCGATTATAACAATCAAAGCAACACACGCAATTATCAGGATATTCTTTCCGTTTGAAGAAATCTCCCCGCCGCCGACCATCTTTAATAATGAAACATCAATTGCTTTGTCAGTTATTGCAAGCTCACCATCTTTGTCAATCCGTTTGGGGATATATTCTTTACATGCCACAGACTTACTGCAATCCTCTGCAGTAGCATTCGGCAAAAGCTCGAATGATATGTCGTCGATATAAAGTTCAACATATCCCGGCGTATTAATTGAGATGTATTTTCCTGTAGCAAGGAAAGTGAATTCCACTTTGTGCCATTGCTTATCGCTCAAATCCTCTATGGCGACTATGTTCTTCCAATCGCCGTCGATTCCCCAGCCGTACTTGATATTATCCGTACAGCCGAACGAAACGGCACCGTCGGTTTGTTTGCTCTCACCCAGCTTAATATACATCGTCATTTTATATACCTTGGAAATCGCCAAATAAGCGCCGAGATTTATATCCATAATCTGCGCAGTTGCAAAGTGATAATCATCGCCCTTCCTACGGAGATAATAGCTACCGCTGTGAGCGTTTGCGGAATCCTTGACTATCTCGTAATCGAAATCCATATAATAATACCTTTCGGGCTCTATATCATGGAAATTCTCAAATCCCTGGATAAAGCTCTCAATAGCCCACCCCGCATAGAGAGTCTGATCTACCTTGCCGAATGTATACATATTATTCTCAACCTGTGAAGTGCATTTTTGGTCTGTATACCAACCCGTAAATAACCATCCGCTGCGGGTAAGATTTGTCGGTAGCATAATCGTATCCTGATAATTTCCCTGATAGAGTTGCTTTGTTCCGTTAAGGTTAGTGGCGCCGCAGGGATTAAGATTTATAGCAACCTGCTTTGATGAACGGTCAACCTTTGAAATTCTGATGTTATCAAAATAACCGTGGAAACCTTCGGTACTATACACTCTGAAATAGAGCGTATTCATATCCTCGTTTTCAAGATTTGCCGTAAACATAAAGGAAGCGGTTTTCCATTTTCCTCTTTCCTCGGGAAGAGGTAATGTCCAAGAGCCCTCAGGCCAAGTCGTATAAGCCCACATATTCTCTTCCTGAGCGATCATTACGCCGGGATTCGGAGTAGTTGCGGAATCTGTATTGTTACCTGCGCTGACAACATAATAATCAAAGGTCAAAACATAGGTTTGATTATTCTCAACCTTAAACGGAGTATTCCCTATCCTAAGCATCATAGCGGCGTTACTGCGGTTCTGAGATTTTTTGGTTTTATCAATTTCCATAGAATATTTGCCGTCGGACGCCATAGCGTCGGATACACGTGCACAGTCTGTCTGCAAACGCTGAAGCTGATCGCGATAATAATCCTCTTCAAAGCTGATTTTTACCGTATCATTCATATTCCATTTCGCATAAAGCGTTATAGAACTGTTACCGAATTTAGTAGCGGTGTATTTGTTTTTTAACTCCACGTCTGTATACCAGCCCTCAAAGGTAAAGCCTTCCCTTTGCGGAATTATGGGTGAACCGATATTGTTACCCGGAGTACCGACAATAAAGGTGCGGTTATAACCGTTGTTCGCCTCATATTCAATATAGACATCGTCGCCGAGTGAAGTGAGTTCAAAATCGTCAATATAAATATCCGCATAGTTTCCTAAAGCTGCCAGCTTTAAGTAAAGAGCGTCGCAATCCTCAGAACCGCTCGGATCAATTTGAGGATCTGCGGTAAATACAAATTCCGCAGTTTTCCAGCCCTTGCCGTTGTCGGAGGGAGTTATTTTCACACTGCTGCAATTATCGGTTTGCCAACCCCAGCAATTTGTTCTTGAAGCAGTCACAACCGATACAAATACGCTGTTTTTAATATTTTTGGCATAATACTTAAAAGTAACCTTATATGACCTGCCTTTTTCAATAACAAGCGGATCTTCTCTTAAATCAACAATATCGTTTTTATTTAAAAGCTGCGCATATCCCCAGTTGTTGGTAATATCGGGATTATAGGAATAGCGCAAAGAGGAACTGCTGTTGTATCCAAAGCCGTTTGCAATATTAATACCCGCGGAAAATCTGAGGTTGTTGTCTGTAACAGTCTTGGGATAGCCTTCAAAATCGACCGATGCATACGATAATGACCATTTTGCGTAAACATTCGCTGAGCCGTTTACAGTGTATTTGCCGTCATTAATCTGTTTTGTATATTTGCTGTCCTCATACCAACCGAGGAATCTGTATCCAGGGGTGTAAGGTACTCCGAGTTCGAGTACATCGCCGTTTTTAATCGGGCGGAGAACTCCGTTTTCCGAAACCGTGGTGATAAAAACATTTTTTTCGGCGGTATATACCTCTGAAATATATATCGTATCCTTAGAAAGAACGCTTAAGGTTATATCGTCAAAATAAACAGTAACATTCTCATCTTTAACGGCATTAACGCAAAGATAAAGCATATTATATCCCCAATACGGATCATCGGTAAGGTCGCCCGTCGAAAAATAGAGAACTCCTGTTTTCCAACTGCCGTCGGCCTGTGAAGCTGAAATGGTATAGCCGTTTCCGCTGTAGACCTCGGTATCATCAAGAACGAAATAGTTTCCTCCGTTATTATCCCAAAATCCGCTCATCGCTTCAACGCGTACATCTACCGGCAGAGAATCGGCTTTATAACGGAATGTTACCTTATAATCAGTATTATCCGAAAGCCTTATTCCTTCCTTATTATCGCGATTATAAAGCTCAAAGGAGCTATATGAAACAAATTGCGGTGTATCACCCTTTTTATGCGTATATTTAACGGCATAGTCGTCTTCATATTTTGCTCCAGATTTCACAACGTTGAAATAATCGCTGTTAATGATACTGCCTGTTGCCTGACTGTAGGGCGTATCCTCAAAATCTGAGATGTAATCATAATTTTCGAAAGCTACCGAACTATCAGTTTCGGTCACGGTTATATTGTCGAAATAGACTACCGCGTTTGAATCAGACAAGGTATTGACGCGCATAAAGAGCATATTATAGCCCCACCAGTCGTTTCTTTCAATATCGTCGCCCGTAGTGAAATAGATTACGCCCTGCTTCCAGTCATCTCCCACCTCAGATTTTGAAATAACATAGGCTGAAGCGTTGTAGGAAGCGGTCTGCACGTCCGAAACATAATAATTTCCGCCGTTTGAATCCCAGTAGTTTGTCATAGGAGTAACCCTGACGCTTCGCTCAAGCTTTTCAGCTTTATACCAGAAATGCATTACATAACTTGTACTGTTTTTAAGCTTTATGCCTTGCTTATTTTTTCCGTTATATACTATAAAAGAGCTGTACTGATTTGAATAACCCGCAGTACCCTTTACAGCATTGTATTTAAGCGACTTATCGCCCGCAAAAATGTTACCGCTGTCAATCACGCTGAAAAAATCAGAGTTGAACTGACCTGTTTTTTCAGCGGTAAAAGGACTGTTTTCAAAATCTGTTATATAGTCGTACTCATCAATTCCGCGGGGAATCCACCTCGCATAAAGATGAAGCTCGGTATTCTTTTCCACAGGGTAGTATACGGTTTTTACCTTATTCTTTAATTCTTTGTCGGAATACCAGCCCTCAAAATCATAACCGTATTTTTCGGGTATCAGCATCGGGTCATCTACTTCGGTTCCGATACCGCCCTCTGTTTTAGTTGTTATATCTTCAGTGTCGGAGGTATTTGTATGGAAAATAACAGCGCTTTTTTCGGCAGGTTCAAAGCTTGCCACCCTGTCTATATTAACATCGTCTATAAGAAGCTCAAAGCAGGAATATGTATAGGAAGAGAAATCCGATCCGTCTGAAGTCTTAGCTATCGGAGTTATTCCCAAAAGCAGTCCGCCTTCTCCCGCATCTTCAGGAACGATCACATTATATGTTTTATTTATCCATCCGTCGGTCGATTCCGAAAAACGGGCAAGGAGTATGCCGTCATTGATGCTGCAGGTCCAGTTACCGTCCGCCATAGTTACGTTATCCGACAGTTTATCTGAGGTTCCCACTCCCAAATACAAGCCAATATCTTCATTCTCATTTAAATTGATGATATCAAGCTTATATCTGACGCTTACGGTATAATAAGCTCCCGGTGTGAGCTTGATTGTTTCTGCGTCGGAATTGAGATTTGCACCCGTTTCATTAAGCTTCATAATATTATAGAATGCATAATCATTCCATATACAGTTCCAGTTATTGCCCGAAGCGTCTTTCGCGTATTTTAAAACTCCGTCGGCAACGCTCCAGGTTATACTGCCGTCTGTGCTGTAAGCCCATGAAGTCGGCTCATTCCAATAATCTCCTTCTGTCGGAGTGTAGCTTTCAAACCCTATATGATAGCTTTCCTCAATCACATGGTCCTTCAAATAATAAATATCGGTTTCTGTTTGATTTGTGAATTTATAGTAACCGTTCTTGTCAGTATCGGGTATAATGGGATTACTGAATTTTTCAGCGGCGTCTGGATTATAATTTTCATAATATGTATACTCATAGCTATCATCGGGATTCACGTATGTCCCCGGAATGCCGTAGTAGACCGAAACATTATCCTTACCGCTTGCTTCAATAGCGTGAATATTTACTTTAGCGCAGCGGTCAATTTGAACATCGTCTATAAGAATCTCAAAGCAGGAATATGTATAAGATGAGAAGGTTGAGCCGTCACCCGTATTCGATATCGGGGTTATTCCCAAAAGCAAGCCGCCTTCTCCCGAGTCCTCGGGAACGGTTATTTTATAAGTCTTATCTACCCAACCGTCAGTTGAATACGTAAAACGGTCAAGGAGCATACCGCCGTTAATAGTGCAGGTCCAGTTACCGTCCGCCATAGTTACGTTATCCGACAGCTTATCTGAGGCTCCTACTCCCAAATACAAACCTATATCTTCATTAGCATTTTTATTTATAATATTTAGGTTCAGCCTGACGTTTACATTATAGATCGCTCCCGGTGTGAGCTTGATTGTTCCTGCGTCGGAATTCAGATTGGCACCCGTTTCATTAAGCTTCATAATATTATAGAATGCATAATCATTCCATATACAGTTCCAGTTATTGCCCGAAGCGTCTTTCGCGTATTTTAAAACTCCGTCGGCAGTGCTCCAGGTTATACTGCCGTCTGTGCTGTAAGCCCATGAAGTCGGCTCATTCCAATAATCTCCTTCTGTCGGAGTGTAGCTTTCAAATCCGATATGATAGCTTTCAGGCGTAAAAGTGCTTTTTTCCGCCGACACGCCTGTTAACATAAAAGCAGGTACGCAACAGGACATAACAAGAGCAAAAGCAACTATTATACCAAGCGCGCGGTTGTTGTTTTTTCTCATTAGCATATACGCTCCTTTTATAATCTAATAGGTGACGGGAACTACTCACTTAGGTTTTCCCGCCACCCTATTTTCCGTCAGTATATTAACCCTATCCGAGTGTGACGCCCTCGTATCCGGCCAAATATTCTTTCAGTCTTACAAGATCCAAAATATTGACACTGCCATCCTTATAGCAGTCCGCATATTTTGTTTCAACTGTCTGAATACCTAAAAGTACTTTTTTAAGCGAAGACAAATCCGTTCCACTGATACCGAAATCTTTGTCAATGTCACCGATATCATAGTCTCTTGAATAATATAAATTATTAATGTCCGCGTTTGCCTCAAAGGTATAGATTCCGTTATCGGTATTGACTATGCCTGTAAGCTTATTATATTCCGCGCTTGCATCGTAATTATTATAGTATTCATATATATTCACTCCGTCCGGATTTACGGTTGTTCCCGGAATACCGAACAATGTTTTTCCGTTTTGCTTTCCGTCGGGATAAATCGCTGTAACTACAACCTTTTCACAGCGGTCGATCTGAACGTCGTCTATACAAAGCTCAAAGCAGGAATATGTATAAGCTGAAAAGGTTGAGCCATCTCCTGTATTCGCTATCGGGGTTATTCCCAAAAGCAAACCACCTTCTGCCGCGTCCTCTGGAACGGTTATTTTATAAGTCTTATCTACCCAACCGTCAGTTGAAGCCGAAAAACGATCGAGAAGCATACCGCCGTCAATAGTGCAGGTCCAGTTACCGTCTGCCGTAGTTACATTATCCGACAGCTTATCTGAGGTTCCAACTCCCAAATACAAGCCAATATCTTCATTAGCATTTTTATTTGTAAGATTAAGGTTCAGTCTTACGCTTACATTATAGGTTGCTCCCGGAACAAGTTTAAAAGTACCGGCGTCAGTATTGAGATTAGCTCCCATTTCATTCAGCTTCATAATATTATAAAAAGCCCAATCATTCCATATGCAGTTCCAGTTATTGCCCGAAGCGTCTTTTGTATATTTTAAGACTCCGTCGGCAACGCTCCAGGTTATACTGCCGTCTGAGCTGTAAGCCCAGGTGGTCGGATAATTCCAATAATCTCCCTCGGTTGGAGTGTATTTTTCAAAGCCTATACTATAACCTCCCGAATTAACACGAACGCTGTCAATATCAAGCTCAAAGCAGGAATATGTATAAGCTGAAAAGGTTGAGCCATCTCCTGTATTCGCTATCGGGGTTATTCCCAAAAGCAATCCGCCCTCTCCCGCATCTGCGGGCACGGTTATTTTATAAGTCTTATTTACCCAGCCTCCAGTTGAAGCTGAAAAACGGTCAAGGAGCATACCGCCGTTAATAGTGCAGGTCCAGTTACCGTCTGCCGTAGTTACATTATCCGACAGCTTATCTGAGGTTCCTACCCCCAAATACAAGCCAATATCTTCATTAGCACTTTTATTTGTAAGATTAAGGTTCAGCCTGATGTTGACATTATAAGTTTTTCCCGGCGTCAACTTAATAGTGCCGTCGTCGGAATTGAGATTAGCGCCCGTTTCATTAAGCTTCATAATGTTATAGAACGCAAAATCATTCCATACGCAGTTCCAATCATTGCCCGAGGCGTCTTTTGTATATTTTAAGACTCCGTCGGCAATGCTCCAGGTTATACTGCCGTTTGAGCTGTAAGCCCAGGTGGTCGGATCACCCCAATAATTCCCTTCGGTCGGAGTATATGTATCAAAACCGATATACCTGTCAATATAGTCCGATATATTTCCTGATGCGGTTTCGCCAACGGCATTCACCGTTTCCAGCGCCGAGAAAAAAATAATTATAACAAGAGATAAGGATAATAACGAACTGATGATTTTCTTAGTAACCTTTTTCATTTATAAAGCTCCTCCCAATACTAAAATTATGATAATACTTGCAGTTTGAATGATTAATCCGTTTTCATTCGGAAAGAGTTGCGCCGTAAACAGCGGCTTTTTTAATTTTAATTACGCTTTCGGGATATTTAACGCTCAATTTACAAACTCCGCTAGGTAAGCATATTTCTCTTGTACAGGAAACATTTTCGCCTGAAGATCCTCTGACCGTGAATGAAGCCGAGTATTCGCCGTTTATATAGAAAATAACGGTATTTTGCGAAAGCTCGGATCCGCTTGACTCAATTTCCGCATTTAAAAGATACTTTCCTCCGCCCGCGCACTGAAATTCATATTCGTTTTGGGATACAGGTTCAACAGTCTCAAATATTTTATAGGTTAAATTAAAGCTGTCAATATTATCAGATACCGACATATTATCGGAAAAACTCTCAAAAGCATTTGAATTCATCAGAAATCTGCAAATATTCATTGCATTTCTCTGAAGCACCGACCTTTTGATTTTGCCGAGGTGCAAATCATTAAGTATGGTATTAAAACCGAAATCGGATGCGTTCTCATTCACCATATAAATATCATTCTGTGCATATACCATAGGTGCAAAATTTCGTGGAGGTGTATTAGGCGTTCTCCCCCAAACTATGAAGTCCTTTTCGGTCTTAGCCCACCAGTCAGACATTACAAAACCGTCATATCCCCACTCATTACGCAAAACAGTAGTGTTTAAGTCGTAATTTCCGCTGCTCCAGTATCCGTTAACCGGATTGTAAGATGTCATAACCGCTTTACAGCTTCCGTCCTTTAAGGCAATTTCAAAGGCTTTGAGATATATTTCCCTGAGCGCCCTTTCAGATACAACCGAGTCAACGGTATGCCTGTTCTTTTCCTGATTGTTCGCGCAAAAATGCTTTATCGTCGCTGATGCTCCGCTCCTGTCAATACCGCGGCATATAGCCGCCGCCATTTTCCCTGTAAGCAGAGGGTCCTCCGAAAAATATTCAAAATTTCTGCCATTAAGTGGATTGCGGTGAATATTTATACCGGGACCTAAGAGGACATCGATATTATAAGCGCACATTTCAATGCCCTCATAAGTATATAATTCTTCTATAAGTTCATCGTTCCAGGTGCACGCCAGTAAAGTACCGTTAGGCATTAATGTAGCTTTTGCTCCTGTGTCCATACGTATACCAGACGGACCGTCGGTTCCGCAGGCAACAGGAATACCTAATTCAAGCAGGGACTCCGTTACGCCGCCGAACGCACAGCCTGTTCCTCCTGTAACTTTAGGACTGTTCATTCCTTCTCCAATAGCAATACATGCTAAATCCTCGTCGGAAAATTGCGCGACAAAATCCTCCATAGAATTTTCGCCGTTTTTAACGTTTATAAGCTTTATGCCCTTGTCGCCCGTGCAGGGTATTTCGACGGGAAGACTTTCAGCTATTCTTTTATTGATGTCTTCCGCATACGCTGGTATTTTTTCTTTTGTAACCGTATACACTCCGTTTTCACAGAGCGGTTTTATCCTTTCAAAGCTTTCGCGCGGTGACACAGCTCTATTGCACCTTTGTACTGCAATGTCCTTTTCAAGTTCAAAGGAAAAAGAATGCTTGTCGTTCAAAGAATCGCTGCTGACGAAAATTTTATACTCGCCGTGTTCAAGAACAAAACAGGATTTAAATTCTGTAACCCCTGAATCATCAAAGGAAGCAACTGAATCAAGCGAAAAACATATTTCAAGCCTTTCTTCTTCATTTGGCATTAAAAGCTCGGTCTTTTTGTATGCTGCCAATACTCTCTCGGGTTTTCCGAGCATTCCCTGAGGTGTTGAGCAATAGATTTGAACAACCTCTTGACCCTTAAAGCCGCCTGTATTTCTTACACGAAGACCGACGGTTATGTCTCTTCCGTTCTTTTTTAAATCAAAATCGGAATAATCGAATGAAGTATATGAAAGACCAAAGCCAAAAGGATACAGCAGCTTTTGTTTTGCAAAGGTGTTGAAATATCTGTAGCCAACATAAATATCTTCAGAGTATATATTCTTATCAGCTCCGTTAAAATTTTCGGTTGACGGATAATCCTCAATATCATATGCTATGCTGTCGGAAAGCCTGCCTGAAGGGGTTTGATTTCCGACAATTATATCTGCGACGGCATTTCCGCCCTCCTGACCCCCCTGCCACACATACATCACCGCATCGGGAGCATACTTGTTTATCCGTTTCATATCGATTATATTCCCTACGTTAAGCAGGACAATAACCTTATCGAAATATTTACGAACCTTTAAAAGCATATCCTCTTCTGTTGCCGTTAAAAGAAAGCTTCCCTCAACATTGCTGTTATCCTTGTCTTCGCCTGCGGTTCTTCCGATTATTACAATCGCGGCGTCGGATACTTTAGCCGCGTTTTCAACCGTTTTTGCGTCAAGTGCCATTTCGGTCTGCGACCACGGCTCGCTCGCCCATCCCGTTCCTGTATCAAACGGATTTGTTTTTTCCCATTCAGCATAAATATCCGCAAGCGCCTTATTGATAATTATTCCGGCGTTCTCAAGTCCCTGTGCTATGCCGACTGTATACTCAACGTTTACAAGTCCGCCTGAACCCGTACCGCTCCTTATGTAATTATCCTGTATCCTTCCGAACACAGATACTTTACTCCCTTTTTTTAGCGGCAAAACTTTGTTTTCGTTTTTAAGAAGAACTATTCCTTCGGCAGCTACCCTGCGGCATACTGAATTAAATTTTTCTCCCAGCGGCTTTTGTAAAAGACCGTCTAAATTACAACCTAATACTTCATTCCTCATTTTATCACGCTCTCAGTAAATCTTTTATGGTCAATGATTAACCCGTTATACCCACACGATCTATGCTTTTTACAAACTTTTTCTGCAATATCAAATACACCGCCAGAACAGGTAAAATAAAGATAAAGCAGGCGGCTTTTTTTGTTGAATACTGCGGATATGTATCGTATACTCCAATTGCTTCAATCAAATTTTCAAGTTCATATATCTTTACCGAGAGAGGAAAATTTTTTGACATAAACATAATAGGCTCAAAATATTCATTCCAGTGCCAAACCATAGCAAAAATCGAAACCGTAGTAAACACCACACTCGACGACGGAATAGATATTGAAAAGAAGGTTCTGAAAAGACCTGCGCCATCAATCCACGCCGCTTCCTCAAGTTCCTTAGGCAAGCCCTTGAAAAATTGGATATAAATATAAATGATTATTCCTGCCCTGAGTCCAACCCCGAGAATTGACGGAAGATAAAACGTCCAAACGGTATTTAAGAGGTTTATTCTTAAATCAATGCCTGTCAACTTATTCAACAATCCGAAAATGCCGAATATATCAAACTTAGAATAATTCATCATCATCGGGATTATCAGCATCTGAGTTGGTACCAATATAATAAGAATCAATAAGAAGTTAAAAATTGACTTGCCCTTGAAATCAAAACGGGCCATTCCGTAAGCTATGAACGAGCAAACTGCTATTTCCAAAACAGCGCTTACCATCTGGTTAATAAGCGTAGATTTAAGACTGTTGAAATAATCGATGGCTTTTATCGCAACGCCGTAGTATTCGGTGGTTACGGATTTCGGTATATAAATTATGCTTCGATCAATATAAGCCGCGGGAGTCTTCAAAGAACCGGAAATCATCACTATTACGGGATACAAAACCAAATATCCTATCGAAATCAGAAGTACCATTCTGAAAACGGAGTAAAGGAAAGCCGTTGCTTTTTTCTCCCGTCTGCGGTTTAATATTGAATTGCTTCTGTTCCTGAACAAGATAACAACCTCCTATTCCCACTTATCCAAACAGGTTTTTTTGAAAATTGCCAGCAAAGCCGCCATTATAAGACCTATCACGACAAAATAACTCCAAAGCATTGCCGAGCTTTCTCCGTAGAACTGTGATTTCATAAACGAATACGCCAATGAGATCAGTGGGTTTGTCGGATCGACCATCAATTCTACCATTGTGAAAACAGAAACCAAAAGTATTACTCTGCCGAGCATCGGAAGCGTTATTAACCAAAATTCCTCCCATTTTGTAGCGCCTTCGACCTTTGAAACTTCATATAACAGCGTAGGTATCGCCTGCATTCCCGCAATGAAAAGAACCGTCTGTATTCCGCAATTCCAGATAAGACCTGTAATTCCGTCGATAATACTCACAAAATATGTGGCTAACTGCTGCGGAAGACCAACCGCGTCTACAATTTCCGAAACATTAAACATACTCATAGCGATGCTTTCGTCCTGAGCGATGTTTGAAATTCCTGACTGCTCCGCAGAAAGAACGGTTTTGAGCACCGGACCCGCCGCAATTATTACAGGCAGAAAATACAGCGCTCTGAATAAAATACGTCCCTTGAATTCCTGATAAAGCATTAACGCAAGTATCAAACTTAAAATTATTATCACAGGAAACGAATACACAAATTTTACAAACGCCTGTGCCATATAATCAAGATAATCAGCGTTTTCCAAAAAAATATATCTGAAATTTTTAAGACCGACAAATTGTATATTCATTCCGCCAACTCCGAGTGAAACTGAAGAAAAAGAATATATTATCGACTGTATAATCGGCGAAATAAAGAACAATATTAAGCCTACTATCCACGGAGAAATGCAAATCCAACCGTATTTAGCTTTAAGAGCGTTTATTCCGCGGTTTTTTTTTCTTCTCATTGCGCTTCCTCCTTTGAATACATAAATGATTTGGCGGCTACCCTTCCGAATGTAGACTCTACATCATAAGAGGAGTAGTTGACAAAAACCGTTACTCCGTTATCAAAAACGGTTTTCCGCAAGCCATCGCCTAAAATTTCGTGACCTATAATTTTCGCTCCCGTAACCGAATTAAAATAATCCCCATAGTCAGCGACATTCTTTTCAATTTCCTCAGACAGATCGTCATAAACGGATGTATTGTAAAAATACTGATTAGCTGTAAGTAAGGTTTCGTCGAAATTCTTTATAAGCGTATAGCTCAAGCCTATCCCGCTTTCAGCGGATTTTAAAATAGTTTCATTTGAATCTGTGCAGTTATTCAACGGGTCCGAAGTCATTGAAACATAGCCCTTGAATACTATTTGATAAAACGGGATATCCTCTGAAAATAAGTCATTTTTATCGGAAGATGTAGGAACCGAGGTTAATATGTCTGCGTTTTTAACCGAATACGCATTTGCATTATCAGCCAAAAAAGAGATGCTGTTTTTCTTGCAGTAATCCGTAATTTCGTTAAAATCCTTACCGTAATTGCCTGAACAGAATGTGCTTCTGGTTGCATAATCGGAATAGACATTCGATGATGCCACATTAAAGGAAATTCCGTTAAATCCTAACTTCTGAGCCGAATCAACCGATTTCTCGGATATACTCACAAGCTTGCTTCGCGGAACAAAATATTCCTTGATAATTTCTCCCCCATTGCTTCCCAATTCGGTTCTGTAGCTCAAAGCCCTTGTACCTACGGTAGTCTTAGCAAAATCAAAAAGCTTTATTATTCCATTGCCCGACTTTGCAAATCTTGTGTTATCAAAATCAAAATACAGAGGTATATTTTTCTCAGCACAATAATTCTGTAAATCCGCGCAGTCGGTTTTATCGCCGAACTTATTGCTTATCGCGTTATTTCCCGAAACCTTTCCGACGTCAATTCCTGATTTTCCGAAACCGACAAGATTGACAGCGGGAGCCTCATTTGTCTTTTCCGATATATCCTTGATGATTTCAAGTGCATCGGAAAGTGATGTCGTTGTAAACAGGCTTCTGTAGGGAACGCCCAAAAACTGCTCATCGGTATGGGTACCGCCTATAATTTTTAAGGATAAAAGCTTTTCATCACTGCCGGACTTTATGCCGTCCTTTATTAGGTATTCGCGGTATTTATCAGCTATCCCCACATAATTTGCAGACTCACCGCTCAACGGATAGTAACTTACCGACACCGTGGAATCACATATATCATCCGAATACGAATCCCAGCTTGAAAGTCCGCGCACATTAAATGAAGCATATACCGTAGAATAACCGAATTTAGAATTGCCCACATTACATTCTATACTTGCAAGTTCGGCTCCCGAATCAATCACCGCACAAACTGCGCTGTCCCCATTTTTTGAGCCGAATACAGGTAATCTTACAGGCTCTCTGTTGGTTGTTTCGTCACCGTCCGCCTGTGCGTACTGAAGATCGTCCCCATAAACGGGATACGAGCAACTTTTACTGGAATCCGATATCCATTCATAAGGATAAATCAAAGCACCGCTGCCGGACGGCACAAATAAATATGAGCTTTGATCTTCGTTTTTTGCCGAAGCAAAAAAGGGCATAAGAGTTATGCGGTAAATTTTCTCGCAGCTCTCTGTTATTTCGTTTAAATCCACCGAAACATTTATACCGTCGTCTTCAAGACGATATGAAATGGGGACGGAGGCGGAAATCTTTTCGAAATAATAAGTAATTTTAAATCCGTTTTCAATTTCCTCAAAGAAATAATCGCCCTTTTTGAGACTTGCAGTATAAGCGTATAAATACTGTATCTGCAAAGTTTTATTGTCAAGATATTCTACCGTAAGAGGATTTTCAAGCTGCGGATTGTTACGCTTTTCAATTCCGTCCTCGTCAACGACAGTCTCCATAAGCTCTGAAGGAAGATTTGAATATACATCTCCGTTCTTTTTATCCCTTAATATTACTCTGAAGCTCTCCTGATCCCATTCAAGGCTCCAATTGTCGTTTTGCGCCGCGACATAGCCTTCGTGACTTTTCTTTTCGTGTTCGCTGTCGTATGCTTTTACGCTAAA
>OJKW01001364.1_pt1 | contig 14019 bp, 7 predicted proteins | sample 1596591 | NCBI WGS metagenome assembly OJKW01 (sample SAMEA4350166, study PRJEB24818) | metagenome | biome: human; feature: gut; material: faeces | place: Denmark | collected 2013-09
ATTCTTCGACCGTAAACGTAAGGGGGTTGTTGGACTTGTTGTCGTCGATCAACGTCAATCCCTCAGCGTCGGACCAATAGTCAAACGCGAATTCCAGCATGTAGTTGGCGTTGGGGTCCGGGACGGGCGTTGCGGTCACGACTGTCCCTTTCTTTGCCTGCGTGATGATGTTGTTGGTCGTGGCATCCCGGAAGACGACGCTTCCCATTGCGATACCGGATGCGTTGGTCTGATCGAAGGTAGAGGCTGTACCCGTCAGCGTATAGCGCGTTTCGGTGCTCTCTTCATAGGTTCGCCAGTTGTCCGTGCCACGGACATCCGCAGCTGGCATGGTAAACGTGAAGCTGTTCGCTGCGCTGTTTACTGTAGCCAGAACAGGCGTTGATGTGCCCTCCTGACGCAGGGACACGCTCTTCAGATCCTTGTCCGTATAGGGATTTCCCATCCAGACCGTGACCTCGTCTCCTTCATAGAGGCATTCGCTTGCGCGGGTATAGAGCATTAAATACTTCTCAAAGCTGACGTCCTGCCCATTGGCCGTAATGCGGAACACGCCGTCGGTTCCTACTGATTGGATTTCCAGCAGGAGGGAATATGTCACTGCGTCCGCGGAAACGTCCACAACGAGCGGCTGCGATTTCGTACCTTCTACGCTTTCGCCCCAGATATACACCCTTTTTGCGCCCTCTGTGAGGCCGTCAATGACAAACGTGTTTTCGCCCGTCTTCATTGTCGCGCCGTCAGTCGGCATATTGGGAACGTCCGTCGAAGCTGCGTCCACACAGGCGTAATGATAGGTGCCCGCTTTGCTGGCCGTGAAGGTCACGCGGGCCTTTGTCGGGGTAATACGTGAGGCACTGCCCTCGACAACGTACATAGCATCGTCCGGATAACCGGTTTCGACGGACAACAAATAGTGATATGATATACCGCTTGATTCTTCCGTGGTATATGGATCACTTAACACGGCATCAGAAGTAGGCTTAATCACACCTTGTATATGTCCTGTGTTTCGATAGCCGTCTTTTTGCGCGAACTGCGCATTTAGCATGGTATTGGTTGCGTCAGTTAAATAGTATTCCTGATTGCTTAACGCTGAAAGTACATAAATTTTGACTTCGCCGGCGACTTTCTTGTTAGTTTCCGGATTCCTTGCCACATCGTAGTTTTCAAATGTCACACCAATAATAGGAATTTCACTATTGTCCTCACCAATAAGTTTTGCATTAGCATTGACCGTCAAAGAGGTTAAAACAGGGTATTCCAACGGCGGTTTGGGGGCGACAGTAACTTCAACCTCATAGCAATATTTTATCTTGTTGCTTGTGTCGGTTGCAATCTCAACAGACGCTTTGAAGTTCTTACTGCTGTAAAGGTCTATATAATCCGATAGATTCTTAGTGGTGTCCTTCAAGTCGCTGGGAACGGTTGTAAATTCCGGTGTCCATGTGCCCGGAGAAACCACATAATCAAAGGAAGAGGAGAGGGCAGAGGCCACGGAAATTGTGACCTTGCCAACAGACTTTAGCGCATATTCTCCGGATGTACCTGCATCTCCCAAGTCTGTATAATTGGAAAAATCCACCTTGAGAATGTCGCGGTCATCTGCATTTCCGTCCGATTCCAGTGTTGCACCGGATTTAAGCGTCAGGTTGGTCAACTTCGGCCACGTCAGCTTGGGGGCGACTGTAACCTCAATCTCATAGCAATATTTTATCTTGTTGTTTGTGTCGGTTGCAATCGCAACAGACGCTTTGAAGTCCTTACTGCTGTAAAGGTCTATATAATCCGATAGATTCTTAGTGGTGTCTTTCAAGTCACTGGGAACGGTTGTAAATTCCGGTGTCCATGTGCCCGGAGAAACCACATAATCAAAGGAAGAGGAGAGGGCAGAGGCCACGGAAATTGTGACCTTGCCAACGGACTTTAGCGCGTATTCTCCAGATGTACCTACATCTTCCAAGTCTATATAATTGGAAAAATCCACCTTGAGAATGTCGCGGTCATCTGCATTTCCGTCCGATTCCAGTGTTGCACCGGATTTAAGCGTCAGGCCGGTCAACTTCGGCCACGACGTGTTTTCCGCTGCAAATGCAGATATGGGAAACAGCCCCAGACACAGAACGACCGACAAAAGAAAGGCAACCGCGCGGGTAAAGGACTTTCTCATAGTAAAGGTCCTCTCTTTTGAATGAATTTATGCTTCTGCATGGGAGGGGCGAGGCCCCTCCCATGAGATGCTGTTTGGATGCTGGGCGGATCGCTCCGCCCAGCGAATGAATGAAATACGGATGACTGGATCAGTGGCTTACTGCCAGGGATGATGCATGTAGTTGCAGCAGATGAACCAGCAGATGTTGGAATTCTGCGTCAGCACGTAGTCTGCGCCGCCGACCGCGGGCGTTCTCCACGTGGTGTACAGAGCCTCACCGGTTTCGGTATCCCACGTCGGGTTGTCCGAGTACATCCAGCCGGAGTAGTTGCCGAAGGTGAATTCGCCGACGCCGTTCAGCTTTGCCATATAGGTGCAGTTTTCGGGAACCTCGGATCCGTACTCATACTTCACCGCGAACATCCGCATGATACCCATAGCCGTGGTGCCGGCCGGGACGGTGATCTCGCCGTGCGTCGGGAGTTCTGCAAGCTTTTCCGTGTCAGTGGTTTCCACACCCTTGTTGCCGAAGAAGATCTTGCACTGGCCGATCAGCTTGTCAACGCGGTTCTTGACATCGGTCTTCGTCTTATACGCTTCAGAGTCCAATGCTTCCGTAAAGTCGATGCCGACCTTCACGCTGATGGTGTTCGCGTCCGTCGCAACAATGTAATAATTTCTGCTGTAGTCACCGTAGGTCACGGTCAGAATCGTATTGGACGTAAGATCGAGCTTGAGGTTCTGGGAAGCGCCGTTGCCAACGACCGTATTCTTGCTGCATCCGGTGTTCGTCACGGTAGCGCCGGTGGGAATCGTGATTGCAGCGTCCAGATCGCTGCGGGTCTGGGTGCCGCTCATGGCAGCCTTGACCTTGTAGGAAACAGAGGTCCACATATCATAGTACGGGTTGCCCATGTACGGGTTCTGAACAACGTTCATCGTGATCGTGCCGGTCGCGCCGCCGATGGTCATTGCGTCGATGCGCAGCGGATCAGTGTTCGGCACAGAAACAGGCGTTTCGGTCTTGGTCAGACCGGCTGCCAGCGTGTAGCTCTTCGTACCGACAGTAACGGTGTATGCCTTGTTCAGCATATTCAGCGAATACGTATAGGCATTGCCGCTGCTGCTCGTCTTGCTGATGGTCGTGTCGCCGAGCTTCACGGTCGGCTCGTTGCCGGTTGTCGTAATGACGACCGTTGCGGCCGCCAGATTGTAGTCGGTGCCAGCAACAGTTGCACGGATGTAGACAGGGCTTTCATCACTTGTGCCCGTGTTGTTGTCACGATAATACGCTGCGGTGGCAGTGTTGACCGTTACAGAGGAGATGCCGGAAATGCTGTCGACCGAAGAGGAGCGCTTGGGTTTTTCATACGTTGTTGACGTCGAATCAGTTGCGAATGCAACAGTGCAAAGGGACAGGACCATGACAACAGCCATGATCAGGGAAAGAACGCGTTTGTTTAATTTCATGTTGATTTCTCCTTGTTTCGTCGTGTGGATAGATGGATGTGGAACGCTGCATGATTTTTTCTTTCGACCACCCCTTTCTATGGATCGCGTATGGGTTATATTTTGATACCTGCGGGACAAATGCCCCGTAGGTGCTGGGCACAAAATTACTTGGTGTCGATGACCCTCAGCCGGTATGTCCGGCTGTAGCCCTCGTTTTCCACGGTGATGGACGGCTCCGGTTGGGTCAGATCCACGACCAACTCGTTCTTGTCCAGAGAACGGATGCACGGTGATTCCGGTGCGATAATCGCGCCTTCGGCCAGCGTCAGCGTCAGTGGAACAGCCGTCCGATCCGCTTTTTCATCCAGCGGGATATAGACAATGCAGCTCAGACCCGTCTCCTGTCCGCCCATGTTCTTTACAACACTGACGCCGCAGTCACGTTTTCCAGTTCTCGCCGCCGCAATATCCCACGGATTAGAGGCTACCGCTTTTTCCCTGCCGCAGCCTGCCAGCAAAACCAGCAGGCACAGCAGCAGGCAGAATGTCAATCGCTTTTTCACGGGCGGCCTCCCGTCAGCGGATGCGGGTCTTTGCTTACCTGATGGCCGCCGTTGACCGTGTTGTTGTCAGCCACTTCGTCCCAGAGCTGCTGAGACAGGCTGCGCACGTAGACGACCTTGACCGTGTAGACCTTCGTCTCCTTGCCGAGCGTCACGGTGTACTGGATCGGCCTCGTCAGGTTCACGACCTGATTGTTCGCAGGATAGACCGTGCAGCCAGACGTCGTCGTGATCTGCGGCGCGACCTTCGTCACGTTCGTGCCGTTCGGGAGCTTGATGATGATCGTGCCGGCATTGTGGTCGATCTCGCCCGCGGTATCGTAGATCTTGAACGACGTGATCTTCGCGCCGGTCAGCACCGGCTCGGTGCTGCCGCCGTTCGATGATTTGGAGATCAGCTTGCCGCTCTTATTGAGGACAGTCACGGTGTATGTCCGGGAGATCATCGTGTCTGCGTCACCGTTGACGATATACTGCACCGCGGAGGAGAAATCCTGCGCGACGCCGGAGGCGGGGCTGCAGATCAGCGTGCCTTCGCCCAGCGTGATATCCGGTGCAAAGCTCGTCGAGGTGAGGTTGGAATCGTCCACGCCGGTGATCTTGATGGTGTTCGCCTTGTTGTCGATCGCGCCGGTGTAGGTCTGGCCGTTGATGGTGAGCTTGAAGCTCGTGATCTCGGCCTGCTTTTTCGGCGTGACTTTGATCTGGTAGACGTTCGTGTTCGTCTTGTCCTCGGAGGTGACGGTGAACTTCGTCCAGTTCGTCAGGTTCAGCTTCGTCTTGCCGTCGACTGCCGGGGTGCAGCTCGCCTTGTACGAGGTGTCGGCCTTGAGATACAGCGCCGTGGTGTCAACGCCCGCGTTGACGCGCAGCTCGATCTTCGTCACGCCGTCCTCGACCGTGACATTCGTGCTGAGAACGTCCAGCGCGCGCAGAATGTTCGCGTCGGTCAGCTGGATGCTGCTCGGGATCAGCTCCGCGCCGGAGGCTTTGACGCGGCTATCCAGTTTCACGGTCACGTAGTAGGTTCTCGTCGTTTTGCCGTCCTCGGCCTGTACGGTAAAGGGCGTTGCGACGTCCGCCACGAACTTGATGGGCTTCGAAATGTCCGGCTGCACCAGCGTCGCGCCCTGCGAGAGCGTCAGGTGAGGAACCATGCTGGAAAGATTCGTGCCGGCCGGCAGCGTGACGGTGATGGTGTCGCGGTTCGCGCTGTCCTTGCCGAAAACGCCCTGTTTGCCGTCCAGCGTGAACGTGGTAATGGTGGCGTCAGTGGACAGCTTGCGGGAGAAGTCAAATTGCCGGTAATACAGCGAATACGAATGGCCCGCGCCACCGTTATTGAGGAAACCAAGGTACCACTGCGTCGCGTAGCAGCCCTCATAGGTCGCCAGCGCGTTCTTCGGCGTCGTGTTTGTGTGTGCAAAATAGCCGTCCTGATAATCGGCGTAGTCAAGCAGCGCCGTCAGCGCACTGTTTGTGCCGTCAGACATGCGCGGGTCGGTATGGCAGTCCACGCCCATCGCGGACATCGCGCAGACGATCTGCGCCGAGCCCTCGGAGGTGTAAACGCCGCCCCACTGCACGCCGTAGGGGTTGTTGTACGCGTTCTTGTCGCCGAAGCTCTCCAGCACGATTTTGAGACCCTCTTCGAGTTTTGCCGTGACGCGTGTGCCGTAGACGGGATCATTCATGTACGGGCCAATGGACTGCATGAGCATCGTGACCATATCGAGGCCGAAGCCATCGGACAGATACTTGTGCGTCAGAATCTTTTCCAGCAGCGTCTCGCGCGTCCAGACCGCATCTGCGGGAATGGTGTAGTTTCCCATGTCCAGCGCGATGAGCGCGAAGATCGGGCCGTTGATGGTGTAGCCACCGGTGTAGTTGTAGAGGATCTGTACAAGGTTATCGACCTTATTGCCCTTGGCGTCGATGAATGGCTTACCATCGTTGTACTTTGCGAGGTTTGAGCAGTCAAAGCCGCGCGCCGTCAGCGTCATGATCTTGCGGTCGAGGTTCGTCATGGCGACGTTCGTCGTCGTATCCAGACGCTTGATGCACTCGTCGATGGAGAAGCCGTCGTCCATATTCGCCAGCTTGTGCTGATAGAAGCCGAGATTCATCCACTCCCAGTCTTCCCACGCGTTTCTGGTCGAAGAGGAATAGCGCCGGATAATTTTCTGGAGCAGCTCCTCCATGTTTTTCTTGTGGGGATTTTCCGCTGCGGTCGCCGAGATCTTGACGGTAACTGTATAGGTGTTCGTTGTGCCATCCTGTGCCATGACCGTATATTTGACCGGTTTGGCAAAGCTCTGCTTTTGTCCAGACGCCGGTTTCACCGTAGCATACGGGGAAATGGCGATGATCGGCGCGAAGGTGCTGGAGGAACCGGCAGGCAGTTCCAGCGTGATCGTACCGCGCGCCTGATCGATGACCGCTTCCGCGGAGCCATATCGGAACGAAAGGATCTGATTGCCTGTTGCGACGGCCGCGCGCGTGATCGTGACCGTATATTTGTGGGTCTTGCCGCTCTCGGAGGTAATGGTATAGCTGTTTGCGCCCTCTTTCAGTGCGGAAGGCTCTGTTATCTTCGCAAATTCGGAGTATTCGATGTCGACTTTGGCCTTCGTCAGATCTTCTGCATAGGGAACCGTGATGGAGATATTATCGCCGTTGATCGTGCCAACCGCGTCGCCGATCTTGTAGGAAAGAATACGGTTTTCATCGGATTTGTTAGCCGTAACTTTGACGATATAGTTTGTTGTCAGGTTAAATTTGCTGTTGGTGAGCGTCAGCGTCTTGGACTTGCCGTCCGAAAAGTTCAGCGTCTGGCCGTCCATGCTGGTTTTGGTGCCGGTGTGCTCGATGATGGGCTTGAGCTCACTGAGGTCTGTCTGATACGGCAGGTTCAGCGTGATCGTATGCTCTTCCTGATCGATTGTAGCATAGCGCGTCTTGCCGTCCACTGTGATGCCAAAGGATGTGACCTCGTTGCGCGGTGTGCCTTCCTCAATCTGCACTGTCCATGACCGGCTCAGGGATGTGTATTCTGTGCCGTATGCTTTGTCGTACGGTGTTACCTGATAGGCAAGGCGCTTTTGCGAAACAGTACCGGCTGTATTGCGCACCTTGCAGCTATCAGCCACAACGATTGCAGGCTCGCCGACCGCAGCGAGATTTGTATCTGCCGGTAATCTGACGGTCACAGTGCGGTTGGCCGCATCGACCTCGCCGACAGAGCCGTCAATGGAAACCCTGGTGATGACGGGGTCAGCAATACGGGTGTTCAGCGCGTAGTTCAGATAGAACGGAACGATTTTTTTATAGATCGTCTCCAAAGCAGAGGGCTTCATGTAATACGGCGATCCGGAACTTCCCTCCTGCTGCAACTTGAGATACTTTTCCAGATAGGTGCGCATGAACTCGACTGCATCATCGCCGCCCGCCTGCCATTTGTCCTCATAGGATTTGAATAGGAGGTTGCCGCCCTGTCCAGCGTTCTCATCGTCAAAGAACGCGGTACCCATGCCGAGCCAGTAGCCGAGCGCGTACAGCATATCGGCATTAGCTGGATGATACGAACCAACTGCTGTCTCCGCCGACTTGATCTTATTGATCGTCAGGCAGATTTCGTGAAAAGTATCGGCAAACAGCTTGGCCATGCCGACAAGGTCCGTCTTATCCTGATCTGTCCAGCCGCTCCAACCACCGGTGCCCTCTACGGCCAGGGCAAAGACCGGCGCGATTCGGCTGTCCGAGGCCGTAATGTTGTACTGGACGGGATTGGAGAAGTCATACGCGTGATTCAGCTTCAGATCGGCGGTGTTGCCTCTCTGCGCCGGAAGGTCATTGAACTTGACAGAAGCCGGCGTCATGGTGTACGCAGACTTTGCGGAGCCCTGCGGAAGCACGTAGAGCTTCACAAAGCCGCCGATACTGAGCGTCTTTGAGGCGATAGGCTTGCCGTTAGAACCGTACAGCGTGCCCGCGTCCAGATAGTCGCCATCGCTGGTGATGCCAGGAGCCGGCCACATGGCGAGTGCCTGTAGGCAGAGCCCCGCCAGCAGCACAAGGACCAACGCCAGCGCGGTGAAACGATGGAGTGTTTTTTTCATCGTGATATCCTCCTGTTCTCTTACTGTGCCCGGATCGCTTCGTTCGGGCTGACACGCATGGCGTTTCTGGCCGGGATGAACGCCGCGAGCAGCGCCATCACACCGGAGAAGGCCACGCCGAATCCCGCGAGCCACGCGGGGATGAGGCTGCGCACCTGCTGTTCTTCAAACAGGAACGGGATCGCCTTTTGCATGAGAAAGCTCAGGCCAAGACCCATCAGGCCGCCGAAGACGCCGACGAGCAGCGCTTCGATGAGGAACAGACCCGAGATATTGCCGAGCGTTGTGCCGAGCACCTTCAGAACGCCGATTTCGCGCGTGCGCTCCGTGATCGACATCATCATCGTGTTCGCCACGCAGATGGCCGCGACCAGCATCGCGACCGCGCCGATGGCTCCCAGCACGCCTTGGATCTGCCGCGATTGTGCGCGGACAGTCTCCAGCATATCGTTGAGCGAGTAGGTACTCAGACCGCTTTTCTGGATGAGCTTCGAGATGCGCTGCACATCGTCAACGTCCTTGCATTTGACCCAGACCAGCTCATAGGTCGGTCCGGTCTCCTTCGCTGCTTTTGCCGTAGCACTGTCCTTGTCCGTGCTCGTGCCGCCGCCGAGGAAGTCCGCGTTCGCGGCGAGAAGCTCCTGCATCCGCGTGAGATCGAGGAATGCGGAGGTCCGGTAGGTATTGTTCTGTGAGGAGCAGACACCGGTGACATGCAGCCGGTAGAGCTTGCCGGGCGGCAATGCGCGGCCATCGGTATCGGCCTGCTGCTTGCCGGAGAGGTTGGAATAGTCAAACGTCAGCCGCATATCGGCCGAAAGCGGATCGACCAGCGGGTCGCCGTTCGCGTCCACCGCGTCGGCCCAGTCATTGGCCGGGATGGAGAACGACGGCGCAACGTCGTCCGTCAGCATGATCTCCGGCTGGAGCCGCGCGCCCTCGCCGGGAAGCGTTCCTTCAAGCGGCACGAGCTGAAAGCTTGCCGCCGTGGAAAGATCGATGCCGTAGAGCGTGACCATGTTGACGTAGTTGCCGGATTTGATGTAGGCCGCCTGATTGACGACCGGCGTGACGGCCTCCACGCCGTCGACCTGCTTAATGGCCTCGACCGCTTTGTCGTTGAGCAGCGCGACCGTATCCCGCAGCGTCTCATCGGCAGGCCGCACGTCGATCTTGGTGAGGCTGCCCATGCTCTCGACGCTCTCGCGGTATGATTGCTCATAGCCGAGACCCACGGAGATCAGCACCACGATGCACATGACGCCGATGGCCATGGAAAGCGCCGTCAGGAACGTCCGCGTTTTTCTCCGCCAGAGGTTGATGAACCCGAAGCGAAACAGATCCGTGATGCTCATCCCTGTCCTCCGGGACGGCGGCTGTAGTACGCCTTTTCGCGCCGTCCGTGCTTATGTCTGACGATGGCGCTGATCACACCACTGCCAATGCCGACCGCGGCCACGCCGCCAGCACCCCACAGTAGGCCCTTGGAGATGCCGCCGGTCTTGGGCGTATCGTCTGCAGGAGGTGTTGTGGTGTCGCCGGTATCGTCCGTGGGCGGTACGGTCACCGCTGCCTGCGTGACAGGTTCCTCCTTCTGCTCAGGCTGCGGCTCTGCGACCTCCAGCGGCAACTCCAGCTCCTGCGTGTACTGCTCGCCGTTCGCGTCCTCATATTGGACGATCAGCTTGCCGGTATAATTGCCAGTCTTGTTGCAGTTGATCTGGAAGTCTGCGTCGAGCGTTGCGGCCGGGATGAGGTCGCCGCCGTAGTAGCGTTCAGCCATCGCAATGCCGTCCATCGCCAGAATGCTGACGTTCATCGCCTTCGCCTTGCCCATGTTGATCATGTTGAGGTTGACAGAGACGGGCTTTTCCGTCGTCGGCGTGCCGTAGACGATGGGGGTATCGAATACCACGTCCATCGGCTGGCTGACCGGGATCATGATGACCTGATTTGCCGTGCCGACGACCTGTGAGGCGTTTTCATACGCAAGCTGGATGCTGACCGAGGTCGGACCGACGTCCGCGTCGTTCTTGACCGTCAGGTGGTACTCGACCTCCGCGGTCTCACCGGCCTTGATGACGGAAACATAGTCCGTGTCGCTGCTGCCGACGCTGAGGACCAGTGCGTTGGAGTTGACCAGCGAGATCGTAGCGACGTTTTTATAGGAGGTGTCGAATTTCGCATTATTTTTCAGCGTGATCTTCAGCGTCACGTCGTCACCCGCCATCAGGCCGGAGACCTCTGCATCATCAACGAAGATCTTATAACCCTCGACCATGACGGACATGGCGGACGGCTTTGTCGTGCTGGCCACCGGCTTTTCATAGCCGTTTGTAATATAGATGTAGGAACTGAACGTACACTCCGTCGCGGAGCTGTTTTCAAAATATGTTGCGCGGAACGTAACCGGTTTATTGCCGTTGGTGGCGTAGGTCGAGACCTTGAAGGTGAACTCCACGTAGTTGACCTCGCCATTTTCCCAACTGTTGAAATACGCGCCGTAGTTGCTGTTCTGCGCGATGAACGGGAATTCCTCCACATTGCTGGAAACGACCGGCGCAATCGTGACGTTCGACAGACGGCCGCCCTTGTTGACGACAGGAACGGTAAACGTCACGGTGTCGCCGGGCTTGGCCGTCGGCACCTGCACTTCGCCGACCTCGTCGAACGATGCGACCTGCAACGCGCCGAAGCTCGTCTGCGAACCGGACAGATCGCCGTCGCCGACGACCGTGACATAGACGCCGAGCGTGAACGTCACGTCCTCGGTTATCGACGTGCCGTTGACGTCGTCATAGCGCCAGACCGTCGCGTTGATCTTGAAATTGACCGGATAGACGCCCTTCGTCGCAAACTCGCTGATACGGAAGTCATAATAGATCTCCGCCGTGGAGTTATACGACATGTCATCCAGATGCCGGGTGTAGCTGGCGTTGATAATGTCGAATGGCCAGTTTTTGACCGACGTGTCCGAGGGGATATCCGGCTCCACGTTGATGTTGCGGAGCATGTACCGCTCGGAGGGCAGATATTCCTTGTTGACAGCCACCGGCACCACGACGGTGACAACATCACCGGGGACGCCCTTCGGAGATTCCGCGCCGACATCCATCAAAACGAGTGCGTTCGCGTCGCTGGGGATAACTTTGATATCGGTATTGGGTTTCTCATCCTCGACGGGGATGCCGTCGTCCGCAAGGACCGGCAGCATCATCGCGCACAGTATCGCAAGACACATGGCGAGGCTGCCGAGTGTGGAAAGAATTTTTCTGATCTTCATGTGTTTCATCTTCTCTGTCCTCTCAAGTGGTCTAAATGGTATCTGAAAGCCTTCCGTCCCGAAGGCAGATGGTACGGTCCATATACCGGCGCATTTCCGGGTCGTGCGTGACCAACACAAACGTGGTCTTTTCCTCGTGGAACAGCTCTGTCAGAAGCTGCATGACCTCGTCGCTGGTCTTAGTGTCGAGGTTGCCGGTCGGCTCGTCGGCCAGCACAATGGGCGGCTTTGCGATGATGGCGCGGACAATGCCCACGCGCTGCTGTTCGCCGCCGGACAGCTCCGACGGCCGGTGCCGCAGATTATCCTGCAAGCCCACGCGGTAAAGCGCCTCCTCGGCCAGCTCGTCGCGCACACGCTTGCTCACGCCGCGGATGGCTAGCGGCAGCGCCACATTTTCCAGCGTCGTGTACTGCGGCATGAGGTTGTAACTCTGAAACACAAAGCCGATGCTATTGCGCCGGAACTGGATGCGTTTTCGCTCGGACAGGATGCCGACCGGTTCGCCGTCGATCTCCAAAAAGCCGTCTGTCGGGCTTTCCAGCCCGGCCAGCATGTTGAGAAGCGTGGACTTTCCGGAGCCGCTTCGCCCCATGACGCCAACGAACTCGCCGCTTTTCACGTCGAGACTCACGCCGTCAAGTGCCTTTACGGTATTGGGGCCGACTGTGTAGTATTTTTTCAGATCAGCTACAGTAATGATCTGTGCCGGTTGTTCCATACGCCCTCCTATCCCTCTGCCTGCGGCGCAGTGTGCTGCGACGGCGGCATTTTATAGTTCTTTTCCTCGGCAATCAGGCCGAATTTTACCTTGATGCGGTTGAGCTTGGCGATCCACGGCTCACCGACTGCCCATAAAACGAGAAACGTACAAAGTCCGTGGCAGAAATCAAAGAAGAAGCTCGATACATACGCCGCCAGCGCAGTCTTCCACGTCAGCGGATCGACATAGGTGAGGAAAAACAGGTTCATCACCCAGCCGTAGGCGAAGCCTGTCGCCATGCCGTACAGGCACAGGCGAAGGGATGCATGGTTGGTGATCCCTCTTGCGAAATAAAGAAGGTCACCGCGGTTCGTGCCGTTCGGGCACAGCTTCGTCCAGAAGCTGCCCGTAAAATACGTCCGGTTCCGGTCACGTCGGAAAAAGCCCCGGTTTTCGAGCAGCCCGGCCACAAACCCGATCATGCCCCAGCAGAACATCTGCCACGGCGTCCACGGCCCCTGCCCGAAAATGAAGTTCGAGAGGAAGCCGGTCAGTGCGCCGGTCAGAAAGCCCGTTTCGGGGCCGAAGGCCACGGCGGTGATGATCACGATGGCTGAGACTGGCTTGAAGTTCGGAAGTGGAATGAGCGAAAAGAGCGTCCTGCCCACCACGCCGAGTGCGGCCATGACCGCAATGGGTACAAGCTCTCGCGCCTGCGGCTTTTTCTTCTCGAACACGAGGAAAAACGGAATGGCGCACGCGGCTAGAAAGATGAGTCCCAGCAGAATGTCGGAGTTCATCACGATATAGTCCCAGACCGTCCGTTCACCCGCGACGTGAACAGGGGGGCGGTGCGCATGAAAATACGCAAAGCCAAGCATCAGCGGCGGCAGAACGAACGCAATGACGATGGCGGCGGCCTTCGTGCGCTTGCTTACAAAGAGTCTCTGCACGCGGCAATCACCTCCTCGCACGTAATGGCCTGCGGCAGGTAATTCGACGCGATGCGGTTGGCGTCCGTCGTGTAAAAGCGGTTGCCCGCGAAAAATGCGTGCGGCTCGTCACCAGACAAAAGCGTGCCGTCGAACATCAGCGCGCACCGTGTGGCGTACTGCGCGGCAAACTCCACATCGTGCGTCACGATCAGGATGGCAGCGTCCTCGGCTGCCAGCTTCTTTATGATCTGCGCCAGATTCTGCTTGGCGTAGGCATCCAAGCCCTTCGTCGGCTCGTCGAGCAGCAGCACGTTCGCGTCCCGCAGCAGGAGCTTGCCGATCGCAAGCCGTTGCGCCTCGCCGCCGGACAGATCATAGGGATGCTGGTGCAGGAGCTTTGTCAGCTCCAGCTTTTCGGCCATTTGCAGCGCCCGCGCCTCGTCCTGCTCCGCGCTCTCCGACAGCTCGTCCTTCACATTGTCCGTTATGAACAGCGACGCGACCATCTGCGGCAGCATACAGAGCTTCGCGCCCTTTTGCAGCTTCACCTTGCCGCGATATGGCTTTTTAGTACCGGAAAGAACCTTTAAGAGCGTCGTCTTGCCCGCGCCGTTGCCGCCGAGCAGACAGAGAATTTCATTTGGATGCAGCGCGACTTCCGCACCGCGGAGGATATCCTTGCCAGCTTCATCCCAGCGGAACCAGAGTTCCTTCGCGCGCAGCATTTCGGTCTGCTTCGGAGGCCGCTCCTGCTTGGGAAGCGTCATGTTGTCTTTTGGTTTTATCTCATCCATACGCCGCCGCGCGTCGCGC
>OJKW01001378.1_pt1 | contig 13944 bp, 7 predicted proteins | sample 1596591 | NCBI WGS metagenome assembly OJKW01 (sample SAMEA4350166, study PRJEB24818) | metagenome | biome: human; feature: gut; material: faeces | place: Denmark | collected 2013-09
GATAACACCCAACAAGACAGTAAGACAACTGACCATCTGCCACAAGCAGTTCGATCCTCGGACATACAAACGCGCGAAACGCTGCTTATTTGATGTTGTATTCCTCTTCATACTTCTCAATGTTATCTACCTTTTCTTTTTTTTTTTTTTTTTAATGATACGGCGACCACCGAGATCTACACTATCCTCTTCGTCGGCAGCGTCAGATGTGTATAGAGACAGATATCTTGTAAATTAATCGGGAGGTGCGCTATGGCACTTGAAAATAAATTGGGGCTGACAAACGCTGCCGACCTTGCCCGCGAGGAAGAACACATCAGCAAGAAAAAGGCGCTTGAACTTTTTGATAGCGGGTTGCTTGATAAATTGGAAGCAGGAAAATTCTCCGCACTGAAAGCAATTCACAAGTATCTTTTTGATGAAATTTACGATTTTGCCGGAGAACTCAGAACCGTAAACATTTCAAAAGGCAACTTCCGTTTTGCGCCGCTGATGTACCTTGAAGCGGCACTTTCCAACATTGATAAAATGCCGCAATCCACCTTTGATGAAATCGTCGAGAAGTATGTGGAAATGAATATCGCCCATCCTTTCCGAGAAGGAAACGGGCGCAGCACCCGTATTTGGCTCGACCTTATTTTCAAAACCGAGCTTCACAAGGTTGTTGATTGGAGCCGGGTTGTTAAAGAAGATTATCTTCTTGCAATGGAGCGCAGCCCGATAAAAGATATTGAAATCAAACATCTTTTAAAAAACGCACTCACCGATGATGTAGATAGCCGAGAGGTCTATATGAAGGGCATCGACCACAGCTATTATTACGAGGGTTACACGACCTTCAAGACGGAAGATTTATGATTTGCGCATTGATTTTTGTGGATGAAAGCACATTCCAAAGTATCAATCGAAGTTTCAAAGTATCAATTTGATACTTTGGACTTGTACTTTAGAAGAACTCACAGTTTCGGTATAAAAGGCAAAATTAAAAAATACCCACCGGTTAGTATGGTCATATTCCGTATGGAATCGCCACATTCGGTGGGTATCTTTATGCTTATTTAAGCCCGTATTTTCAGAGGTTGCGTATATAACCAGTATCTATGTCTTACAATTACTTCTACCGTCATACAGACAAATTTCGAGCTACTGATATTCTCTGCTATTCCTGAAACCATTAGTTATATCATACCTGTACCCATACTAATATTATTCTTTAGCCGTTCCCATTTGTAATAGGAATATTGTATTTATTCGATATTACAAATGCATCGCTTTTACAGGAAAGCGGCTTCATTTCCGTTAAAACTTTATGCTGAGTTTCAGGAGTCCAATAAATCTTTAAGTTTTTGCATGCACGGGTAATCGCCGTATAAAAAATATTGTGAGTAATTTGTTCTTCAATTTCATTCGTAACAACAACCTTAACAGAGTTGTATTCCAAACCTTGCGCCTTATGTATGGATATAGCATAAGCCACCTGGAACGGAACAACCTCTCTGCTGTTTTTCTCTCTGCCGTCATCGTCAATATAATGATCAACAGTAAAACGAATTAAGGAGTGCCCAGGAACATCACATTCCAAGAGATCAAAGCCTGCTGCCATTGCTGCAAACTCTGTAAGTGCCATATCTACTTCTATATCAAACTGTATAGCTGCAGTCTCTTTTTTTATGTGACGAATCCAACCTTTAAGGTTATTATATAGCGTTGGATAAAACCGATTGTTCTCGCTAAAAATCACGGGATCTCCAACTTTGTATATCCAAGAATCCCAATATACAGCAGGGCTTTGATTATCATTTTGAAGGAAACGATTTATGTTGTTTATTCCATAAAGGCCATCGTAATTCAAGCACAAAATAATTTCATCAGAGTCTTCGCGTACAAATATGCTGTCGTCTAATTCAGAAGCATAATGCTGTATGGCAATATATTCTTCTGTTCGCTCATCTAATGACCGAACTTTATTCCATAGCTCAACCATGCTACTGTGTTTGCTTCGGTATGGGGTATTCAGCTCATATACTATATTCGAAGGTAGAAAATACCGCGCCAAGCTGAACCAGTTACCAAACTTTATAGAGCGTATTTGATATACATCTCCCACTAAAACAAGCAATCGGCAGTTAAGCTTTTTCAGGAGCTCTTTCATTGCTGCATTATCCACGGTACTGCACTCATCGATAAAAACGATATCATAGTTATTTCCATTAACTAATGGGCTGCAACTTGCAATAGTACTGAATTCGCTGTTGCTTACTTTTATTTGGCGTCTAAGATTTTCCTTTGCCGGATTGGTGTTTGCCAAAAACAATTTGCTTGAATCCGCAAAATAGGAAGACAAATGCTTTATCAGCGTCGTTTTGCCTGTTCCAGCTGCTCCATAAATTAGGGCAAGATCGTATTTACTGAACATATCAAGAAGAATGGACTCCTTTTCTTCACAGTCCACTGTCGGTGTTTCCTGCAACCATGTTCCCATAGCATTTCGATAACCGGTCAAACCGTTGCCGACTCGCGAAATAAGGTCATTGATTATGGTTACGGTATCTGCCTCATACCCTTTAATATATACATTGTCTTTTTCTATCACTAAGCTCCGCACAGGAACATGTTTTGAAATCAATAATGTGTTGAATTTATTGGCAAGCTCTTGTACATTTCCTATATACTCGACATCCTTAATGGGGGTGAATAATTTAACATTCTGCTCTGTATTAATGCGGATTTTACGGGACAATATTTCATGTTCTCTACCTTTACTGCTAATACATGAGAAAACATCAAACAGAGATGGATTGTGATATACCAACGATGCATCAAATGGCATTTTGTCAAAGGGGATGCATTCATTCCACAGACTAAGATAGGAAATCCAGTTGTTCGGGCGATCAGCTATTTGATACCTCATTATGCGGTGACGCATTTTTAGTAATATATACCGAAGAATATTACTTCCCGCTGCATTCGATTTTATCAACTGTCTGCATCTATCCAAAGAGTTAAACAAATTATTTGATTTGCTCAAATTCTGAATTTTTGTTTTTACAGCACCGTAGTATTCATCACTCATAGTTACCAATTCGGTTAAACTCATTCCGGACACCGTAAGGTACTCCATCATAGAGTTATATTCAATAGTGCCCGCGTTCACCTTCGGCATATTGAGAATTCGTGAAAAATCATCAAATTCAACAGGACGGATTGCCACTTTATAATTATCTATCACTTTGATAGGCATATGCCGTTTTAAAATTCCTATCTCCGTGTCTATAAAGTTCAGCTTAATCGCATAATATATCGGTATTTCATTTTTTGAAAACACAGTAAACCTGTTAAACTTACTTGAATAGTCATCTGCAGGAATAACTGTAATTTCGTAATAAATCTTTCCGCCAGAGAAAAACGGTTTGCTTTTCTGCACATAAAATCGGTCAGAAGGTGTGCGATCAGAATACCTCATATGCTCCAACTGGTATGCTATTTTTTCATAATACTCATTCAATGATTCATCCTGATCCAACGGATAATCTTCAAGATTTTGTAAAATATCTAAACCAAAAGTGCTCTTTACATACTCACGGATGCGTAACAACCACTCATAGTATTTCAGCATCAACCGAGTTGCACCATCTTCATCGGGAATAAAGTGTGAAACGGCTGCCTGCAGAAAATAGTGAAACCGATTTAAAAACTTCAATTCTCCGCGCGAAGCCACATATGCAACGGAACGTTCAATATCATCATATTTGTTGAGCGTGATCGTTGCTTTTTCACTAAAAATCCGTTGATCAACAGCTTCTACCAAGTGACGTAAATTGCTAAGTATATTTTGCGATTTAAAGCCCCGATCACCGTCCGTAATGCTGGCAATATTTTTACAAATGTTTTCGCTAACAATAAGTATATTACGATCAAACTCGTTCATGGGCTCACCTCATTCTTGTATTGTTTTATAGATGATAATCTGTTATCTTCAATAATATCCATCCACAAAGACATCCTTTTCAATATTCATTATTAGATTTACAATTTCATCTGCAAGATGCCTTCGTTTCATTCTACAATGAGAACAAATCGCCTATCGTTTAATTATTCTCCTCAAAATTTTCGACCTGCTCCATAACTTTTTGAAATACTTCAGGGCTATACTGCGGCGGATAACCATTTTTGATAAGGCAAACCTTAATGTCAAATTTCAGCTGGTCGCGGACAATTTGATTATTAAGCCAATCGGCAAATGAAGATTTGGTGTCAATAATTTCTTTGAGTTTTCTTGCCAAAGATTTGCACTTATCATTTACGGAAATACCGCCGACAGTTTTATCTTCGCCGTACTCAAAGTTATACTGATTTCTTAATGACATCAAGATATCATAAAATGCCTTTTCTTCAAAAGTCAATCCGATTTTGCGGAAGCTTTCACGGCTTTCATTCATCTCCCGCAATATCTTCAATGCCTGTTCGGTTGCAGATTTAATAATATCTTCGGACGCCTGCTCCTGCGTTTCGCCTGCTTCTTCAACGGTTAAATGCTTGCGGCGCTCGTGATATTCTTCTATCGTTTTTTCGAGCATTTCCTGAAACTTCTTTGCTTCCACCTGATTCGTTTTGCGGTATTCTGTAATTTGCTTTCTAAGTACCTTAATAAGCAATTCCAACTTAGATGCCGGCAATTTAACATCGGACAGTTTTTCAAAGTATTCAGGGCTGAAAATATCTTCTTGTTCGCCTTCGCTAAGCACACTTTCAACCTTGTTGTACTGAAGAGCCTCTTCGACCATTTTGGATACATGGCGGTTCATTGTTTCTGTATCTACCTCAGTTGTGCCGCTCATTTTGCGAACAAAGCCGGCGATTGCCATATAACATTGCGCGAGAGCGGATTCTTCGTCTCCGAGTTCTCCGGACGGCTGGCAAACATCAAAAGCCATCCGCATCCTTTTTACCGTCTTCAAAAAATATGTTTTGAACGATACTGTTTTGACAGATTTTCCGCTGTTGCTTTCGCTCTGCAACTCCTGCGTAGAGGCAAAGACATATTCAGCCGCTTTCGCAAGAAGCTTGTACCGCTCAAACGGATCACCGTCGGGATTCAAAAACGGCTTTAAATCATATCCGGAAAACAGATTGTTAAGAACAGATAGCTCCTCCCTAAATACTGTAGTAGCCTGTTCGACGTCATCTGTTGTAGGCGCAACCGATGTGTTGCCGCCGTATATCTTCATTGCCTCACGCATGTTGTTGCGGATACCAATATAATCGACGATCATTCCGTACTCTTTTCCGGGATATTTTCTGTTTACGCGGCTTATCGTCTGAATCAGCAGATGCTTTTTCAGCGGTTTGTCATTGTACATATATGTGAGCGACGGCACATCAAAACCGGTTATCCACATATCGACTACAATGACAATGTGGAAATTTGATTTATCCTGTTTAAATGCGGCATCCAAAGCCTCGGAGCGCTTATCGTTTTTCACGCCGCCGAGGTAATTGTACATATCTGCTTTGTCATTACTGCCGACACTGGCGACCATAGCCATAAAAGGCATCGGCGTTAATTCTTTCAACTCCTCATCGGTTGCCGTAAATCCGTCAGCAACCTTTTTTTCTACAAACCATTCCGGATACTTGTCCTGAAATTTTTTGAGAAGTTCATAAGCAATTGTTCTGCTTGAGCAAACAATCATTGCTTTCTGCACTCTGTCGGGGTCTTTGGCGCAGGAGGATACATAATGATCGTGAATATCTGCAGCAAGGCGCTCCAAGCGGGACGGCTCACCGAGGATAACTTCCATAGAGCTCATAGCCTTTTTGCTTGCCTCAATATCTTCCTCGGTTGCACCGTCATCAGCGCATGTTTTATAATATGTTTCTATCTGTTTGATTTTTTCGGCATCAAAGAGCACCTTAGCAATTCTCGGATGATATTTGATAGAAACCGTCAGTCCGTCGGCTACCGCCTGATCCATTGTGTAGCGGTCGATTTCATCACCGAATGTCTGATATGTTTCGGCAATGGGAGTGCCTGTAAACCCGACAAAGGTTGCATTCGGGAACGCCTCTTTCAACACCTTTGCATAGGGCTTTGAAACCATGGCTTTCATATTCTCGTCGGCATCTTTACTGAACTGAATTTTTTTAGAATGTTCGAGCTGTGTTCTGTGAGCTTCGTCTGAAAAGCAAATAATATTTGCCCGTTCGTTGAGAAGTCCGATTTTGTCGTCCTCGCGATCACAGAATTTTTGAATGGTGCATATATAGAAGCCGCCGCTTTTACGGGAGCTTAATTCCTCCCGCAAAACCTTGCGATTGGGAACAACGCTTACTTCACCAAGGTTCAAAAACTCTTTGCTTTTTGTGAACAGTTTTGCACCCTGCTTTTGAAGCTCATCACGATCAACGATCATTATGATCGTCGGAGAACCAAGCTCGGGACAGCGCATTGAAAGCTGACGGGCAAGGAAAGCCATGGTATAAGTCTTGCCGCAGCCTGTTGCGCCGAAATATGTACCGCCCTTTCCGCTTTTTTCTTCAACGGATTTTACAATGCTCTGTTTAAGAAGTCTTGCGGCAAAAAACTGAGGATAACGGCATACGATTTCGTGCTCGTCGCTGTCGTAAATGCTGTCCTGAAAATAGATGTAGTCGCGAAATATCTCAAGAAACCGTTCTGGCGCATAGACACCCTTTATCATATTTTCGGTTTCTTCAAAAGGCAATGTTGAAACCGCGTCGCCGTCATTTACTCTTCTCCAAGCATAAAAATGCTCATAGGGAGTACGAACTGTACCGAGCCGGGTTTTCACGCCGTCCGAAATACATGCTAAAGGGCAATAGTGGAGCAAATGAGGAATATCACGCCAATAACGAATATTAATCTGCTCCCACGCGTCATAAATTGTGGCATTGGCATCAGCCGGGTTCTTGAGCTCTATTACGCAAAGCGGTAACCCGTTGGCAAACAACAGTACATCAGGTCTGCGGGTTTCTTTTTGACCGTTATTGATATATTCTACAGCAAACTGATTCACGCAGCGGAAAATGTTATTGTCCGGGGTTTCAAAGTCGATCAGTGATATTATTCTCGGGATGCCGTTCTGTGGAGTGAATTGTATACCGCTGACCATCCAACCATAGACCTTATGCAGCGTTGCAAAGTCACTTTCCGCACCGACAAGACGGACAGAATCCATAATCTGATGAATTTCATCCGGGAGCAAATCTGGATTGGTCCTTGATAAAAAGTTTTCTAAATCATCAGAATACAAAACATCACTGCGAGTCTGACGATTTATTTTATTTCCCTGTAAATACTGCCAGCCCTCTTTTTCCAAAAGGGTAATGAAGGCATATTCATATTCCGACTCGCAAAAGCGCCCGTTGTATTCTTGTAATTTTGACATAGCTTGCCCTCCGATCGTGTCATCTCATTAAGACAGTTTTCTTACTATCTCATCAAGATTTTTTATAAAATGATCATATTGTAATTTTTGAATGGCGTCACCGACATCACCAGTCCGGTCACTCTTAATATAATTAAGCAACAATTCTATGTATTCTTTATCATTTATCAAAAAGTTTCTTATGTTCCCGACCCGATACATTTCAACAAACGCCCCACGAATATTCTGCTTTTGTTTTGCTGTGCAGTCTTTAAACATTTCTGATAATCGCTTCATATCCAATTGCGCTGCAAAAGATTCTTGCATATGGAATCTGCCTTTGTTCTTAACAATAAAGTCATAAAAAAGATTGCTTTGTTCCGGAAGATAATTAAATTCCGGGATCGTTTCACCGCGTATTTTTAATGACTTAGCCATTTCCTTGCGCAACGATTCATATTCTTCTTTTTGTTCGTCAGCACATTCGTCGCCCATAATAGTTCTAAATATTTGCTCAAGTTGAAGTTTGTTGCCTTTTCCTTTTAAGTTATCAATAAGATGTTTTTTGATTTTATCAATATCATAACCAAGTAAACTCTTTATAAGAATCGAATAAACCGCAATGGTTCCATACTGATAAAATGATATGTCTTCAGGATTTTCTAACCTTTTCTCAATACTTTGTAGCGCATTTAACACATCGATTTCTGTTTGAACATAATAAGTACATAATGTGCTAATGTCATTGTCCCCATTCGAACGGTTGCTGTCATACAGCACAAGTTCTAAATATGATTGATAAGTGTCCTCGACTTCGTCAAACCCTTCTATTTGTCTTGTGATGTAGTCATAGCAGAACTTAAATAGCGGAGCTTTCTCGTTACCAAGCTCAACTGAAAAGTATTTCTCTTGCCCCCATTTTTCGACTTTTCCGGTTCTCTGCTTTAATACGAAAAACAATAGACCGAAAAAAATGGCTTGAATAAAATCCTCATTAGAAAGATATTTTTTGTCGAGCTTTTTGAAAATGTCAGATGACTTTTGACACACAAAAATAAACGAGCGCAAATTAAACGTTTCGCACGATTTCATTGCATTCAATATATTATTTACACTGTTATTGTTAGATAATCTGTTCAGGGTTTCATCATCAAATAAGCGAATGATGTCACTTATCGCCATCGAATAATCTTCCTCAAATTGAATAGTGTCACTTATGGTCTTTTCTTTTATCTCTAAATATTTTTTTGCTGTTTCTGTAAATTCTCTGCCATTGTTTTCTGTTGCTTTATACATCAATTCAACGACATTTTGTTGGTCTTCTGTAGTAGTCGTTAAAGGTTTATATTGTTTAATCGCCTCTTCGTTTGCAACCAACAACACTTTTACGCCGTCCTGTTCAACAAGATTATTAACATACCCAAGCACTTCAAGAATATCAATTCCGGAACGTTCCAAGTCTTCTAAGATGATGAGTTTCCCTGAAAGATCAATAGACTCAAAAAGCTTCTGCATATCTTCATCTGAATGCGAAAGATCAATACCCAAAAAGCTGGTAACACCTTTTAATATAGTTTTTGTTGCCAATTTTCCGGCTTCCATTTTTTCAGAATTATTATTCAAAAATTTTGCACGACTTTCCAAATACAAAGCTTTGCTTATTTCAGAAAGCTCTTTCAATCCATAAAGAGATACAACAAGGCATTTGTGACTTCCGTTTTCCTTTTTTTCAAGAAACGGTTTCAGTTCATTTTGAATATAGAAGCTTTTTCCAGTACCCCAAGGCGCGGTGAGCATAATAGCGCTTTGGGTTTTGTCCTCGGTTAAATAATGAAATATGTATTGATTAAGGTCTTGATATGTCATTATTCCTTTCTCCTTTAGTTTTCCTCCAACGATCCTTTAATTAAAATCGGGCATATATTTTTGATTTGCGCTTTTAGCTGTTCGTTGATTTCTTTGCGTTTGTTATATACCGTGTACATCTCTGCGATTGACTTTTGGATTGCTATATCTGGAATGGGGATTTTGACATCAATTAAATCGTTCCAAGTGAATGTTTCTCGTGCCGACCCCCAAGAATGAAATCGTGCATATCTATCAAATTCTGTTCTATTGAAGAACATACACAGATATTCCGGATATAACTTATCCTCTTGCGTTGAAAAAACTTCGTTTACCGAAGAAACAACTATATCCTCTTTGGTGTTATTAAAGGCGTATGTAAACACTTTTTCGTTGTGTGTTGTTTGGACGAACCCTATTTGGCGTGGATGGCATACTTTATAATTTGCAAGCTCATTTTTGTTGACTTTGGATGTGGGTTCTCGAAATTGTTTTGATGTACTAATACCCATAACATTTTTACTGCCGTTTTTACCGTTACGAATATCATGCCGTTCAATATACCTACCAATTTCCTCACACGGCATTCTTCTCCGTAAATCTTCGATATACGCGTCGCAAGTGAGTTTCAAATCATCCAAGCCGCGCTCGTAAGCTTGCTGATTAGCGACCATAGCGTTATAGATATCAACATATTTCTGCTGCGTAGGCAAGTCGGGAAGCTCAATATCAATATCACAAAGAGTATCCCAATCAAAAGTTTCTCTTGCTGATCCCCAAGAATTGAATCTTGCGTAGCGGTCAAATTCCGGGCGATTAAAAAACATGAATAAATAATCAGAAACCAAATTTTCATTCTGACTCACGCGAAAAACCGTATAGATTGATGAAATCAAAATCGGTTTATCGCTGGTATTAAATGCAATAGCTATCTTTTCTCCGCGCCGTGAAGTGTCTGCAACATATGCAAATTCTCTTTGAGCAACGAATTTATATGTTAGCAAACTGACACCATCCATATTTGCCTTAGTGCTAATGAATTCTTTACCCGTCGAAATACCACGTACATCATCGAGAATATATTCGTTATCGAAATTACGCTGGTCACACTGCTCAATCAGCTCACCCAACTTATACTTACTCAATGCCATAACCGATCCCCCTGAAGGCGTCTTCAAGCATCTTTTGAGATTGCTTTTCCTGTTCTAATATTTCGTGCATTTCCTTTTGAATACGGCTCATTTCGGCATTGTAATCAATATCCAGATCATGATCAATAAATTCGATATATTTGCTGGGCACAAGACTCCATCCGTTCTTTTCGATTTCGTCTATGCCGACACTGCGATAAAGCTCCGGCACGGCATAATCTGTGCCGTTTGTGCCCTCGTTTTGCCATGTGTGATAAATATCGGCGGCTCTTTGAATCTGCTTGCTGTCAAGCAGAACTTTCTTTTTGTTTTCGCCCTTTACGGGGTTTTCTGTCCATGTGCGCAGATCCATAAACAGTATTTCATGCTCACGGTTACGCAGATTTCTGCCGTGATAGCTTCCGCCTTTTTTGTTTTGGTTCAAAATCCAGAGAGTTACGCTTATATCGGTTGTGATAAAAAGCTCACGCGGAAGAATAACAATTGCCTCTACTTTATCATTTTGGATCAGCCTTTTGCGGATTTCAAGAGTATCGCTGTCGCCCAAAGCGCCGTTTGCGAGCAGAAATCCGGCAACTCCGTCCGCAGCTTTCAGGTGAGAAAGTATGTGCAAAATCCAAGCATAGTTGGCGTTGCTTTCCGGGGGAGTTACATAATCCGCCCAGCGAGAATCATTTTTCAAATTCTCGTCATACCAACCTTTAAGGTTGAACGGCGGATTTGCCATAATGTAATTGAAGTAGATACCTTTATGTAAATCGTGCGTGAATGTGGAGTCCGCCTCTCCGCCGAGGTGATGGCTGATTCCGCGCAAAGCAAGATTCATTTTTGCAAGACGATAGGTTGCAGGCTCTTTTTCCTGACCGTAAACATTGATTCGGCTGATATCGCCGAGTTTTGCTTTTACAAGGTCAGCACTCTGAATAAACATACCTCCCGAACCGCAGCAAGGGTCATACAATGTTCCGTCAAACGGTTCAATCATGGTTGCGATAAGCTGAACTATGTCATGAGGTGTATAAAATTCGCCTTCTTCTTTGGTAGCGTTGACCGCGAATTCTTTAAGGAAGTATTCATAAACATGGCCGATAAGGTCTTTTTCTTCACCAAACGCTTTATGGCTGATTTTATTTACTTCATCGACAATCTTTTTTATATCATTCGCCGCCAAATTACGGGTGGTAAATGTACCCTCAACAAAGCAGCCGCGAAGCTGTTTGCTGCTTGTGGCAATGCTGTGCAGCGCTGTATCAAGAGCAACATTTAACTGCGGCGCCGGTGTGTTTATAATAGTTGACCAGCGTGCTTCAAGCGGCAGATTGTATGTGCCATCCGTAAATGTGGCATCGTCAAAGAATGCCGCAAAAATCTCTTCGTCGTCGGGATCAAGCCCCTGCGCAATTAAATCCTCGCGCAGTTTTGCTACGCCGTCTTCAAATTTTTCTCCGATAAAGCGTAAAAATACGAGGGTCAGCATCATATCGCGCTTTTCAAAGAACGATCCTGAATTTCTTGCTGCGCGCAATATATCGCGACACTTGAAAAGTATCGAATCTATATTTATCTTTTCTTCTGCTTTTTTCTTAGCCATTGGGGATTCCTCTTTCTAACACATTTCAAAAGTTTATTTTTTAACTAATTGTTGAATTATCATATCACCCTAATCGGGACGATGAGGTTATCTCTGTCAAAGGCAGAGAGGCGGTCGCTCATACAGAGACAGCGGATGTGCCTAGCACCAAGGGCGATTTACCGATAACACTTTCATTTTAGAACTGCAAATTTTTATTGCCCCAATCAGCGCTAAAAAACATAATATAGTAGATTGGTATATAAGTTATTTTGCCGTTTTGTGTGACATTTCTTTCGTTAGATACAACGAATGCTTTTTTGATATGATAATCTTCGTTTTGAACAAATGTGTTCAATGCGCTATGCACGGTATAGTCCTTACCGGACTTTACTTCAATCGGGACGGCAGAAAGGCTATCATAATCATCAATAAGATAATCAACCTCACCCTTGCTTCGATTGTCATAATAAAAGAGTTTATGACCGTGAGCGATTAATTCGCTGGCAACAACTGTTTCATAAACAGATCCCAGATTGATACTTCTCTCATCATTCAGCACAGCTCGGATGTTATTTCCGTAAAGAATACCTGTAAGAATACCGACATCATTCAGATAAAGTTTAAGCAGATTCTTTCCGGTAGATTCGATCAGGGGGAATGCCGGATTAGAAATCGCCTGAACATTAAGTGCGATACCTGCGCTTATAAGATAATCGAATTCATCTGCATAATTATTGAACGTCTTACCCCTCTTGTTTTCAATGCTTTGTACAACAATTCTTTTTTTCTTATTCTCCATATTAGAGGGAATAAGGTCATAAATTCTGCGAATTTTCAACTTCATTTCATCATCGTATTTGGAAGCATCTGCTGCATAGTAATCATGAATTTCATTTTGTATATCTCGGACTGCCTGAATGTTTTTTGTTTCAAGATAGGTATTGACCGCATCGGGTAAACCACCTACAAGCAAGAATTTGCGGAATAAATCCATCATCTTATTGTGCATGGACTCATCTAATGCTTCAAACCGCTCAAACTTTTTGCGCATTGAGGAAATTGCAAGTTCGTTCATTCCGTTAGCATAAAGAAATTCCTCAAAATCCAGCGGAAACATTCTGACCTTTCGTATGCTGCCCATGGGGATTGATGTGGTTTGCGACAGCGTAACACCTAAAAGCGATCCGCTTGCAATATAAGTGAACTTATTATCCTGCGACAAAAATTTGAGCAGGGTGAGTAAATGAGGATAAGCCTGAATTTCATCAATAAAAATCAGTGTATTTTCTTTATTCTTCATTTTATTTCCTGCAAGCATACTGACTTGCAGATAAAAATCTTCAACGGTTTTAGTATTTTCAAAAAGGCGGTCGCCCAAAGAATCAGCAATCATATTGATTTCTATATAGTTTTCAAAAAGTTTTTTACCTACATGATTAATGATGTAGGTCTTGCCGATCTGACGGGCACCGTCGATTAAAAGAATCTTTTTAGAATCAGATTTTAAATGCTCTTCAATGAGAGATTCTATCTTACGATATAGCATAAAAATTCCTCCGTCAAAACTTTTCAAATGAATTATAGCACAATAGAAATGACATTTCAATATAAACTTGCGATAATTTTCATGACATTTCAAAGCAAAGAGATGGAACCCCCAGTTAAAATGAATAAATCTTCTATTTTAGTCGAGGATATGTGTTATCAGTGTTTAAAATGAATTTTCACTTTCAAGAGCAAAAAAGTGAAAACTCTGTGAAAATCCACTTTTGAAACGAATTAACCTACACGACTTTTGGTGCGGTTCGGCATAACCGGTGCTTTTCAAGCACTGCCAAAAGCGTGATTTTGGGCTAAAAAATCGCTCGGTTCTATCAAAAATTCTAATAGGCTTTCCCAAAAATCCGTTAGAACTCCGCAAAATCGGAGGAGACTTTCGGACTCGGATTTTCACTGTGTTTTCGATGCAAAGAGGTGCGGAAAGCCT
>OJKW01001383.1_pt1 | contig 13915 bp, 14 predicted proteins | sample 1596591 | NCBI WGS metagenome assembly OJKW01 (sample SAMEA4350166, study PRJEB24818) | metagenome | biome: human; feature: gut; material: faeces | place: Denmark | collected 2013-09
CCTGACGAGTAATACTCACGAAGGACGCTCAATTTGAACTCATCGCTGTACTTTGTTGGACTCTTTCGCTTTGTTTTACACATTTTTTATTGTTCATAAATGTGTCAACTTTTGCCAGGACAAGACATTTGGAAACCCATCCAAATCAGAACTGACACCCACCCAAACCCTCCCGAAGGGAGGGAGCTTAATTGCCTGTTTCCAATTGGCAGCGAATGGGGAACTTGGTAATTGTCATGCACGTTTCAATTCAGCATCTGTTGTGTACGTGATTTCGGCATAAGCATGTATTTCTTCATTGGTTTAACGCTCGCTTTCAGTTCCTCGGCCGGACGAATTGATTGTATGTATTTGTTTTTTCTCCGTTAAAGTTTGTACCTTTGCACCCCGTATTTGACTTTATATACAGATGAGTGCGAAAGTAAAGGGTTTTATGTACGGCGTGGCTACGTCGGTTACGTTCGGTCTAATTCCGCTGTTCACTCTGCCGTTGATGCAGAAGGGCATGGCGTCAGACTCCATATTGTTTTACCGCTTCATTACGGCTACGGCGGCGTTGGCTCTGATGATGATTGTCAAGAAGGAGTCGTTCAGGGTAAGCTGGCGCGACTTGGCGGTAATCGTGTTGCTGGCGGTGTTCTACACAGCCTCGTCGATGTTCCTGCTTTACGGTTACGAGGCTATGGGTGCAGGCGTTGCCACGACGCTCCACTTCACTTATCCCGTATTTGTAACGCTGCTGATGTTCGCACTTTTCAGGGAAAAGGCGTCGTGGGTGACGTGGACTGCCGTTGTGCTGGCCATCGCCGGAGTGGCCAAGCTGTCGCTCAACGGCACGGAACTGAAGCTCGACCCTGTCGGGGTAGGCGTGGTGCTGCTTTCCGCCGTGGGGTATGCAAGCTATATAATAGCCGTTAACAAGTCGCGCGTAAGGGATATGCACAGCCGCAAGCTGGCGTTTTACGTCTTTGTGTTCACCACGCTGATGTTCGCCGTAAAGAACGGTCTTGGCGGCGGGGTGCAGCCTTTGCCCGACGCAGTGTCGGCGGTCAACGTGGTGTTGCTGGCCGTTGCGCCCACCGTTATATCAAACATTACGCTGCTGCTGGCCGTGCGCAACATCGGCGGTACGCTGACTTCAATCCTCGGTGCGCTTGAGCCTGTCACGGCGGTGTTCATCGGTGCTATGGTGTTCGGTGAGGGGTTTACGTTGAGCGAGGCCGTAGGGATAACGCTCATATTGGCGGCTGTCGTCCTGGTTATACTCAACCGCAGCATAAAAGAAAACCTTACGCAGCTGCTCAAGCGCATAAGGCCGAGGCATCCGTAGTTTTTTAGTAGACGAGTTGACAAGGGACAAGTAGACAAGGGACGAGCAGACAAGGGGATTTGCGTTGCTAATCAACTGAAGTATCCTTTTGTCTGCTCGTCCCTCGTCAACTCGTCTCTTGTCCCTCGTTGACTACTCAATGAATTTGCTCAATTCATCCAACGCCGGAAGTGCTTTGCCGGTCTCGTTGTCAAACAGTCCGCGGTTAAGCCAACTTTTTACGACTGTTGCGCCCGACTCGTTCTCTTCCGGGAACCACCAGAACAGGCCGGTAACGTTGTCGTGGCTGTTGAGCATTGTAACGAGTTCTTCGGTGAACTTGCGCTGCCCTTCCGCGCTGATGGGGTAGAGTTCTGCGTAGCGGTTGGGGTCAGGCTCCCACTTGTCGTTCTTGTGTGAGTAGTAGAATGCGGCTTCGACAATCATCACCGGTTTGTTGAACTCGGTCTTGATTCTGTCGAGAACGACGCCGAGGTGCTTTATTGTGCCGTGCCACATGGGGTAATAACTCAGTCCGATGACATCATAGTCGAGCTTTCCTTTTTTCAGTTTGTCATAATATCCTTCAGTGGCGAGCCAGTCTTGGGCGTGCTCCGTGTGTATTATGATTTGCGCCTTGGGGCAAACCTCGCGGCAAGCTTTCACCCCGGCGCGCAGGAATGTCAGCAAAGTGTCCCAGTTGTCGTCTTTAACAGGGTCTACTTTCCCCGTAGGCCAAAGCGTTCCGAATGTGATTTCGTTGCCCACTTGGATGAAGTCGGGCATAGCGTTTTCCTTCTTCAATGTTTCCAATGCCGTCCGGGTGTGGCTGTAAACGGAATCGGCGAGCATCCTTATTTGTTCGTCGCGGCTTTTGCCTTCGATGGCTTTAGCCCATGCGTGCGGCGTGAATTGCTTTCCCGGGTCGGCCCATGTGTCGGAGTAATGGAAGTCAAGCATCAGCTTGAAGCCGTGTTCCTTGATTTGCTTGCACAGGCTTACGACATACGGCAGGTCTTGGCAAACGCCTTCGTCCTTGTTGTCTTGGGGCGCGTTGGCCGGGTCAACGAACAGTCGGACGCGCATGGCGTTCCATCCAGACTGCTTGAAAATCTTGTACGGGCATGTCGTTTTGCCGTCTTGGTCCTTATACTCTGTTCCGTTTTGCCGGTAAGTTGGCAGCAGCGAGATGTCTCCGCCTAAGTATTTTTGTGCCTGGATTGTGATGCCGGCGATAAGCGCGGATAAAACAATAAAAAGTCTTTTCATGATAATTTGCGGTTAGTTTGTTTTCCTTTAGTGATTTTATTTCAGCATAATGCCTGTGTATATCCTGCCCGATGCTGTGCCGAGGCGGCGTGCGGAGAAGTAGTCGGAGCTGCTGGAGAATGTGCAGACCGGTGAGACTGTTATGTTTTCGGGCTGCAAGCCTGAGAGGACAAGTTGCCGCCTGTTGCATTCTTTAAGGTCGATGTGCCATTTTTCTTTGCGCAGGCTGATGGCTCCCATGTCGAAACCGGCGGCGGAGAACTCGTCATACACCTCGTCGCCAACTTCAAAAGCGTCAAGTGATATGCCCGGGCCGATAGCAGCCAGCAACTTGTCGGGGTGCGAACCGTAAGCTATATGCATTGCACTTACCGCTTTTTGCACGATGAGCTGCACCGTGCTGCGCCATCCGGCATGTACGGCGGCTGATGCGTTGTGCTCAGGGTCGTAAATGATAATGGGAATACAGTCGGCCGTTGATACTCCGATGCAAATGTTTCTGACGTCGGTTATCAGCGCGTCAACGCCTTCAAGCACCATGCTCTTGACCGTTTCAGGAAGCGGAAGAAAGTCTTTTGCTATTTGTCTCACCTCGTTGCCGTGCGTCTGATGTGGCATGATGATGGCATTTGGGCTTATTCCGAGCGTCCGGCCAAGTGCTTCACGGTTACGGTTGACGCACTCTTCATCGTCACCGCAGTACCTGTTGATGTTGAATTCGCCGTATGCGCCTTGGCTGAAGCCGCCGTGGCGCGTTGTGCTGAACGCCGTGACAGACTGCGATAGGTTGTAAAAAGAAAGTATGGGTTGTGGCATAAGGCATGGGATTGGCATGAGGTTGACAGGCAAAACGGCCTGCCAACCTCAGTACTTGTCAATCTTTCTCGTCGTCAATGTCGAAATACTCTACATCGTCAACGTCTTCAATTTCGTCTTCGTCGATAAATTCTATCTCATCCTCTCCTTCAACACGCAGTTCTTCCGGCAGTGTATAGAGGTCTTTGTCGCGGTGGATGAGCGTGTCTTCGGCCGTTATGGCCTTTAGTTTGTTGCTCTCGCTGTTCAGCTCACGCCAGAGAATGTCTTTAAGTTCGTTGAGCCCTTGGCCTGTAACGGCGGAGATGAACACCACGGGGATGTCGTCGGGAGTTGTTTCTTTAAGCATTCCAATCAGCTCTTCGTCAAGCAAGTCGCATTTCGTTACGGCGAGAACGCGGTGCTTGTCGAGCATTTCGGGGTTGAAGTTCTTTAGCTCGTTGAGCAGTACCTCGTATTCTTTCTTTATGTCGTCAGTGTCGCCGGGAACCATAAACAGCAGCAAGGAGTTACGTTCGATGTGGCGTAGGAAGCGCAGACCGAGTCCGCGCCCTTCGCTCGCTCCTTCGATTATTCCCGGAATGTCGGCCATGACGAATGACTGTCGGTCATGGTAACTCACTATGCCAAGCGACGGTTCGAGCGTGGTGAACGGATAGTTCGCTATTTTCGGACGTGCGCTTGACAGCGCCGAAAGCAGCGTACTCTTGCCTGCGTTCGGGAAACCTACCAGTCCGACGTCGGCAAGCAGCTTCAGTTCGAGAATGATTGTCATTTCTTCCATCGGCTCTCCCGGCTGTGCGAAGCGCGGTGCCTGGTTGGTGGCAGTGCGGAACTGGAAGTTGCCAAGACCGCCGCGTCCACCTTTCAGCAGCAGCACTTCTTGCCCGTCGTAGGTCACGTCGCATACGTATTTGCCCGTTTCGGCGTTATATACTACGGTTCCGCACGGCACGTCAATGTAGACGTCCTTTCCGTCGGTGCCGTGGCATTTGGCCTTTCCGCCGTTGCCCCCGTGCTCGGCGTATATGTGGCGTTGGTATTTAAGGTGAAGCAGAGTCCAATAGTTGTGGTTGCCGCGCAGGTAAACGCTGCCGCCTTTGCCGCCGTCACCGCCGTCGGGACCTCCGTTGGGCTGGTATTTGGCGTGTCGTAGGTGCATGGAGCCGCGTCCGCCTTTTCCAGAGCGGCAGTAAATCTTAACGTAGTCTACAAAGTTGGATTCTGGCATAGTGAAGGGGTTTAAGAGTAAAGAGTTAAGAATTAAGAGTTAAGAAAACCGTTTTGCAGTTGATGTATGGAAAAGCATATTTTCTTAACTCTTAATTCTTAACTCTTAATTATTGGGATTAAATGTTGTCTATTACGTTGCAGATGTCTGCGAAAATGCGGTCAAGTTCTCCGAGTCCGTTAATATGATGGTGCAGGTTCTCTTTCTTGTACCATTCTATCAGCGGTGCAGTCTGGTTGTGGTACACGTCGAGACGCTTCTTGATTGTTTCTTCGTTGTCGTCTGAACGTCCGCTTTCCTGTCCGCGTTTGATGAGTCGTGTCATGAGTTCTTCTTCGGGAACGTCAAGCTCTATCATTGCAGCCACCTTGTGTCCACGCTGGTCGAGCATCTTCTTCAATGCCTCTGCTTGCGGTATTGTGCGGGGGAAACCGTCGAAGATAACACCCTTATGTTCTTTCCCGAAGCTGTCGTAAACGCTTGCGAGGATGTCTATCATAAGTTCGTCAGGGATAAGCTGGCCTTTGTCTATATACTGTTTGGCCGTCTTACCGAGTTCTGTCTCGTTCTTGATTTCGTTGCGCAGTACGTCGCCGGTCGAGATATGGCCGAGACCGTACTTCTTAATCATCAAATCGCTTTGCGTGCCCTTTCCTGAACCGGGCGCGCCGAAAATAACAATATTCTTCATCTTAGAGTTTGATATGGTATGTTTGTCTTGTTATTCTTCAACCAAGGTATAGATATTCCGCAGGTTGCGGCCTTGCTGGTCGTAGTCAAGTCCGTACCCTACGATGAAGTCGTTGGGTATTTTCATTGCCACATATTCAATGTCAAGCTCGACTTTGAGCTTTTCTGGTTTAAGCAGCAGCGTGCATATATGTATTGACGCAGGGTTGCGTGTTCCTAATGACTCCAGCATCCGTTTCATTGTCAGTCCCGACTCGACAATGTCTTCCACTATTATGATGTCGCGTCCGGAAATGTCTTCGTTAATTCCGAACACTTCTTTGATTGTTCCTGTAGACATTGTTCCCTGATAAGAAGCCAGCTTTACGAATGAGATTTCACATGGAACTGTAATCATCCTCATAAGGTCGGCTGCAAAAACAAACGAGCCGTTGAGTACGGCGAGAAACAGTGGGTTCTTTCCCTCCATGTCTTTGTTTATGCGGTCGGCAATGGCTTTTACGTGTTTCAGAATTTCCTCTTCAGTATATGAAATCCTGAAAGTCTTGTCGTGGATTTTTATTGTTGACATGATGCTTTATTGATATTTTGGCACAAAATTACTAAAAATATGCCAAATGTGACAAACGTTCTGCATTAATTTAGTATTTTTGCACTGATGAAGATTTTTACAAGCGCTCAGATTCGTGAGCTTGACAAATATACAATTGAGCACGAACCAATCAGTTCGATAGACTTGATGGAGCGTGCTGCAAAGGCTATTGTGCGTGCGATAACTGCAGAGTGGGGCAAGGACACGCCTGTTGTCGTCTTTGCCGGCCCCGGAAATAACGGCGGTGACGCCTTGGCTGTGGCGAGAATGCTGGCGGAACAAAGATATCAAGTTGACGCCTATTTGTTTAATATAGGCGGTAATTTGTCTGATGATTGCGACGCTAACAGGAAGAGGCTTGCTGGGTGCAAGGCCGTTAAGTCGTTTGTAGAGGTTACAGAAGAGTTCGACCCTCCAAAATTGGATAGGGGGATGCTGGTTGTTGACGGACTTTTCGGTTCTGGCTTGAACAAGCCCCTTGCCGGTGGGTTCGCTTCGTTGGCGAAATATATTAACCAGTCATCGGCAACAGTTGCTGCCATCGACGTTCCGTCGGGACTTATGGCGGAAGACAACACATACAATGTAAGGGCGAATATTGTAAGGGCTGATGTCACTTTCACATTACAACATAAAAAACTTTCATTCCTGTTCCCTGAAAATCAGAAGTTCATAGGCGAATTGAAGGTGCTTGATATTGGCTTGAGCAGAGAAGGAATGGCGGCAATACCGTCTCCTTACAGCTTGTTGGAAGAAGGTGATATCCGGCCGAGGCTTTTGCATAGGAGCGTTTTCGCGCATAAAGGCGACATGGGCAATGCGCTCATTATAGCCGGCAGTTATGGCATGGCGGGTGCCGCTGTGCTTGCAACTAAAGCATGTTTGAGAAGCGGTGTAGGCAAAGTGGCCGTATGTACACCGTTCCGCAATAATGACATAATGCAGGTTGCCGTCCCGGAGGCGGTCATGTGTTTGGACAAGGATGACAAATATTTTTCTGAAGCGGTTGACGCTTCCGGCTTTGATGCTGTGTGTATGGGGCCGGGACTGGGGCAACAGGAATCTTCGGCTATAGCTCTTATAACGCAGATACGCAGGACGCAGGCTCCTGTTGTGATTGATGCCGACGGGCTTAATATATTGTCAAGCCACAGAGCTTGGTTGCAGCAGTTGCCCAAAGGTATAATATTGACACCACATCCAAGAGAATTTGAGAGATTGGCAGGCATTCATTATGGGGACGGTTACGAGCGTCTTGACAGCGCGCGTGATATGGCTGAACGCCTGCAGGCTTATATAATATTGAAAGGACATTATTCGGCCTTGTGTCTGCCTGACGGTAATGTGTTTTTCAACACTACCGGGAATGCGGGGATGGCTACGGCCGGAAGCGGCGATGTGCTTGCCGGAATTATAACAGGACTGCTTGCACGGGGATACAAGCAGGCTGATGCCTGCATGCTTGGAATGTACCTGCATGGGCTTGCCGGCGATTTGGCAGCCCAGGATGTCGGCCGGGAAAGCCTTGTTGCAAGTGACATAATCAAGTTCCTCCCGCAGGCGTTTATACGTCTTGGCGCATGAATCAATTATTTATTTATTCGAAAATAACGACATGAAAACCCTTACCATCGCTTTATTATTATTTGTGTCAGGCTGCCAGACATTGCTCGCGCAGAGGAGCAAGGACGTGGCGGAGGGCACGGCTTACTATCTTCCGCGTACAGAGTTGCGTTTTACGGTGAAGATTGAGAAAACGTCATATACGCCCGGAGTGTTTGCCGTCTATGCTGAAAAATACATGAAGATGAACAATGTCAGCATGAAGCCTTCCGTGACTTACCGCATATTGGGGCTTGACATCAACTCCGTAGGCGAGCGTGACACGTCCAAGTTTTACATGTTGCCTACCGACTCGAAGCACAACATACAGACTGTTGACATTGATGACAACAGCGTTTTGCTTGCTGTCAACGCCGACCCGAAAATCGTTGAGCAGCCTGTTCCTTTCAAGCCGGCGCCAAAGCCTGCGCGGCTTAATCCGCGTGATTATATGAATGAGGACATCCTTTCGGCCGGAAGTTCGGCGAAAATGGCCGAATTGTGTGCCTTTGAAATATATGACATACGTGACAGCAGAAGCCTTCTGAACAAGGGGCAGGCCGACTTTATGCCAAAGGACGGCGAGCAGCTGCGCATCATGCTGGCAAACCTTGAGACGCAGGAGAACGCCCTGATGCAGCTTTTCAGCGGTATTACAGAGCGTGATACTATGGAGGCCGTGGTAAAGTTCGTGCCGGTGAAAGAGGTTGACAGGCAGTTGCTTTTCCGTTTTTCAAAGTGGATGGGCATAACTGATGCCGACGACCTTGGAGGCAATCCTTATTATATAAGTGTGGAAGACAAGCATGTTACACCGTCAATCCATGATGAGCTGTTAAGCCGGAAGAAGGCGAAAGACAACGGAGGACTTTATGTAAACCTTCCGGGGAAAATACAAGTTACATTGTACAAGGGCAACGAACAATGGGCGGCTTATGAACTTTATGCCGCACAGTTTGGTACTGTGGCGGCTTTGGATGAAGACCTTTTCGGTAAAAAGTTGTTTACAAGCGTTGTCCTGAATCCTGTTACAGGTAATTTGGAGAGCATCGAGATAGACAGTGCAAGGAAATGAGTCGCTATTACTTTTTGAAGATGTTGCGTTGGGAAATCAGGCGCGACATCTTTTTTATATGTAAATAATAATTAAAAATAAGCTCCTTTGCGCAAGGTTGTGGGTGTTGTGCGTGTTTCATTGTTGAATGATAAAAACAAGAGCTGACTATGAAGACAATGAAATTCTTGGCCGGACTTGCTGTTGCAATGATGGCTTTATTCTCTTTTGGCTCGTGCGACAATGATGACACCTACTACTGGTATTATCCGCCGATGCCAAACGCTTTGGTTACGGTGAAGCCTATCGAAGGGGCTGGTTTTTACATGCAGCTTGATGATAGCACAACGCTTTACCCTGTGAACATGGCCGCTTCTCCTTTTGGCGACAAGGAGGTACGTGCCCTCGTGTGCTACCGTGAGGTGAAACCGGCTAATGAATATTATGACAAGTCTGTGGAAGTTGACTGGATTGACAGCATTCTTACGAAGAAAGCCGTGCCTTATCCTGCTGACGGAGACGTGTCGGAATATGGCGACGACCCAATCGAGATTGTACGTGACTGGGTGAACATCGCTGAAGACGGCTACCTTACGCTGCGTTTCCGCACCCGTTGGGGCGATACGAATGTAGCGCATTACGTCAACCTGCTTACCGGAGGAAATCCTGACGACCCGTATGAGGTTGAGTTCAAGCATAATGCTTTCGGCGACGTCAATGGCATGGAGGGCGATGCTTTGGTGGCATTCCGCCTGTCGGACTTGCCTGATACAGAAGGTAAGACCGTCAAACTGACGTTGAAATACAAATCGTACAGTGGCGAGAAGACGGTGCAGTTCGACTATTGCAGCCGCAAGGCGACAGCCGTTGACGGCCAGGTTGACAGGGCGGCATATTCTTCCTGGTTGAAGTAATGATATATGTAGAGAGTGTGGAGTTCATGGATGAAGCGGTTGCGCCTGTCTGCTGGCAATGTCGTTTGCCGCATTCAGGCGCCGGCGCTTTTTCCGTGGCTTTAAGGCTCTTTGTTTGATATGAAGGCAGATAACGGCGGATATAATGAAAGCGACCTCGTGTCTCTTTTGGCACGTATGGACGGTAAGGCTGTAAAATCGCTTTACGACAGGTACGTAGAGTTCTTGACGGCTGTTTGCGCCCGTTACATTGCCGATGACAACGACCGCAAAGACGTGCTGCAAGAGTGCTTTATAAGGATTTTCACATCATTGGGCAAGTTTGAGTTCCGTGGTGAAGGTTCTTTGAAAGCATGGATGGCAAGGATTGTAGTCAATGAGTCATTACGCTTCTTGAAAAAGAATTCCAACTATGGTTTTATTGAATATGGCGACCGTCTGCCTGACATGGTTGACGAACCTGAGCCTGAAGGCATACCCGACGACGTGCTCAATGACATGATTCTGTCGTTGCCGCCGGGTTACCGTATGGTGTTCAACCTTTATGTGTTCGAGCGGAAAAGCCATAAGGAGATTGCAGCTATGCTTGGAATAGGCGAGAGCTCGTCGGCTTCGCAATTTTCGAGGGCCAAGGCTCTTCTAGCCCGGAAGATAAAGGAATATCGTGGCAGGCAGGACGGTGAACGGCCTGTAGGTTTGCATGCCGGCGCGGCCCGTTCCGGCGACGCTTTGACACGTGGCGTGTCGCAGCCTGACGGGGCGCAGCACGAGCGCCATGGTTTCAAACCGTTCAGCAAGGCTGTCGTTTTTGCATATTTGCCGTTTTTGTGGTTGACGGTGTGAAAAAAACTGATGTGTCATGGAACAACAATGGATAGAACATCTAAGGAAACGTTTTGCCGACCGTAAGGTCGCGCCGCCTGACGGACTGTGGGAGAGTGTCAGGGATGCCATTGACGCCGGCAACGGTGGCGGTGATGCGGTAAAGCGCCGTCGTCGTGCCGCTGTTGTGCCTATGTGGTATCGCCGTGCTGTGGCGGTAGTCGCCTGTGTGGCTGTTGTTGCGGTGACAGTGTGGTTCTTTGCCGGTCGTGACGCCGTGCCTTATGACGCTGTGGCTGTTATGGAGCCTTCAGGTGATTTGCGTGGAGTCGGTGGAACAGGGGCTTTATCTGCATCAGGAGATGATGTGCCCTTGATTCCCGTGCGGCGTCATGCTGGGCATTCGGTTCCCGGTGAAGTCCGCTCTGATGGTAGTTTGGCTGTCGATGCAAAAATGCCAGCTGACAGCATTGCTGTTGTTGAAGGCGTTGCTGTCGGGAGTGAAAATACCGTAGGCGATACTCGCAGGCAGGATAACGGAAGTGTGGTTGTCAGGCGTAATCGTCCCGGTGGCGTTTCTCGTGGCGGCGATGGCTCGCAGTATCTGGCTTCAGCCGGCGATGTTCGGTCTCATGGTGGTATGTCGGTGTCCGTTTACGGTTCAGGGCTTACTGGGGTCGGAGCTTCTTCTGGTGCCAGTGGCACGTCCATACGTCCGTTCAACAGTGTGCAGTCTGACCCCGTGTTTGGCAAGGAAAACATGCTTTCGTATTTTGCTTACGGAAGAGCCGAGGCCGCAGAAGTGAAGGTCAAGCACCGCCAGCCGATAAAGGTTGGCGCGTCGGTGCGGTTCGATTTGCCCGGGCGTTTCGGCGTGGAGACAGGTGTGAATTATTCTTATCATTCGTCAGACATAACATCGGGCGATGATTCTGGAGGTTATGCAACGGAGCAGAAGTTGCATTATATAGGCATACCTGTGGCCGTCAATTATGATATATGGCATACCGATTTCCTTGAAGTCTACGCTTCGGCAGGCGGTTCTGTCGAGTTGTGCGTGTCAGGGAAGTCGCATACGGAGTATGTTTCCGGCAATACCGTGGTTAATACCGTTGACGCTGATGTGCGCGACGAGCGGCCGCAGTGGTCTGTCGGGGCTTCGGCCGGAGTGCAGTATAATTTCAGTGACGTTGTGGGAGTTTATGTCGAGCCGGGCGTGAGCTATTACTTCGACAACGGCAGCTGCGTAAGTACAATATATAAGGACAAGCCGTTCAACTTCAACCTGAACGTCGGTCTCCGTTTTACAATCAGATAAAAAGATTCAAGCTGATGTTTACCGTCATATTGATAATGCTCTGCGGCATTGTTGTAGGCCGCCTGTTGCGTGGGCGCGTCTTGTCTTTTGTGCCGCGTGTCATAACGTTTCTCATTTGGCTGTTGCTTTTTTTACTGGGAATAGAGGTGGGAGCCAATCCTCGTGTCGTAGGTTCGCTCGGCAGTCTTGGCGTTGAGGCTGTTGTGCTCTCTGCATTTGCCGTGCTTGGGTGTGCCGTGCTTTGCTGGCTGTTGTTTAAGGGTGAAAGAGTGAGGGGTGAATGATGGCTGGTTTGTTTGTGCGTGTTTTTTTCCCGTTTTCCTGTTTTTTATGGCCGTCTGCCTTGTCTAATGCCCAAGGTAGATTGGTTTTATTGTTCCCGTTTTTATCTTTTTAGCTCTTGAAGTCTGGTCTCGTCATAGTTTCGTTTTTTGTCGTCGGCACAATTGTCGGTGTCTGCGGCTTTTTTCCGGGGTGGCTTGCGTCATGTTCTGATGTCAGCTTTTATGCCTTGTGCGCCCTGATGTTTTTTGTCGGTGTGAGCGTAGGCGGTGATTCTTCCGTCCTCCGCAGCATCCGTTCAGTCAGTCCGCGCCTGCTTCTCCTGCCTCTTGTCACTGTGGCCGGTACGCTTGGCGGAGTGGCCGTTGCCAGTCTGCTGTTTCCTGGCCGTAGCCTGGCCGACTGCCTTGCCGTGGGTTCCGGCTTCGGCTATTATTCTCTTTCGAGCATTTTCATCACTGAATACCGTGGCCCGGAGCTTGGCACTGTGGCCCTGCTTGCCAACATATCGCGTGAGCTGTTGACTTTGCTTTGTGCTCCGCTTCTCGTCCGTTGGTTCGGACGCCTTGCCCCGATTTCGGCCGGAGGGGCTACCACCATGGACACAACGCTGCCTGTCATTACGCGCACGTCGGGCAACGCCTATGTCGTTTTGTCGGTTTTTCACGGCTTTGTTGTCGATTTCAGCGTGCCGTTTCTTGTCACTTTCTTTTGCAGTCTGTAACTCTGATTGTTCTAATCTTGATGTTTGTTGCTGGCCGTTTGCCTGCTTGATTCTTTGATGGATGTGCGGATTATGCTGGGATGTGTAACATGTCAGAGGTGTGTTTAGGGTTGTACTGGTGCTTGTCAGCTTTGAATTTGTTACCATAAGTTTACCATGAATTGACGTGTAAAAGCGATACATGTTTTAACAATTCGTGCTTTGAGATGTGATTTTATTTTAATAAGCTTTTGTTAATGATAAAAAACGGGGCGTTTGATGCGTGTTGGACTTTTGTTTGCTGTAATTGTTTCCCTCTTTGTTGTGGTTGGTGTGCGTGGTTTAAGAGTCTTTTTTCTTTCGGATTGTAATCTTTTTGTTTGACAACCGGCATGTTCTTGGGGCAGTGAATGCCTTTCCGCTCATTGGTTTATGGCAGTTTGCAGTTTCTGAATACGTTGCCTGCGGTTTCTGAAAGGCCGTTTTTCTGTATGTTTCGCCGTTCTTTTGTGCCACGTGGCCATTGCCTGCATGACAGGATGTGGTCTGTTGCGTGGCAAACAACCGTATTTTATCGTTCAAAAGGCCATCTTTTGCAATGTAATTCGTTATGTTTTATATTGTAAGTAGATATGCATGTTTTGCTTATAATTGGTGTTTTACGTGCTTTGTCTTTTGTCGTATGGTAATCTTCGGCCACTGTTTTGTTTATGTTTTTTTTTGATGTCTCTTGCTGGCGGCGTTTCGCTCTGCGGTTTGATACGCTCTTTATACCTTATTATATTAAATAAAAGCTCTAAGCCTGGTTCCTTTCATAGTCAGGTGTTGTGCTTGACATCGCAATGGTGTGTAGGTGGTTGTGTCGGAAAAGCCGTTTGAGCAGTCTATGGCTTATCGTTTCGGGCGGTCGATTTTAGCCTGGTTGCTTCCATATTTTAAATTTCGTGATTTTACAGCTTAAATACGTTTTTTGCCCCGTTTTACGTGAACAATAGTTGATTTAAGTCAAAAATATAATAAATTTGCATTGTTTTTGAAAAATTCTTGGCGAAATATTTGCAGCATTAAGACAAATGCTTTACCTTTGCACTCGCTTTCACACCAAAAGTGATGCAGAGCACAAGTTCTTTGAAAAGTTGACACAGGCGAGGAGCAGCGCGGCCCGTACGGGGTTGGATGTAAGTCTGGCGTTGTACGGTCTGCGGCCTTGAAGGTTACAAGTTAAATTAAGGAATTATACAGTGTAGAGTTTGATCCTGGCTCAGGATGAACGCTGGCTACAGGCTTAACACATGCAAGTCGTGGGGCAGCAT
>OJKW01001385.1_pt1 | contig 13896 bp, 8 predicted proteins | sample 1596591 | NCBI WGS metagenome assembly OJKW01 (sample SAMEA4350166, study PRJEB24818) | metagenome | biome: human; feature: gut; material: faeces | place: Denmark | collected 2013-09
CACGTAACGGGACGCAGACTTCTGGGGAGGGGTGTTCGCCGGGCGGGACCCCTGGCCCATCAGCAGCCCGGCTGCGTCAGCCAGCGCCGCCAGCGCGACCGCCAGCACCACAATGATGCCGCCGCGCTTATTTTTGGGCTTTTTGGGTTCGTCCGGTTGGCCCGGCTCTTCTCCGCCGGACGGCGGTTCTGTTTCCTTGTGACCGCCTGCACCGCCGGTGCCGCCGGTGCCGCCCGGGTACGGGAACTCGTCCTTCGGCACACCGGCGGCGGGCCTTGCCGCGCCGCACACGCCGCACACCTTTACCTGCTCCGAGTTTTCGGCATCGCAGGCCGGGCAGACCCAGGTCGGGTTCCAGGGGTTTGCGCTGTAGGAATAAATGGGGTAACACTGCCCCGCACTGACGACCTCATCCGTCTCCTCTGCGTGCGAGCCACTGATCTTCACGCCGCTGCGGGTCGTTTCTTCTGCTGCGGTTTTCTCCTCCACGGTTCAAATCCTTTCTTGGGACGTTTTGCCGGAGCGCTCTCCGGGGTCCGTTTTTCTCCTATTCTCACTCAAAGGCTGGGTGCCTGATGGAAATGCGTATTCTTCTTTTCGTTCTTGGCCGCGCCCGCAGCCCCGCTGATGCGCACGCTTGTTTCCGGGGCAGCTGCAGCCGGTGCCGCAGGAGCTGCCGGGGCAGCGGGTTCGGCATAGCCGTAACCTGTTGCGGCGGGTGCCGAGGGTTCTGCGCAGCCGTAATTCGCAGCGGCAGGAGCCGAAGGCTCTGCATAGCCATAGCTCGCCGCGGCCGGGGCAGCAGGTTCAGCGTAACCATAGTCCGCTGCCGTGGGGGCAGAAGGTTCGGCATAACCATAAGCGGGTGCGGCAGGCGCGGCGCAGCCGTAACTCCCCGCAGAGGGGGTGACACGCTCGGTGCGGTCATCCGTCGGCCAGAACGGTGCCGGTGCCGGTTCCGGGTCGGGCAGGGGCGCGGCTGCGTTCTTCTCCCCGGCCGGGTGGGTGGGGAACACATAAAGCGTGGCCTCGCCGTCGTCCGGCACCGGGGGCTCTGCCGGGGCACTGGGCCGCACCGGGACATCCGGGCGGGGCGCGCTGGACGGCACCGTGCTGCGCGGCGGCACAGGGGCCGGGGCAGGCGCTGCGGGCGCATGCGGCACGGCGCTGCCCGTGTCGGCGGCCGCTCCCGCCAGGCACACCGCTGCCACGATCAGATACAAGATCGTCAGGGCCACATCCAGCTTGAACCAGCCGGTCGGCTCCACCGTGGTAAAGTTCGCCCAGGCCATGCCCTCGATGCGGGCCGCCTTTTTCAGCCGTTCAAAGATATAGAACAGCGCGGCCACATGGGCGGCCGCCAGAGCGATCTGCACCCCGTGCACATTTTTCTGCTCGGTTCTGGAGGCGTTCTGGGCAAGCACAAAGGTGCTGCCCAGCATACCGCCCGCCAGCAGCAGCGCCGCAAAGGCCGTCAGTGACCCCTGCGGCAGGCTTGCGTTATCCTGCGTGTAATAGCGGGAGTTGTCTTCCTCGCTGAGGAACCAGCTGCTTTTCGTGTTGCCGTCGTCGTCAAAACCGAAGCCGGTGGCCGTCTGGAACCCGCTCACGTTCATCTGGACGCCCTCGCAGGAGACCAGGAACAGCGGGCAGAAAAACAGCACCACCGCCAGCAGCGCCGCAACGCGCATGATATGGCGGCCATACTTCTGCAGCCACCCCACCAGCTGGCTCAGGCTGGTCTCGCTGCGCACCGGCACCGCCGTGTGGCCTGCCGCCGTCTCGGTGACCAGCGTGCTGCCGCATTTTTCGCAGAACCGGTTGCTGTCGCTCATTCTTGCGCCGCACTTTGTACAGATCTTCATTGTTGCCTCCTCTGTCTTTCCATGCTGCAATGCTCCCCTTCCCGGGCCGGTTTCCGCAGCACAGCCCAGGCGTTCGTGTGCCGATTTTACGGCACAGCATTCTACTTAAATTCTACTTCCTACGACTCCTTCCGTCAAGCATCGTCATTCCAAAATGCCCCCAAAATCCGGAGAGGTGCTTTGGCGGCCTTGGCATTCTGCCCAGAGTTTCCCCGTGTGCCTTGTGCAAAACAGCAAAACTTTGGGGTGCAAAAAAGCGGCAGCCTCCCGCACAGGGACGCTGCCGCTTTGGCACATACATTACATGGCGATCCAGCCCAGGGCGTTTGCCACCGAGCTGATGAGGATGATGACTGCAAAAATGGGGCACAGATACCGTACCATGAAGTTGAACACCTTCTGGCGGCGGAAGGGCTTTCCCTCGCGGGTGACCTCCTGTTCGATGCGCTCCACGCCGACGACGCGGGACACCAGCAGGCAGGTTGCAATGGCGGCAATGGGCATCATGACCGAGTTGGTGAGGAAATCGAAGAAGTCCAGGAACTGCATCCCGAACACGGTCACGCCTGCCAGCGGGCCGTAGCCCAGCGCGGACAGGCTGCCCAGTGCCAGCATGATGATGCCGATCATGAACGTAGCGCGCTCACGGCTCCAGCCCAGCTCGTCCTCAAAGGTGGAGACGGCGCTCTCGGTCAGGGCGATGGAGCTGGTAATTGCCGCGAACAGCACCAGCAAAAAGAACAGCGTGCCCACCACATGGCCCAGGCCCATGCTCTCGAACACTTTGGGGATGGTGATGAACATCAGTGCGGGGCCCGCCTGCAGGGTGTCCGGGTCGCCGCCGGAGAAGGAGAACACCGCCGGGATGATCATCAGGCCCGCCATGACCGCAATGGCCGTGTCGAACACTTCCACATTCTCGGTGGACTCCTCAATGGAGATGTTCTCCTTCATATAGGAGCCGAAGGTGACCAGGATGCCCATGGCGATGGACAGCGAGTAGAACATCTGGCCCATGGCGGTGACCACGGTCATCCAGGAAAAGTTTGCCACATTGGGCACCAGAAAGTACTTGACGCCTTCCAGCGCACCGGGGCGGGTGACCGAGTACACCGCAATGACCACCGACAGCACCACCAGAATGGGCATCATCACCTTGGAGACGCGCTCCACGCCGTTGCGCACGCCCGCAAAGATGATGGCCAGCGTAGCGCCCGTGAAGATGACGAAGCACACCTCAGCCGACAGGCCGCTGGCGATGAAACTGGAGAAGTAGCCGTCCTGGGCCAGCTCGCTGCCGTGGCCGCTGACGTAATCCGCCAGATAGCGGATGACCCAGCCGCCGATGACCGAGTAGTACGGCACGATCAGGATGGGGATGATGGCGTTGATCCAGCCGCCGAACCGCAGGCCCGCGCTTTTGCCAAAGGCCCCGAAGGCGCTCACCGGGCTTTTCTTGGTCATGCGGCCCAGGGCCGTTTCCGCCGTGATCATGGTGTAGCCAAAGGTGACGGCCAGCACGATGTACACCAGCAGGAAGATGCCGCCGCCGTATTTTGCCGCCAGATACGGGAAACGCCAGATGTTGCCCAGGCCCACCGACGCGCCCGCCGCCGACAGCACGAAGCCGATCTTGCCGGAGAAAGCACTCCGGTTATGTTGTCTTGCCATAAAATTCCACACTCCTATCCTTTTTTTCCGATTCACAAGTAGGGCAAGTGTACCACAAGCGAGATGCAATTACAATCTTTCTTTCTGATTTTTACGCAAATGCGATTTTTTCACATGCAAAGTGAAACACGTTGTTTTCCCATTCCGTTCAGATGAAACATTGGCAGGCCCGTTTTGCTTGACTTTCGGCAGGCAAAGGCGTATACTGCGGGGCAGTGAAATATTCGGCTATGACGAGAACAAGTACCCGGGTGGAATGCTGCAGAGAGCTGCCGGTGGATGCAAGGCAGTGCACGAACCCCGTGGGAAGATCCTCTCCGAGCTTTCGGGCTGAACGGATGCGTGCGCACCCCAGTAAGGCCGGACGGCAGGCTTCCGTTACCAGAAGCCGCGCATTGTTGGATGCGCACTGAGGGGCCAGCCCTACGGCTGGCAAGTAAGAGTGGTACCGCAGAGGATGTACACGCCTTTGTCTCTTATGATGGGAGACAAAGGCGTTTTTTATTGCGGCACCGGGCCATTCCGGATGTTTCATGCAAAGGCCGTTTGGATGTTCGAAAAAGAGAAAGGACGAATCAACATGAAAACTCTGGAAAAAGTAAGCGACTTTGTGGGCAAATACATGGCCGCCATCGTCATTGTGGTGGCAGCCGGTGCCCTGTTCTTCCCCGGGCCGTTCAGCGTGGTCAAGACCAGCTGGGTGAACACCCTGCTGGGCATCGTGATGTTCGGCATGGGCCTGACCCTGAAGCCCAATGACTTCAAGGTGGTGTTCAGCCGCCCGAAGGATGTCATCGTAGGCTGTGTGGCGCAGTTCACCCTGATGCCCTTCCTGGCATGGGTGCTCACCATGGTGTTCCACCTGCCCACCGAGCTGGCCATCGGCGTCATTCTGGTGGGCACCTGCCCCGGCGGCACTTCTTCCAACGTGATGACCTATCTTTCCAAGGGCGACGTGGCCCTGTCCGTTGGCATGACCGCTGTTTCCACCGTGCTGGCTCCCCTGCTCACCCCGCTGCTGACCCTGCTGTACGCCGGCCAGCGCGTGGATGTGAACCCCATGAGCATGTTCCTGTCCATCGTCAAGGTGGTGCTGGTGCCCATCGCACTGGGCTTTGTGGTGAACCACTTCTTCCATAAGTTCACCGAGGAAGCCGTCCGCGTGCTGCCGCTGGTTTCCACCACTGCCATCGTGCTGATCATCTGCGCCGTGGTCTCCGCCAACAGTGCCAAGATCATGACCAGCGGCCTGCTGATCCTGGTCGTGGTCGTCCTGCACAACCTGCTGGGCTACCTGACCGGCTACGCCGTGGGCAAGGCCCTGAAGCTGGATTCCACCAAGTGCCGCGCCATCTCCATCGAGGTGGGTATGCAGAACTCCGGCCTGGCCACCAGCCTGGCGGCTGCCCACTTTGCACAGTACCCGCTGGCCACCATCCCCGGCGCTGTGTTCTCCGTGTGGCACAACATCTCCGGTGCCGTGCTGGCAAACTTCTACGCCCGCAGCGCCGAGAAGAAATAAAACGTTTTAAGATGCAAAAAAGGCAGGTGCCGCACGGCACCTGCCTTTTTTGCATCTATTTTTACTTTTTGTGATACTTGCGGTCTTCTTCCTCATAGACCGGGTCGCAGGTGAGGTACATGCCCAGACGGTTCAGGGTGCTGGTGTCCACATTGGAGAGCAGCACGGTGGAGTGCACATCACAGCCCTTGAGGTTGGGCAGCTGGTGCATGGCTGCTGCGGCCAGCTCGTTGGAAGCTGCAGAGCTGGACAGCGCGATCAAAATCTCGTCGGTGTGCAGGCGGGGGTTCCGGCCGCCCAGGTAGTTGGTCTTGAGCGTCTGGATGGGCTCGATGGACGCCGCGCTGACAAGGTCGGTCTCCTGCGGGATGCCGGCCAGAACCTTCAGCGCATTCATCAGGGCGCTGGCGGCCGCACCCAGCAGCGGGCCGGTCTTGCCGGTGATGACGGTGCCGTCGGCCAGCTCGATGGCCACAGCCGGGGCCCCGCCGGTGCTCTCGCTGCGGGCATGGGCCTGCTTTTCCACCTCGCGGGCACCCACGGTCAGGCCCGCCTGGTTCATCAGCAGTTCCAGCTTGTAGCGTTCGCTTTCCTTCACGGTGCCGGTGACCTTCTGCTCACACAGGCACTTGAAGTAACGGCGGACGATCTCCTTGCAGGAAGCTTCGCGGCAGACCTCGTCGTCCACGATGCAGTTGCCCGCCATGTTCACGCCCATGTCCGTGGGGCTCTTGTAGGGGCTCTCGCCCGCGATGAGCTCGAACATGGCGTTCACCACCGGGAAAATTTCGATGTCGCGGTTGTAGTTGACGGTGGTCACGCCGTAGGCTTCCAGATGGAAGGGGTCGATCATGTTCACATCGTTCAGGTCGGCGGTGGCAGCCTCGTAGGCCAGGTTCACCGGGTGCTTGAGAGGAATGTTCCAGATGGGGAAGGTCTCGAACTTGGCGTAACCGGCCTTGACGCCGCGCTTGTGCTCGTGGTACAGCTGGGACAGGCAGGTGGCCATTTTGCCGCTGCCGGGGCCGGGGGCCGTGATGACCACCAGCGGGCGCTGGGTCTCGATGTAGTCATTGCGGCCGTAGCCCTCGTCGCTGACGATGCGGGCCACATCGTTGGGGTAGCCGGGAATTTTATAGTGGCGGAAGGTGCGGATGCCCAGGCTGTTCAGCCGCTTTTCAAAGGCTTCCACTTCCGGGGCGGCGGTGTACTTGGTCACGCACACGCTGCCCACGTACAGGCCCACTTCCTGAAAGGCGTCGATCAGGCGCAGCACGTCCAGATCGTAGGTGATGCCGTAATCGCCGCGGATCTTGCTGCTGACGATATCCTCCGCGCTGATGACGATGACCACCTCGGCCTGATCCTTCAGCTGCAGCAGCATTTGCAGCTTGGAATCGGGCTGGAAGCCCGGCAGCACGCGGGAGGCGTGGTAGTCGTCGAACAGCTTGCCGCCGAATTCCAGATAGAGCTTGTTGTCAAACTTCTTGATGCGCTCGCGGATATGTTCCGACTGCATCGAAAGATATTTGTCGTTGTCAAATCCAATTTTCATCGTTCGTTTCCTTTTCCTCTTTGCTGTGCCCGGCACACCGCACCGGAACTTTTCCATAACAGGAACAGTATACCACACTCAAAAAGGCGGTGCAATGCAAAAGGGGGCGGTGGCGCGGTTTTCCAGCAAATGCGGTGTTTTGCCCCATTCTTTGCCGCGTTTTTTGTGAAAAAGGTTCTTGCCGCCCTTTCCGTGCCGGGTGTATAATGGGCTTGTTCGGCAACGATCCACAAAAACAGAGAGGAAGTCCATCCATGAATTCCGCCGAAGATTATACATACCGTTATCTCGAGACAGACGATCTCGACCAGTATAACGCCCTGCTGCGCTACACCTTTCAGGTGACGGAGGAAGAACTCACCGCCACCGGCTGGAAGGACGACGAGATCAAGCAGTCCAAGTTCCCCGTGCTGGAGCGCGCCGACGTGCTGGGCTGCTTTGACGGCAAGAGCCTTGTCTCCCAGTTCGCGGTCTACCCGCTGAAGATGAATGTCTACGACGCGGTGTACCACGTCGGCTTCGTCACCAGTGTGTGCACCTACCCGGAGTACACCGGCAACGGCATCATGAAGCGGCTGATGATCCAGGGCCTGACCCAGATGCACAAGGAGGGCAAGAGCTTCGCCCTGCTCTACCCCTACTCCATCCCGCTGTACCACCACCTGGGGTGGGAGATCATCTCCAACAAAATCTCCTACAACATCAAGGACCGGCAGATCCCCACCAAAGTTTCTGCCCCCGGCTATGTGCGGCGGGTGGACTGGGACAACACCGAGTTCCACGAGCTGCACTCCCACTTTGCATCCATCACCCACGGCTGTTTGTTCCGCAACTCGCTGGCATGGGAGGAATACTGGCGCTGGGATGAGGACGACACCAATGTGGCCGTCTATTATAATGTAAAAGACAAACCCTGCGGCTACATGGTGTACCTGATCAAGAACGACATCATGCACATCAAGGAAATGATCTACCTGAACCGCGAGGCGCAGAAGGGCCTGTGGGAGTACATCCACGCCCACGACTCCATGATCGACGAGGTGCACGGCAATACCTACTTCAGTGAGCCCATCGCCTTTGAAATGGACGATGGCGACATCAAAGAGACCATCCGCCCCTACGCCATGGGCCGCATCGTGGACGTGGCCAGCTTTCTGGAGGATTACCCCTGCGACCCGGACGGCGGCGAGCTGTGCATCGAGCTGGAAATTGAAGACACGCTTCTGCCCTGGAACGACCGCACCTTCCGCATCCGGTTCGCGGACGGCAGCTGTGCGCTGACCGACGCCCCCGCCGAGTACCACCTGAAAATGGGCATCGGCACCCTTTCCACCCTGCTGCTGGGCTACAAGACGGCCGAGCGCCTGTTTGAGCTGGAGCGCATCGAGGGCCGTGAGGAAGCCGTGGAACGGCTGGACGATGTGCTGTTCCATAAGATCCCCTATATTTCGGATTACATCTGATCTTGCGCTTCTGGGCAGGCACCTGCACAAAAAAGGAGCCGCCGCACGGCAATTCGTGCGGCGGCTCTTTCTTGCGTTTTTCAGGGGTTATGCTTCGGTGTTCTGGTCAAAGAGGCCCTTCTGCTTTGCCTTTTCCCAGGTCAGGCAAACGCGCAGTTTGCTCACGGGGAAGGCCGGGTGGAACTTCAGTTCGCCTTCCACGCTGTCGTCGTCCTTCAGCAGTTCCTGCTCCACGGCCCAGCGGGCGGCCTTCTGGGCGTCGGTATCCTCGGCGCTGATGTCGCTATAGAGGGCAGTGCTTTCCGGTTCGGGTTTTCCGGCGCGCTCCCACAGCAGCTTAGCCAGGGCAATGCGGTTCGTGGGCATGGCCACATCATCCATGGCGAGGATGCGGTACAGGCCGGTGCCCACTTCATAAGCGCCAACCGCCGCAATGCCGCCGATGACCACACCGGCCGCGATGTCTCCGCCGTAGTCGGTGTCACTCGTGCCGGGGTCGATGATGACGCCTTCTTTGTACTCGGCGGTCACGAAAATGTCGTAGTCCGGCATGGTCAGGGTCGCAGTTTCCGGGTTTTCGGGGTCTTCGTAGTCGATCTTGACCTCCTTCGAAACGTCTTCCACGCCTTCGGCTGCAATTTTTTCCACCTTCCAGCCGGTGAACTTTTCGTCCCCCTCGTTGGAGAAGGCGGTCAAGATTACTTTATCACCCTTTTCAAACTGGCTGTAAGGCCGCTTCTCGCCACCTTCAAAAGCCATGGTAGCATGGATGGGGTTTACATAATACTTGCCCGTCTCGCGTGTGTTAAAGTAGCGGAACTCCGTTCCGTCATCATTTTTGTAGTCAATGATGTACTTCAGGTCTGCGCTGACCAGCTTCAGGTCTTTCTGGTAGTGTGTAGCAGTTTTTGTGGTGACCTGCAAGCCCTCTTCTATGTCGGTTGCATCTACCACCGCCTTGTGGGTAAAATCTTCCGTTATTTCAAAATCCACTGGTCCCGGACGATAATTATTCAGTAGAATATCGCTGAAGTCTCTCGATGAGCCGGCATTCTCAATTGTCACATCTTTCACTTTCAGCGCAGTTTCGGAGTCCACGAGCTTTTCAATTCCAGCGCCTCTGCCACTTGTTGCCTTTACCCTGATCGTTGCATTCTCAATTGTGATGGATCCACAATTATTTACGCGGATTCCATCTACATTCTCTCCTTCTATCTCAAAGGTGCCGCCTGTGATATGCAATTCATTTGCTTCCGCTCCTTGCATATAGGACTCGTAATTCACTACGTCCCCCCACCGACAGCCTTGGAGGTTTTTGAAATATCCACCGGTAATCGTTGTATTCGATGGGCCATTCTTAATATATATCACACTACTCCCATCTGGATTCATTAACTCAAACGTACCGCCGTCAATCTGCAGCTTTCCCTTAGACTGGTAAACAACCATACCCTCATAACCTTGGAAATCGCCACCTTTGATGATCGTTGTTCCATAGTTTTCAAGTGCGTAGGCAGCGGGATGATAATCATCCCGCTCTCGTCCAATAAATGTACCTCCTTCGATCTGCATTACTGCTGCAGAACCATCAGCAGCATTTACTACCACACCGTCCATACTTGTCTCAAAAGTACCGCTGATGATGGTAAGGGTTCCCTTGCTAGAATAAGCGCATCCGACTGCGGCACCTAACGTCCTTTTATATGTGCCGCCGTTGATCTCAACCGTTGTATTATCATCCGTACTGGAAAGGCCGATGAGTACATAACCTATACCGTCACTGTATCCCTTCTCTTCTCTCGTATTTTCCACAGTCACGTTGTTTCCACCATTGATCGTCACATGGCCTTTGACCACTTTGATCAACATATCCTCGATACTTGTGGTCACGCTACCGGTAATGTTGATGATCACGTCCTTGCCATCCTGAACATTTACCGTGATCGGTCCGGTATACTCGCCGCCCTCCATTGTATATGTACCGCCGGAAGTAATGTTGTCGCCGTTTTTATTCAGTGTATGTACTTCTTCCTGCGCGGTCACCGCATTCTCCGGTTCTGTGCCCGGCTCCGCCGCAAACGCGCCCACCGGCAGAACCGACAGCATCATGCACGCCGCAAGTGCTGCACTGAGAAGTCTCGTACTCTTTTTTCTCATTGTTTATCCCTCGCTCTCTTTGTTGTCCGGGTGCCTCCCCCGAAGGCGTGGCACCTCATCTTCATTATACCCCCCCTCCCTATTCTGTTGCAATAGTTTCGGACTTTTTCGCCCCACCAAAGTTTCCCGCCATTTTTCGACACATTTGCACAAACAACGCAAAACCGCCCCGGAAAGCTCCGGGGCGGTTCTGCAGGCTTTATGGTATCTCCAAATGGGAGGAAATGGCGTTTTTTACTCGGCGTCGGTGCGGTTCTTCTTGAGCAGGCTCAGGATCACCGCGCCCAGCACGCTGCCCACGGCCAGCGCCACGCAGTACAGCACCGCGTGGTCCACCACCGGGAACACGAAGATGCCGCCATGGGGGGCGCGCAGGGCACAGCCGAAGGTCATGGACAGCGCACCGGCGACGGCCGCACCGGCCACACAGCTGGGCAGGATGCGCAGCGGGTCGGCGGCGGCGTAGGGGATGGCACCCTCGGTGACGAAGCACAGGCCCATGATGTAGTTCACGATGCCGTTGCGGCGCTCGTCGGGGGTCCACTTCTTGGGGCAGAAGGTGGTGGAAAGGGCGATGGCGATGGGAGGCACCATGCCGCCCACCATGACGGCGGCCATCACCTCATAGTTGCCGGAAGCAAGGGCGGCCGTGCCGAAGACGTAGGCTGCCTTGTTGAAGGGGCCGCCCATGTCGATGCTCATCATACCGGCCACGATGGCACCCAGCAGCACCTTGGAGGTGCCGCCCATGGCATTCAGCCAGTTGGTCATAGCAGTGTTGATCATGCCCATGACCGGGTTGATGCCGCACATCACCGCGCCGATGACCAGCATGCCGCCCAGCGGGTAGATGAGCATGGGGCGGATGCCGTTCAGGCTGGCGGGGAGCTTTTCGGTGATTTTCTTGAGGAACTGGACGATATAGCCCGCCGCAAAACCGGCCAGCAGAGCCGCCAGGAAACCGCCGGAGATACCGGTGGTCTCACCGTTTGCGATGCCCGCGAAGTTGGTGCCGTTCATGGCCAGCACACCGCCCACGAAGCCCACGGCCAGGCCCGGACGGTCCGCGATGGACATGGCGATGAAGGCGGAGAGGATGGGCAGCATGTAGCCGAAGGCTGCACCGCCCACCGTCTTGAAGAAGGCGGCGACGGGGGTGTTCATGCCGAAGTTGGAGGGGTCAATGGTGTAATCGTCCAGCAGGAAGGCCAGCGCGATCATGATGCCGCCGCCCACCACGAAGGGCAGCATGTGGGAGACGCCGTTCATCAGGTTCTTGTAGAGGGTGCGGCCCACGCTGTCCTTGCCGGAAGCATCGTCGGCCGCCTGCGCACCGCCCTCGGCGTGGTAGACGGGCACCTCGCCGTGGACGATCTTCTTGATGAGCTCCTCCGGCTTATGGATGCCGTCGTCCACGCGGGTGAACAGCACCGGCTTGCCGTCGAAGCGGGCGGTCTCCACCTTTTTCTCGGCCGCCACGATGATGCCGTCGCAGGCCGCAATTTCCTCTTTGGTGAGGATGTTCTTCGCGCCGTCGGAGCCGTTGGTCTCCACTTTGGTGGGCAGGCCCAGCTTGTCGCCCGCCTTGGTGAGGGCCTCGGCGGCCATGTAGGTGTGGGCGATGCCGTTCACGCAGGCGGTGACCGCCAGAATGCGGTAGCCGTTCTGGGGGATCTCCTGCTGGGTGAAGCTCTCGGTGCCGAACTGGGCGTCCTCCTGCGCGTCGATGCAGTCGAGGAACTCTGCCGGGGTCTTGGCGGCTTTCAGCTTTGCCACAAAGTCCTCGTTCATCAGCATCTGCATCATGCGGGCCAGCATGTCCACATGCAGGCTGCCGTTCTCCGGCGCGGCGATGGCAAACAGCAGGTCGGTGGTGCCGTCGTCCTCGGCGTTGTACTGCACAGGGCTTGCCAGCCGCAGCGCCGCAAGGCTGGGCCGGGTGACCACATCGGTCTTGGCGTGGGGCACCGTGATGCCGTTGTCCACATAGGTGGAGCCTTCAGCTTCGCGGGCATAGAGGGCCTTTTTGTAGGCATCCTTGTCCGTGATGTTGCCGTGGGTGGCCTGCAGCTCCACCAGACGGCTGAGGATCTGCTCCTGATTTTCCAGCGCTTCGTCCAGCGCGATGGACTGTGCTGTGAATAACTCGGTGATACGCATGATCTTTCTCCCTTCTTCTCAAATCTGCTTCAGCAATTCCTCGATCTTTTCCCGTGTGGCAAGCCCCAGGCTGAAGGCCGTGGCGCTGCCGCAGGCGGTGCCCAGGCGCAGGGCATAGGCGTAGCTCTGGGTCTTGCGCCACCCGGCCACGAAACCGGCCACCATGCTGTCGCCTGCGCCCACGCTGTTCACCACCTTGCCCTTCGGGCAGCCGATGCGGTGGGTCTCGCCGTGCTCGTCCAGCAGCAGAGCGCCGTCGCCGGCCATGCTCACCAGCACGTTGCGGGCCCCCTTTTGCTGCAGGGTGCGGGCGGCAGCAATGATCTCCTCGTCCGTGGTGAGCGCCTTGCCCACGATCTCGCCCAGCTCATGGTTGTTGGGCTTGATGAGGAAGGGGCGGTAGGGCAGCACATTCACCAGCAGATCGCGGGTGGCGTCCACCACGGCCCTCACACCGCAGCCCTGCAGCCGGGCCAGCAGCCGCTCGTAGGTGTCCTGCGGCAGGCTCTTGGGGATGCTGCCCGCCAGAATGAGGATATCGTCCTCGCCCAGCTGGTCCAACCGGGCTTCCAGCTGCTGCATGGCGCTTTCCGGGATGGCGGGGCCCGCGCCGTTCAGCTCGGTCTCCTGCCCGGCCTTGATCTTGACGTTGATGCGGGTCATGCCCTGTTCCAGGTGCACGAAGTCGGTGCGCAGGCCCTGGGCGGCAAGGCCCCGCTCCAGCCAGGCACCGGTCTCACCGGCCACGAAGCCCAGGGCCACGCTCTCGCAGCCCAGCTGGGCCAGCACGCCGGACACGTTGATGCCCTTGCCGCCCAGCACGCAGTCCTCGCCGTTTGCGCGGTTCACCTCGCCCACTTCCAGCGGGGCATCCAGCCGCACCACATAATCAATGGCCGGGTTGAACGTTACGGTATAGATCATAGCTCTGTCTCCTTTACTAAAGTGTACTGTTTGTACTTGGGGTTCGGGCAGCGGTTTGTCAGGATGGCACCGCCCTGCAGGTCCGCGATGACGGCCGGGTAGACGCGGGCGAATTTGGCGTCATCCACCAGAAACCAGGCTTCCCGCGCCCGGTGCACCGCTGCCGCTTTTACGGCCGCCTCCTCGGGGTCCGGAGTGGTAAAGCCCGCTTCCAGCGCCACACCGTTGGCCCCCATGAACGCCTTGGTGAACCGGTACTGCTGCAGGCTGGCCAGGGCGGGCGCGCCCACGATGGCTTCGGTCTGGGGCCGCAGCAGCCCGCCGGGCAGGTACACCCGGCAGCCCTTCCGGGCCAGCGCCCGGGCGTGGGCCACGCCGTTGGTCACATAACCGGCCTTGAGGGCGTCGCCTTCCAGCGCATGCACCAGCTCCAGCGTGGTGGACCCGGCGTCGATGAAGACGAAGTCGTCTGCCTGAATCAGCCCGGCCGCCGTCTGCGCGATGCTGCGCTTCTGGGCCACGGCCAGCGTCTCCTTGGCCGCCATGGTGGGCTCATCGGCCAGAAAACGGCTGTCCGGC
>OJKW01001387.1_pt1 | contig 13885 bp, 10 predicted proteins | sample 1596591 | NCBI WGS metagenome assembly OJKW01 (sample SAMEA4350166, study PRJEB24818) | metagenome | biome: human; feature: gut; material: faeces | place: Denmark | collected 2013-09
GTCTTCAAGCCATACTGCTTAAATATTTTCACCATATTGGCAACAAGCTGCACGCCGTCTTCACCAATATCATCTAATCGGCCAATAAAAGGACTGACATAAGAGGCTCCGGCATTGGCAGCCAGGATTGCCTGCGACAAGCTGAAAACCAGTGTGACATTAGTTTTGATACCTTCGGCACTAAGTATTCTTACTGCTTTTAAGCCTTCGGCAATACATGGTATCTTAACAACAATATTATCGGCTATCTGGGCAAGCTGACGCGCTTCACGCACCATACCAGCACATTCGGTGCTGATTACTTCAGCACTGACAGGACCCGTTACCAATTTGCAGATTTCAGGAATTACTTCAGCCTGTGTACGACCGCTCTTAGCAATCAAGCTGGGATTAGTAGTAACACCATAAACGATACCCAACTCCGCCATACCGACAATTTCGTCGACATCAGCGGTATCCATAAAAATTTTCATCAATGAACCCTCTTTCCCATTGAAACTGTATTATTTAAGGTAATACAATTACCTTGGTAGCATTGGTCTGACCTGGCAGGCTCATGGTCATGATACTGTACCATGCCATGATACGATCACCTTCTTTGATATTCTGATAATCTTCATAAACATCTTTGCTGACCGTTACGATGATATCGCGGTTTGAATTAAGCAAACGCACAGATTCTCCGTTTTCACTTGGAGTAACTTTTTCAACATGCATATACTTACCTTGTTTTTCATTGTTTTTCCCAAAAACAATAGCAAATCCTTCCGCTTGAGGCGGATAGCTGCGGGTCATTTTACTGGAATAATAAGCTGTTACTTTACGGCCTTTTTTCAGGGCGCGATCACCTTTCAGATCTCCGTCTTTACCATCGATAAGCAATGTCTTATCCGTTACGATAACTGTGGCTACAGGATAATTGCCATCGCCTTTTACTGTCACTTTATCACCGTCAACAGCAATTATTTCACCGGTAGTGGCCATCACGTCACGTACCGGACTAGGATAAATTTTTTTCGGCTCTGTCGCACTGACGATCCCTAATCCCAGTGTAAATAAGCAAACTAAAGTTAAAATAAATGTGCGTTGTAATTTCATGATCACAACTCCTCTCATAGGTTCGTACTTTTTATATTATAGCAAACCTTTGTGACAAATGCGTGTTATTTTAATAACTTAATCACGATAAAAATCTTACCTATATTAAAAGAGCCCGCTATGCGAGCCCTTTCTTATTTGTTAGTATAGGCAATAGCAAGCTCCGTAAGCATGGCCACCGCTTTATAAAGGCACTTTTCATCAAAATCAAAGCAGCTGTTATGATGTCCGGCTGCAATTTCAGTACCATACATCAGGTAAGCTGCACGTCCGCCGTTCTGCTGTACTCTTTCCATAAAATAAGAACAATCTTCACTGCCACCTAAATCCATATAATCAACGACTTGACCATACTGTCCACAAGCTTCAGCAAGCGCCTTGATTTCGGCTCCCAATTCATGGTCAGCCACACAGGCTGGCGCACCTCCCGCTTCACTTACAGTTACGTCGACATTATACATATCGGCAGAAGCTTTGATCATACGACGGGCTTCAGTTACCATAAATTCGTTAATTTCTGTATTGGCACCGCGAGTTTCCATCTTTATAAGCCCGACATCAGGAAGAACATTACGTCCGGTTCCAGCCTGCAAGACACCTACATTAATCCTGGATGCCCCCTGCCCATGACGGGAAATAGAGTGCAGCGCAATACATGATGCAGCAGCTGCTAAAAGGGCATTCCGTCCTCTTTCAGGCGCTGCACCAGCATGGCTTGATTCACCTTTGAAACTGGCATCCAGCTTTGTAGTTGCCAGAAAACCTCCTGTCAGGCAGACCAGAGAATCAGATTTTGTGGCTTTGAAGCCGATATGCCCGCCGAACATATAATCGACATCATCGACAATACCTTTGGCTACCATAGCGCGAGCACCACGTACACCTTCTTCAGCAGGCTGAAAAATAAGTTTAATCGTACCTGCCATTTCTTCCTTATATTCCGATATCAGTTTGGCCAAACCCAATCCAATAGTAACATGGCCGTCATGTCCACAAGCATGCATTTCTTTTGCATGTAATGACTGAAAGCCGCTTTCTAAAGGCCGGTGATCAGCAGTATCACACTCTTCGACATCATTACAGTCCATGTCGAAACGAAAAGCTACTATTTTACCAGGTCGGGAAAATTTCATCACACCCACGACACCGGTTTTACCACCCCGCATCTTTTCAACTAAGTCTGCATCGGCACCTTCACTGACAGCACGTACCATAGCCTGTTCCAGCACTTCTGTTACGGGTAGCCCCATCATTTCCTCTTCAACTAAGGCGTCATCGCCCATATAAACTTCATACCCCAGAGCCTGTAGCTCCTTAATTACTATTGAAGCCGTTCTGAATTCCGTCCAGCCAGTTTCCGGATGACGGTGTAGATCACGACGGCGTTCGACTAATTCGGTCTGCAGCGCTTCTGCTTCCTGCCAGATTTTTTGCATACTTTCATGTCCCCTCTTTCAAAAATCTAAAAAAGTACCAGTTGATCGCTGTCAATAGGCATCAAAGCATCGGCCGGTGTTTGTTTTCTGTTTTTATCTGTTACCCATTTGCCGCAACTAGGGCAGCTCATACTAGCTGTCCGGACAGCCCAGGCCAGATGTTTGCCGCACTTAGGGCAAATAAATTCGACCTGCATTATTTCGCTTACTTTGCGCTTTTCCATGGCTATTGCTTCGCACCTTTCATTTGTACTCTTTGGTTTATTATACTATACTGCGCCGAACTTTGCAGGCATTTTTATCAGTAACATACATAGACAAATACTGAAAAATGGGCTATTCTATAAATAAGATGATTGTAGAAATAAAAAAGCGAGGTAATATCATGGCTGGGTTAACAAAAGAATTTGAACAGCTTGGTTGCTGGGAATCGGCAACAGAGGAAGAAAATATTGTTATTTATGGAATGGATTTCGAAGACGAAAAAGTTTTTATTGTCTTTACGGATGATATGGGAAAAACCCCTGTCGATGCAAAAGCTTCTCTTGTTGCCGCCTGCTATAGCGAAGATGATTGTTTTTACTGGGGCAAAGAACTGGAAAACTTCGCTGCCTGGCAACATATGTGCAACGAATACAAACCCGGCTCGTCTGCATTGCTGCATGCTTTGGAAGTCTATGAATTACCTAAAAATAAAACTAAATAAATAAAAGCCTGCTGCTTTAAGCGGCAGGCTTTTATTTATTTAGTTAGTTAAGTTTAAAAGTCACTTCAACACTGGCGTCAATTTTTAAAGTTCCCGGCATCAGTTGTGTAGGAGCTGCCACATCGGCCGCTAAAGAACGTTTATAATTCGTTCCAGCCGCAACCATGGTCTCACCGTTATAATCACTGATATCTGCACTAAGCATTTCACCAAGATTACGACCGCCGGCATTAGCTACGATAGCAGCCTTAGCACGGGCGTTATCAACAGCAGCCGCTAAAAGCTGACGATGCACATTGCTTTCTTCACTTAAAGCAAAGCTTACCTGATTAACATTCGTCACGCCTTCCTGGGCTGTTTTATCAATAATATCACCAAGTTTTTTCAAATCGTCAACCTTGATCCGTAAAGTAGTATTCAAAGCATAGCCTTTTTGCTTATTTTTACCGTTGACGTTTTCATAGTCAGGATACAAATTATAGCTTGAGCTTTGGATATTGTTTTCACTGATCGCCATCCCTAACAAAGCCCGACGTACTTTCTGACTTGCTTCTGCCGCCTGAGTGCGCACAGACTCAGCCGTATCGCCCTTAACACTAATTCCAAGTGTTAGATAAGCCATATCAGGTGCTACTTCCTGCTTAGCAATACCTCTGACAGATATCGTATTAGCTTCGGCTGCCATAGCGTCCCCCTGCATTGAGAATAAACTTACGGCAACAACTGCTGCAGCTGCCAGTGTTTTTATTTTTTTCATAGTAAAACCTCCCAATTTATAATGCCTTCATTATAGCATTGAATATGTGGCAAAACTATGTTTTTCAGTATTCTTCACCTAGATGTTACTTTTCCATCACAAAATCGTCACTGCTATTGCCAATTTACAAAAAAAATTTTACAATTATATAAGCATTTAAACTTAGAAAAGAGGTCATCATCATGGAACGCAAAGTCATCCAAGTAGAGGAACGCCCGCCGCTTCTGCTCAACATTCCACTCAGTATTCAACATCTGTTTGCAATGTTTGGCGCAACTGTCCTCGTCCCATTTCTCTTCAACGTAAATCCTACTACCTGCCTGTTTATGAACGGTATTGGTACATTACTCTATCTGTTTCTCACTAAGGGTAAAATACCTTCTTATCTTGGTTCCAGTTTCGCTTTTATTTCCCCTGTAATGGTTATTTTAAGTACTTCCAGTTATTCTGACGCTCAATCTGGTTTTATCGTTTTCGGTCTTATCTTTATTTTATTCTCACTTATCATCAAATATACTGGTACAGGCTGGATAGACATCATTTTCCCACCAGCCTGCATGGGTGCTATCATCGCTGTTATCGGACTGGAGCTTGCTCCTACCGCAGCAGGTATGGCAGGTCTTACCGGTGGCGTAATAGATTTCAGAAATATTGCCGTTTCCATGTTTACCTTAGCCGTAACAATTATCGGTTCTGTTGCTTTTAAAGGCTTTATGGCTATTATTCCAATTTTATTTGGTGTTATCTGCGGTTACATCTTTTCATTCTTCATGGGCCTGGTAGACTTAGCTCCTGTAGCAGCAGCTCCATGGTTCCAAATGCCGCACTTTTATCAGCCAACCTTTAATCTCAATGCTATCCTGATTATTGCTCCGGCGGCCTTAGTAGTACTGGCCGAACATATCGGTCATTTAGTAGTTACAGGCAATGTAGTAGAACGTAATCTGATCAAAGATCCCGGTCTCGCACGCTCCCTTTTTGCTGATGGCTGTTCCAACGTTCTGTCCGGCTTCTTCGGTGCTACGCCCAATACTACTTACGGTGAAAATATCGGCGTTATGGCTATAACCAAAGTTTATAGCGTGTGGGTCATCGGTGGTGCTGCAGTAATGGCAATTTGTCTTTCCTTTGTCGGTAAACTATCCGAACTTATTCGCAGCATCCCAGTACCAGTCATGGGCGGTGTCTGCATTCTGCTGTTCGGCGTTATTGCCGCATCCGGTATCAGGGTTCTTGTTGAAAGCAAGGTCGATTACAGTAAGTCTGCTAATCTCGTAATGTCCTCTGTAATTATGATAGTTGGTCTCAGCGGAGCCAAGCTTACCTTTGGAACGATCAGCGTTCAGGGTATGGTGCTTGCCACACTGGTTGCGATTTTAATGAGCTTGACTTTTAAATTACTTGATTCCTTAGGTTTAATGCGCAATGATTAATAAAAAAATCCTTACCTTTTTAGGTAAGGATTTTTTTATCGTTGCCTTCCACACATAGTATCAACGGACTTCCATATCTACTTTTTTTACAGCTTTAACAGCAGTGGTATCTCCATGCACTGTTTTATGCTGTGATTCTGAAGCATATTTTTTAATAAGCACACTGACCAATCCAGATTCTGCCAAAGCTCCAGGACCGTCTATACAGCCGTTAACGCAAGCCATACCTTCAAAATACTGACATGGTAATTTACCTGATGCCAGTTTTTTCATATCGTCTAAACAAGCCTCAAGTCCACTGGCATAATGAGCTTGGACCTGAGTTTCCTCTAACTCTTCCAAGGTATGGTTCAATGCACCCTGGACTCCTTTCAGCAATGGGAAACTAATCCCAAACCCAGAAGCTTGGTTTATATAGCTTTCTGAAGCAAGCGTTGCCGGATCTATTTCAGCACCCGCCATCATACAAGCAAGTTCTTCAAACGTCAGCACATAATCAATAGCATCACTAAACTTCCTTGCTTCACCTTTCTTAGCTATGCATGGACCGATAAAAACTGTAACAGCTTCAGGATATTCAGATTTTACATAGCGTCCGCAAGCAACCATTGGTGAAACAGTAGTAGATACTTTATCCGCCTCATTTGGCAAATGTTTTTGTATCAGTGCAACAAAAGCCGGACAACAGGAATTAGTCATATATTTTTGGCGTGCCGGAACTTTTTCCATAAATTCTTTCGTTTCGTGTAAAGCCGTCATATCAGCTCCGACTGCAACTTCTTCAATCGCGGCGAATCCCATCTTTTTTAATGCTGCCACAATTTGCGGCGGAGTCACTTTAAAACCCATCTGACCAATAAACGAAGGTGCCAGTAAAGCATGTACTCGCTGCCCTGCTCTAATAGCCTGAATGATCTGCACAATATTACTGCGTTCATCAATGGCGCCAAACGGACAAGCACTGCGACAGGAACCGCACTCCACACATTTAGAAGTATCAATCTTTGCTTTTCTGTCTGCACCCGCATGGATAGCATTAAGAGCACAGGATCTCTCACACGGCCGACTGATCTCAATAATAGCTCCATAAGGACAAACTTTTTTACACATACCACATTCAATGCATTTTGTTTTATCTATATAGGCTCGATTTTGATGGATAGTGATAGCCTTCTTAGGACATTTATTCATGCATTTATGGGCTACACAGTGCCGGCAAGCGTCAGTGACCAAAAATTTATCAATTGGACATTGGTCACAAGCTTCCGGCAAGACATCAATAATAGGCAGCGCTTTATTAACAGGCTCTGTTAACGCAATTTTTGATGCCTCGACAATATTCAATCCAACCGTAAGCCCCAGTGCCATATTGATGCGATTTTTCAGTACAGCCCGTTCCTTATGCACACAGCAACGAACACGAGGACTGTCTTCTGTTACAACGCTATAAAGTATATCATAAATATGCTCTGGTAAAGTCCCTTGCCAGGTAAAGCGTGCTAAACCGGTTAATACTGCCCGGCGAAATTTCGTGACTTCAGTCAGTTCCATATGGTATACCTCCAGTGTAAAGTTTTATACATTATTATTGTAACGTTTTTTATCTTAAACAGCAAATAAAAGTACTTAGAAAATTACAATGGAGCCTATAGAAAACTTCTATACATAAAAAAATAACCATACCGTATGGTATGGTTATTTTTTAACCGGCAGCTTTCTATCCTCCCAGGCCGCTTCCAGCCAAGTACTTTCGACGTTTAAGGGCTTAACTACTGTGTTCGGGATGAGAACAGGTGGATCCCCTTAGCTATCGCCACCGGATTGTTTCAGAAGGTTTTCTTTAAGCCTTCAAAACTATATAGAAGAGTACAAACTTTTGAGTTCGCTGTGTGTTTTTACTTCTTTTCGGCGATTCACTTTCATCAAAAACGCTCCCCTCAGGTCGCTTTTTCGATATAAGTTCCGCCACCTCTAATTCTGACTTCGCTTGCGCTCGTCACAATCAGGGCGTCACTTAAGTCAAGCCCTCGACATATTAGTATCGGTCCGCTCAATACATTGCTGTACTTACACTCCCGACCTATCAACCTCATCTTCTTTAAGGTGTCTTACTAGATTGCTCTATGAGAGATCTCATCTTAAGGCTGGTTTCACGCTTAGATGCTTTCAGCGTTTATCCTTTCCGAACGTAGCTACCCAACTGTACCCCTGGCGGGATAATTGGTACACCAGCGGTTCGTCCACTCCGGTCCTCTCGTACTAGGAGCAGCCCCCTTCAAATCTCTTGCGCCCGCGATGGATAGGGACCGAACTGTCTCACGACGTTCTGAACCCAGCTCACGTACCACTTTAATGGGCGAACAGCCCAACCCTTGGGACCGACTTCAGCCCCAGGATGTGATGAGCCGACATCGAGGTGCCAAACCTCCCCGTCGATATGGACTCTTGGGAGAGATTAGCCTGTTATCCCCAGGGTAGCTTTTATCCGTTGAGCGATGGCCCTTCCACTCGGTACCACCGGATCACTAAGCCCTACTTTCGTACCTGCTCGTCGTGTTTGACTCGCAGTCAAGCTCCCTTCTGCCTTTACACTCTTCGCGCGATTTCCGGCCGCGCTGAGGGAACCTTTGGGCGCCTCCGTTACTCTTTCGGAGGCGACCGCCCCAGTCAAACTGCCCGCCTGACACTGTCCCGGATTTCGTTACTCTCGCGGTTAGAATTTCAATACATCAAGGGTGGTATCCCAACGTCGGCTCCAGCCAGACTAGCGTCCAACTTTCCAAGCCTCCCACCTATCCTGTACGTAATGTATCAAAACCCAATGTCAGGTTACAGTAAAGCTCCATGGGGTCTTTCTGTCCAGTCGCGGGTAACCTGCATCTTCACAGGTATTTCAATTTCACCGGGTCCCTCGTTGAGACAGTGCCCAAATCGTTACACCTTTCGTGCGGGTCGGAACTTACCCGACAAGGAATTTCGCTACCTTAGGACCGTTATAGTTACGGCCGCCGTTCACCGGGGCTTCAGTCGAATGCTTTGGACTAATCCGAACATCCTTCCTTAACCTTCCGGCACTGGGCAGGTGTCAGCACCTATACGTCAGCTTTCGCTTTAGCAGGCACCTGTGTTTATGGTAAACAGTCGCTTGGGCCTCTTCTCTGCGACCACTCTATGCTCCATCCGCATGGGACTTCACAACAGTGGCTACCCTTATCCCGAAGTTACGGGTACATTTTGCCGAGTTCCTTAACGAGGGTTCTCCCGCGCACCTTAGGATTCTCTCCCCGCATACCTGTGTCGGTTTACGGTACGGGCGGTAGCTCTCTCACTAGAAGCTTTTCTCGACAGTGTGGGGTCAGCAACTTCGCTCGCATCTCTGCTCACTCCGCATCACGCCTCAGGCTTTCAGTGCACGGATTTGCCTATGCACCACCCTACACGCTTACACATGCTCTTCCATTCGCATGCTTGCCTGCCCTTCTGTGTCACTCCATTGCTCAAACAATTACTACCGGTACTGGAATATCAACCAGTTGTCCATCTCCTACGCTCTCTGCCTCGGATTAGGTCCCGACTTACCCTGAGACGACGATCGTTGCTCAGGAATCCTTATGCTTTCGGTGGAAAGGATTCTCACCTTTCTTTTCGCTACTCATACCAACATTCTCACTTCCCACAAGTCCACCGAACCTTCCAGTTCGACTTCTACCCTATGGGAACGCTCCCCTACCCCGTATACTTTACGTATACAGCCACAGCTTCGGTTTCGTACTTTAGCCCCGGGAATCTTCGGCGCAGGGTCTCTCGACCAGTGAGCTATTACGCACTCTTTAAATGGTGGCTGCTTCTGAGCCAACATCCTGGTTGTTTATGAAACCCCACATCCTTTTCCACTTAGTACGACATTGGGGACCTTAGCTGGTGGTCTGGGCTGTTTCCCTTTTGACCACGGATCTTATCACTCGTAGTCTGACTCCAAGGCTCTACAGTATATCCATTCGGAGTTTGACAGGGTTCGGTAACCTTTACGGCCCCTAGCCCGATCAGTGCTCTACCGCCTATACTTACTACCTCAGGCTAGCCCTAAAGCTATTTCGGGGAGAACCAGCTATCTCCGCGTTCGATTGGAATTTCACCCCTACCCACATCTCATCCGAAAGCTTTTCAACGCTCACCGGTTCGGTCCTCCACGCAATTTTACCTGCGCTTCAACCTGGACATGGGTAGATCACTGCGGTTTCGGGTCTACCTACACTAACTAGCGCCCTCTTAAGACTCGCTTTCGCTGCGGCTCCGTGTCTTCCACTTAACCTCGCTAGTGCAGATAACTCGTTGGTTCATTCTTCAATAGGCACGCCGTCGCTTTCGCTTCGACTGCTTGTAGACATACGGTTTCAGGTACTATTTCACTCCCCTCCCGGGGTTCTTTTCACCTTTCCCTCACGGTACTATGCGCTATCGGTCGCCAAGTAGTTTTTAGCCTTGGAGGGTGGTCCCCCCTGCTTCCCACAAAATTCCTCGTGCTTCGTGGTACTCTGGATCTCGGCCTCTCTGCTCTGCCTTTCGTCTACGGGGCTTTTACCCTCTCTCGCTTACCTTTCCAGGTAATTCGACTAGGCCTGACTTCGATTCTGCCGGTCCTCAACCCCGAAAAGCCGGAGCTTCTCGGTTTGGGCTCTGCCCTCTTCGCTCGCCGCTACTGTGGGCATCTCGTTTGATTTCTCTTCCTCCGGGTACTTAGATGTTTCAGTTCCCCAGGTTCCCTCCCTTGCGGGTGACCATCCATGACGATGGCCGGGTTTCCCCATTCGGATATCCACGGATCAATACTTGCTTGCAGTTCCCCGTGGCTTTTCGCAGCTTACCGCGTCCTTCTTCGGCTCTTGGCGCCTAGGCATCCACCGTATGCCCTTAGTAGCTTGACTTTTCAGCTGCTAAGAAACTTACGTTCCTAGACTTTTTTCTCGTTAACTCTCATCAAATATAGCATTTTGATTAGAGGTTTGTGTCTATTACTACTCACTCATCATTTTCGTAATAAACTGTTTGTCTCTTCTATATGGTTTTCAAGGTTCAAAAAAGAAGGCTAAGCCTTCAAAACTAAACATTAACCAACGAATGTGCGTCGACTTGAAGTCTACGAGATATCTTACTATCTCATGTCTCCATAGAAAGGAGGTGATCCAGCCGCACCTTCCGATACGGCTACCTTGTTACGACTTCACCCCAATCATCGGCCCCACCTTAGACGGCTGGCTCCTAATAGGTTACCTCACCGGCTTCGGGTGTTACCAACTTTCGTGGTGTGACGGGCGGTGTGTACAAGGCCCGGGAACGTATTCACCGCAGTATGCTGACCTGCGATTACTAGCGATTCCGACTTCACGCAGGCGGGTTGCAGCCTGCGATCCGAACTGAGATCGGGTTTCTGGGGTTTGCTCTGCCTCGCGGCTTCGCTTCCCTCTGTTTCCGACCATTGTAGTACGTGTGTAGCCCAAGACATAAGGGGCATGATGACTTGACGTCATCCCCGCCTTCCTCCAGGTTGTCCCTGGCAGTCTCCCATGAGTCCCCAACTTTACTTGCTGGTAACATAGGATAGGGGTTGCGCTCGTTGCGGGACTTAACCCAACATCTCACGACACGAGCTGACGACAGCCATGCACCACCTGTTTTCTTGTCCCCGAAGGGAAATCTCTATCTCTAGAGCGTTCAATCAATGTCAAGCCTTGGTAAGGTTCTTCGCGTTGCGTCGAATTAAACCACATACTCCACCGCTTGTGCGGGCCCCCGTCAATTCCTTTGAGTTTCAACCTTGCGGCCGTACTCCCCAGGCGGGGTACTTATTGCGTTAACTCCGGCACAGAAGGGGTCGATACCTCCTACACCTAGTACCCATCGTTTACGGCCAGGACTACCGGGGTATCTAATCCCGTTCGCTACCCTGGCTTTCGCATCTCAGCGTCAGACACAGTCCAGAAAGGCGCCTTCGCCACTGGTGTTCCTCCCAATATCTACGCATTTCACCGCTACACTGGGAATTCCCCTTTCCTCTCCTGCACTCAAGCCTAACAGTTTCCAGCGCCATACGGGGTTGAGCCCCGCATTTTCACGCTCGACTTATTAAGCCGCCTACATGCTCTTTACGCCCAATAATTCCGGACAACGCTCGCCACCTACGTATTACCGCGGCTGCTGGCACGTAGTTAGCCGTGGCTTCCTCGTTTACTACCGTCATTGCAATGCATTGTTCACACACTGCACGTTCGTCATAAACAACAGAGCTTTACAGACCGAAATCCTTCATCACTCACGCGGCGTTGCTCCGTCAGACTTTCGTCCATTGCGGAAGATTCCCCACTGCTGCCTCCCGTAGGAGTTTGGGCCGTGTCTCAGTCCCAATGTGGCCGTTCATCCTCTCAGACCGGCTACTGATCATCGCCTTGGTAGTCCGTTACACTACCAACTAGCTAATCAGACGCAGGCCCATCCTTTAGCGATAGCTTACTTGTAGAGGCCATCTTTCTTCATCCTGCCATGCGGCACAATGATCACATCCGGTATTAGCACTCCTTTCGGAATGTTGTCCCCGTCTAAAGGGCAGGTTGCCTACGCGTTACTCACCCGTTCGCCACTAAGAATTCTACCGAAATAAAATTCTCCGTTCGACTTGCATGTGTTAGGCACGCCGCCAGCGTTCGTCCTGAGCCAGGATCAAACTCTCCAATAAAGTTTTATTGAGAAAGCCGATTGGCTCTTTCGATTTGTTGTTAAGAAATTATTTTTTGACTTGGCAAACGCTCCTCTTTCAAGAAACGCTCGCCCGCACATTCGTTTTTGGTTATTGTTCAGTTTTCAAGGTTCTGCCTGCCGCCGCATTTCGGCGACTTGTATATAATAGCATTCCCCGTTATTTCTGTCAACACCTTTTTTGTAACATTTTTTATATTTTTACATGATACACCAGGCAGCGTTGGCAACGTCTCCCGCTTGACTACAAGCCATTCCCCAGTTATTTTTTTGAAAAAATAACTGTTTATTGCATTGTCCGCCGTCCAAAAACGCTTCTATAATAGTTTACCTTTTACTGAATTTACAAATCCTGCCACACTAAAAATAAAAATCCGGCTTTGCCTTCTACAGCAAAACCGGATTCGAACAACTTAATCCAAACTATTATTCCAGATGTGCCTCCATCGAACGGCTGGCAATAATATCTACTCCCAATCCCAGAATATTTTCTACAATAATCTGGCCTTCAGTCACCGGAGCCTTTACGGCTATTTGGCGCAATGCCGCAGCACAATCCAAAATACGTTCTTTAGGCAGTGTAGTTTTAGATACGACGGGCAATAATGGTAAAAGTCCTCCTTTTACCTGTACGGTACTTGTCAGCATCCGCTTGGGGGCAACTACTTCATCATGGGCATATTTAGGACCACGGGGGCAGGTATTACCGGTAACACTTGTTACCGCACCGTCTTCTATAGTAACAGTCATCTCACACCCCAAAGGGCACATGATACAGTTCATTATACGAGTTTCTACAGCCATTTTTATGCCTCCTTGTTCAATGCCACAGTCAAAGTTTCTCCGATAAGCGCTGTCTTTTCTGCTGGAATATCGACAGCAATCATTTCACTTGGCTTGGCAACAGGCAGCATTTTTGTCAAAATGACATTTTCGCCGCTCTTTACTTCTAATTTTACTTTACGTTCCGGATTGGCAACACGCATAAATAAACGTGCTTTTTCACCATTTTCTGGCAGAGACAGTCTTTGCGGTACACATGTACGTACTCCGTTCGAGGCAATCACATTTACTGTACGCAAGTCGCCATCCAATTTTTCCTGCGCATCTAACGCTGCAAATTTACCTGCTATTTCCGCTTCTTCCGAAACAAAATCTACCAGGTCGTGTACATGTACAACATTGCCGGCAGCATAAAAACCAGGAAGACTGGTACGGCGGCGTTGGTCTACGATAGGGCCGCTGGTCAGCGGATGCATCTCTAAATCCAAACTGCGCGATAGTTCATTTTCCGGAATCAAGCCGACAGAAAGCAGTAAAGTATCACATTCAATATCAAATTCAGTCCCGGCAATCGGCTGCATTTTTTCGTTGACCTTTGCTACAGTTACACCGGTAACGCGATCACGTCCATGGATCTTTGTGATAGTATGGGAAAGATACAAAGGAATATCATAATCATCAAGACACTGCACTATATTACGGGTCAAACCATTGGAAAACGGGCAGATTTCCAAAACAGCCTGCACTTTACAGCCTTCCAGGCTCATTCTTCTCGCCATGATTAATCCAATGTCACCGCTGCCTAAAATTACTATTTTATGTCCAGGCAGATAACCTTCCATATTGACCATCCGCTGCGCCGCTCCGGCAGTAAAAACACCGGCCGGCCGTTCACCCGGAATTCTGATCGCACCGCGTGTAC
>OJKW01001394.1_pt1 | contig 13838 bp, 9 predicted proteins | sample 1596591 | NCBI WGS metagenome assembly OJKW01 (sample SAMEA4350166, study PRJEB24818) | metagenome | biome: human; feature: gut; material: faeces | place: Denmark | collected 2013-09
CTCCGCAAGCCCACTTACAAGGGCTATATGACCTATAATAAATCCCCTATTGATGACTTCCTCAGCCATAACCGCATCAATCACAGCGAGGGAAACTTTGTTCTTGTAAAGGGAGACTTTGAGCCAATCGTCTCAGAGGAGCTATGGGAAACCTGCAATCAGATCCGCAGTAAGCGAGCTGCATTTGTCAAAGGAAAAGATGGTCGTACCCATAAATTTGGTGTGTCCTTTCCGCAGAACAAATGGACGAAAATTCTGTTTTGCGATTGTGGGATGCGATTCCAAATCGAAGGCTACGATAAAACGGCCAACGGTGGGAAAAATATGCGGCTTATCTGTGCACGGTCGAAAATGTTCAAAAAGAAAGATGCCGCCAGAGCACTGAACGGCATTCCTTGTCCGGCACCATACGCATCTGAATGGAAGCTGGAATTGATGGCAAGGGAAGTGTTCCGTACAGTTTGGAAAGAAAATGCCGAGGATATACTGGGTCTTTTGCGGATGTTGGATGCAAATCTGAACACTACCGGCACACCGAATGATGGAAACCAGCTGGAGAACAAGCTCTCTGCGCTGAATGAGGAATTGGACGATCTTGTCAGCCAGCGGGCAAGCCGAAGCATAACTATGGATGATTTCTTAAGCAAAAGTACGGAAATCAACAATGAGATTATAAATGTCGAAGGCTTACTGCAAAGTTCCATACAGGAACAGCGTCCTCAAGCAAGGTTAGATATGCACAGCATCGAGGCTGCACTCAGCGATGATGCCTCTTTTCCGGATGGTAAAATAGAGCCGGGCTTTCTGGACAGGTATACCAACCGGATTGTAAAAAGCAATAACCGCTACATTTGGATGTTGCAGTTGATGAATGTGCAGCAGATCATGCCTATCCAATCGGAAAGGCAGCCGATAGCGATGGTTACCTATAAAAGTGGCGTTCCCTATGATATTGAGCAAGAGCAAATCGGCAAGCAGGATAAAGAAAGTGCTGGACCCGATTGCGCGACAATATGTCGTCCACAGGATTTCTTTTTGAACATGAGCCGAACCAAAAGAAAGCGTAAGTTGGTGGAATGGCTGGAAAGCTGTCAAGAAAATCAGGTGAGCGTGCTGGATGAAAAGATACCACTTTTGAGTTTTGCGGTTGACTTTGTGACAGCCTATGAGTATCAGAAAGCGCGTGGGATTAAGATCCACCCCGGTTTGTGGAAAGATATGCGTGTGGATATATTTCTGGTAAAAAAAGAAAATTGAAAAAGTTGTGGAAAAAATCCGATTCGCTGTTCTCTTATGTATTAGGAGGTTCCAAACCTCCGAAAAAGTGAATAGCGTCCTCTGCTGTACCGTATTGGGGAAGCAGCGCCATGACTGGATTCCACGAGCGTGCCAAGATGCGAGAAAACATATCGCATGGCTGCAAAGTGATGCGAGGCAAAGCGCCGGGAAGGGTTGCCTGTCTGGAATTTGCAGAGGGAGAGAAACGCACAGCTATAACGACAGATCGTGCCGTGGAGGAAATACTTCCACGGCATTATTGTGTCGTTATGGAATGACGCTAGATTTGCTATTTGAATCAGTAAATGGTAATATTATAATTCGGATGAGGAATAGACCGTGATGGTAACTATTCGGGAATTCCGAATGGTTCAAACGGATGACATCTGACAGGTTCATCGAAGGGAAATTATCGCAATTTGTGGCTTATTGCGCCTTTCGAGTTTTATCTGCATATATTTTTGAAGATTATATGCAGAAAGCAGGATTCCATGTGGCAAAATTTAATCATCGTCATAGCAGATGAGGTGTCTGCGATGATAGATCATGCTATGAAAGAAATCCATGCTGCGGTGCTTTTGTACTATTATAGGGAAATTTCCAACTTGCTATTTGTATCGATAAATGGTACTATATGACTATACTAATGTCATTTGAATGTTTAGAAATAAATGACTTCTGAAGGAGGCTTTGGCAAAATGGGAAGATTCGTGAATCCGGACAATAGTGCGTTTCAAGTTGCACTGAATTCAAAAATTTATGTGGATAAAACGGGTCTGCTGGAATATACCAACAGCGTTCTTGATACACCAGAAGCATACATCTGCAATAGCCGCCCCCGGAGATTTGGTAAGTCCTATACGGCTAATATGCTGGCAGCCTATTACAGCAAAGGCTGCGATTCAGAAAAGATGTTCGATGGGCTTACAATCGGCAAGAGTAGCGACTTCAAAAAGCATCTCAACAAGTATGATGTGATCCATATAGATGTACAATGGTTTTTGTCCAGCTGTGCAGACATCAAAAGTATTATATCCTACATTACACAATCAGTTTTTGAGGAACTAAAAGAGTACTACCCTGAAGTTCTTCCTAACGAAGTGTTGACATTGGCGGACGCTTTGTCGCGCATCAGAAACTCGACCGGTCAGAAATTTATTGTGATTATTGATGAATGGGATATTCTGATCCGAGATGAAGCAACCAATAAGGCTGTTCAAGAAGAATATATCTATTTCCTGAGAGGCTTATTCAAAGGTACAGAGCCGACAAAATACATTCAGCTTGCATACCTCACCGGCATTCTGCCAATCAAAAAGGAAAAAACGCAGTCGGCCTTGAATAACTTCGATGAGTTTACCATGGTCAGTGCCGGCACGTTGGCACCTTTCATTGGCTTTACGGAAGAAGAAGTTAAGAATCTTTGCGAGGAGTACCACAAAGACTTTGACAAGGTAAAAAAGTGGTACGATGGTTACTTGCTGCGGGATTACCAAGTTTATAATCCCAGAGCTGTTGTCAGCGTTATGCTGAAGGGAGAGTTTAAGAGCTACTGGTCGGAAACGGCTTCCTATGAAGCAATCGTTCCTCTTATCAACATGAACTATGATGGGCTGAAAACGGCAATCATTGAAATGCTTTCCGGTGGGGAAGTTAAAGTAAACACGGCTACCTTCAAGAACGATACCGTTAATATCCAAAGCAAAGATGATGTTTTGACATATATGATCCATCTTGGCTACTTGGGATATGACCAGAACCGAAAAACAGCGTTCGTTCCGAATGAGGAAATCCGGCAGGAATTGACACTTGCGGTGGAAAGCAAGCATTGGAATGAGATGTTGCTGTTCCAGCAGGAGTCTGAGAAGTTGCTGGATGCGACATTGGATATGGATGGCGATGCAGTAGCCACTCAGGTTGAGAAAATCCATGATGACTATGTTTCTGCCATCCAGTACAACAATGAAAACTCCTTGAGCAGCGTCTTGGCGATTGCATACCTGAGCGCTATGCAATATTACTTTAAGCCGGTTCGAGAGCTGCCCACAGGCAGGGGCTTCGCAGACTTCGTTTTCGTACCAAAACCGGAGTACCGAAATGACTATCCGGCGCTTGTTGTGGAGTTGAAGTGGAACCAAACGGCGGAGACTGCGATGCAGCAGATTAAGGAAAAGAAATATCCGGATTCGCTGCGTGGCTATACAGGAAATCTTCTCTTGGTAGCTATCAACTATGACAAGAAAACGAAGAAACATCAGTGCCTTATTGAAAAAGTAGTATAAAGATCATGCCGTGGAAGGAACCTTCTTCCACGGCTTTTCTATACCATGATTGAGTCATTGACTTGTACATTTTGAAAATACTGAATGCAGTATTATACTGATGGGGAAGGAGGGAAAACCGATGCAATATGATAAAGCAGACCAGCAAAACTGCCCGCGCAGAGTCGTGTTCTATGGGCGCGTGTCCACGGAACTTGAGGCGCAAATATCAGCACTGAAAAATCAAATGAACTGGTATCTGGAGCTTGCAGAACATCATCCGAATTGGACGGTGGTTGGGCAATACGCCGATGCCCCTGATATAATAGGACTAAAGCAAAACCCGACAAAACGGGCGTCGCTTTAGTCCTGTTTTTTTATTTATCGGGCATTTATCGGAACAATTCGAGGAAATGCTACATCAAAAGTGAAGGAGGAAAACTGAATATGGCAGGGACAAGGCGTTCGTTGATTTCAGCAAGTCAATGAACGCCTTTCGTCATTTCAGAGAGCAGGAGGCATTTATGGCAGAAACGATTATAGAAATTCCATTGGATGAGCTTCATCCATTTCCAGATCATCCATTCGGCGTGAGGGACGATGACATGATGCAGCAGACCGTTGAAAGCGTTCGTGAATATGGTGTGATCGTCCCCGGTATCGCAAGACCCCGTGAGGACGGCGGTTATGAGATTGTCTCAGGGCACAGAAGAAAACACGCCTGCGAGCTTGCAAGCTTAAAAACTATGCCGTTCATTATTCGGGATATTGACCGCAATACCGCAACCATCATCATGGTAGACAGCAACCTGCAAAGAGAAAATATCCTTCCAAGTGAGAAAGCCAAGGCATACAAAATGAAGCTGGAAGCCATCAAAAGGAGAGCTGGCAGACCGGGCAGAAATTCTGTCCAGGTTGGACAGAATTATGAGGGAAAGACTTCCAGAGAGCAGATTGCGGAAAACAGTCCAGATAGTGCAACTCAGATTCAGCGGTATATCCGATTGACCGAGCTTGAACCGGAGCTTTTGCAAATGGTTGATGAGGGCAAGATCGGTATGACCCCTGCGGTTGAGATTTCGTACCTTAACCCCGATGAACAAAAGCTCCTTATCGAGACAATCGACAGCGAACAGGCAACGCCGTCTCTTTCCCAGGCGCAGAGAATGAAGCGGCTTTCCAAAGAGGGTAAGCTGAGCGATGATGCCATGCTCGGCATTATGACAGAGCAGAAGAAACCCGAAACCTGGGATCTGAAGCTCCCGATGGATAAAATCCGAAAATACTTCCCTCGCTCCTATACACCGCAGCGAATGGAGGAAACCATTATCAAGCTGCTTGAAACATGGATGAAAAAGCGGCAGCGAGACCATCAGCGTTAAATATGAATATGGGATTATGAGCCGAACAGGAATTACACACATTCTTGTTCGGCTTTTTTCATACCCCGGCACAGGAGGAAACATGGCAGTATGTCGAGTTGAGAAAAACAAAAATTATACCACCATGTCGAATTATCATCTGCGAGACCCGAACCTGTCCAATAAGGCACGGGGACTTCTTTCCACGATGCTGTCCCTCCCCGAAAGTTGGGACTATACCACACGAGGGCTTGCGAAAATTTGCAAGGACGGTGTGGATGGGATAACCGCACAGTTGAGAGAACTGGAACAATGCGGCTACCTCATACGCAATCGGATACGGGATAGCAGCGGCAGAATTGTCGATATGGAGTATATCATCTACGAGCGACCACATCCGGCTTCACCAGATACGGAAAAGCCGGATATGGCAAAACCGGATGTGGATTTACCATGTCTGGAAACTCCCGCACAAATAAATATAGATAAAAGAATTACAGATGAATCAAATACTGATTTATCAAATACTCATTCCATTCTTTCCGACGAGGCTCGTCCGTCTGTGCTTGCCGCACTGGAAGCGAAGCGAAAAGAAACGGAATACCGAGATATGGATATGTACAGAGAAATCATCAAAGAGAATATTGAGTACGATTATCTTCTCTCTGAACTTCCGTATGACCATGACCGGCTTGAGGAGATTCTGGAGCTGCTTGTGGAAACAGTCTGCTCCACAAAGAAGTATATCCGGGTTGCCGGTGCGGACTATCCGGCGGAGGTTGTCCGGTCAAGGCTTCTGAAGCTGGATATGGAGCATATCAGGTTCGTGTTTGCCTGTCTCAAAGAAAACACGACCAAGATACGCAACATCAAACAATATCTGCTGACCACGCTGTACAATGCGCCCACCACCATCGGAAATTATTACTCGGCTCTGGTACAGCATGATTTATACGGCGGCTCTCGTGATTAAGCACGGGAGCTTTTTTACGCCGGGAAGGGAGGTCAAATTTTGAAACTCTTTATCTGCCACAGGGTGAGACCGCCTTAGCGATGCCGGTCTCCTCTATCGTCTGCATCCCAGACTTCATAGGAAGGAGGTAGATCTATTGCAGGAAGAAGTTGAACAGAGGACGATAACATTGGCAATTACAACAACGAAAATGACAGCCAATGTGCTGAAATCGGCAATCTCAAAGTATCTTGCTTACCGCAAGGAAAAAAAGCGTGAGGGACCTGTTAAGCCATGTGGAAAGCAGAGCGTAAAGAAACTTGTCGGACAGGACCAGGGCGTTGCCAATATTGAGATTACTGATAAGAATATCAAGGACTTTGAGCGAATTGCGAGGAAATACGGCGTGGACTTCGCTCTGAAAAAAGATAAGACCGGCGAGGTTCCAAAGTACCTTGTTTTCTTCAAAGCTCGTGACGCCGACGCTCTGACAGCGGCATTCAAGGAGTACACGGCAAAAAGCGACCGCAAAAAGGAACGCCCGTCCGTACTCAAAAAGCTCCGCAGGTTCAAGGAAGCCGCAGCGGACATTGACACGCCGAAGGTTCGCAAAAAGGAGCTGGACGCACGATGAAACAGATAAATTACAAAAAGCTGATTTTGCCCAACATCCCATATTTGTTCATCGGGCTGTTCGCTACAAAGCTCGGACAGGCGGCTCGTCTGTCACCGGGCGTTGATTTTTCTTCCAAAGTTCTGAACATGATGGATGGCATTTCGATGGCGTTTGAAAATATCCTGCCGAGTTTCCATCCGGTTGACCTGCTGGTTGGTACTGCCGCCGCAGTTATCATCCGGCTTGTGGTGTATTTCAAGGGCAAGAATGCCAAGAAGTTCAGAAAAAATCTGGAATACGGCTCTGCCAGATGGGGAAACCGTGAGGATATTCCCCATTTTGTAGATCCCGTATTTGAGAACAACATTATCTTGAAGCAAACAGAGCGATTGATGATGTCGAACCGACCAAAAGAACCAAAGAACGCACGGAACAAAAATGTGCTGGTAGTCGGCGGCTCCGGTTCCGGTAAAACAAGGTTCTTCGTAAAACCTCAGCTCATGCAGCTTCATTCCTCATATGTGGTGACCGATCCGAAAGGAAGTGTCGTGTGCGAGGTTGGCAAGCTGCTGGAGCGTAATCACTACAAAATCAAGATCTTTAACACGATCAACTTCAAGAAGTCCATGCACTATAACCCTTTCGCCTATATTCACAGCGAAAAAGATATTTTGAAGTTGGTCACGACCCTTATCACAAATACCAAGGGGGACGGAAAATCCGGGGATGAGTTCTGGACGAAAGCGGAAACGCTTCTGTATTGTGCCCTCATCGGCTATATCCACTATGAAGCACCTCCCGAAGAACAGAACTTCACAACCCTGCTGGAGTTTATCAACGCTATGGAAGTCCGGGAGGATGACGAGGAATACAAGAACCCAGTTGACCGAATGTTTGAGGAACTGGAAGCGGAAAAGCCCAATCACTTTGCTGTCCGGCAATATAAGAAATATTCGTTGGCGGCGGGCAAAACTGCTAAGTCGATCTTGGTGTCCTGCGGTGCCCGTTTGGCTCCCTTCGATATTGCTGAACTTCGGGAAATTACCATGTACGACGAATTGGAGCTTGACACCCTCGGAGATAAGATTTTCGTCAACCCCAAAGACAAAAAGGACAAGAGGTATTATAAGACGGCTCTGTTTCTCATTATGAGCGATACAGATTCGACCTTTAACTTTTTAATCTCCATGATTTATACGCAGCTTTTCAATCTGCTTTGTGAAAAAGCCGATGATGTGTACGGCGGCAGATTGCCCGTCCATGTGCGCTGCCTGATCGACGAGGCGGCAAACATCGGTCAGATTCCTAACCTCGAAAAGCTCGTAGCAACCATACGAAGCCGTGAAATCTCAGCCTGTCTTGTCCTGCAGGCGCAGTCGCAGCTAAAGGCTTTGTATAAGGACAATGCTGATACAATCATCGGAAATATGGACAGCCGTATCTTCCTTGGCGGTTCCGAACCGACTACGCTGAAAGAACTGAACCAGTCTCTCGGCAAAGAGACAATCGACACGTTCAATACCGGTGAAAGCCGTGGCAGAGAGGTTTCCCATTCTCTTAATTATCAGAAACTCGGTAAGGATCTTGCAACGATAGATGAGCTTGCCGTCCTCGACGGCGGTAAATGTATTCTGCAGCTCCGTGGTGTGCGTCCGTTTTTATCGGATAAGTTTGATATAACAAAGCACCCGAACTACAAGTATCTGTCAGATGCAAGTCCAAAGAACAACTTTGATATTGAGAAGTACCTTTCAACCCGGCTCAAAACCAAACCGGATGATGTTTACGAGGTTTATGAGGTAGACGCATCCGACGAGTCAGCAACCGCTTAACGGCGGTTTTTATGATAGATAAGACATCCAAGACAGAACGACCACTTTCAAAAATCAAACAAATCAAAATTTTTGAAAGGAGAGCTGAGCGTTAAGTCCTGTGGTCTGTGCGGCTTTATGCGGTACGCATTGAGCTTTGCGCTTCTTGCGTTCAGTGACGTTTAATCTATGGAATTTTTTAACTCTGCTGTTGATGTTCTTCAGACTCTCGTTGTTGCTCTTGGAGCTGGTCTCGGTATCTGGGGCGTGATTAACCTGCTGGAAGGTTACGGAAACGACAACCGTGCGACACGTTCGTAAGTGAAAAGCTTGCGCACAAAGTCGAAGGGCAATTGTAGCCCGAAACTTTGGAGAACTGATATTCCGATGGGTGAAATGAGGGGGTAACGTCCCGAAGCGCCACCCTAATACTCCGAATGGCGGGGAGCATGCAACGGCTCTCTCCAAAAGTTTATAGAGCTCGGTGAAGTCGGCAGAGAGCAACCGTAAGACTGGTTTTCAGACCAGACACGAAAGCTGTCCAGAGGTGGATGGTGTTGCCTATATGCCGGGGGTCGGATATCCATGGTGAGAATGTATGAAAATACTGACGAAATTCTGAATGTACGAGTCTAAACGTTGATGCTGTCGAAAGGCAGTACACCTTTCATGGTGGTATCTGTGGGCGAGTAAAATTGGTTGTTATGAAAGTCCATGCATCGTTACAGGCGGTGCGGTTATGCATGACCAGATACAGGCTTAGAGGAAGAACCTAAAGATATCCAATGATAGGAATATCGGAACGTGGAAAGCTGGGAACACGGAGGCGGTTGCAAGCCAGTGATGTGGTGGATGGGAATACCTTCGCGAGAGGGCAATAACCATTCTTTATTCCAGTGAGAGTAGTGGCACAGTACCTGTGAAGCCGTGAATAAGTAAGCGGTGGAGGGATAGCCACAAGTCGAATTCAGCAAAGAAAATGAAAACACAACAAACACAGCTTCGAGTATGACAAAGAAAATCCAAACCGAAGGGAGAGGATGCCTGTGTTGACTTCGGGGCAGCAAGAAAGGAAAAGTAAACAGAGAAAAATCCGCAACTCAGAGTATTACGACATGGAAGGTACTTTTGACAGGCTGTATGCAGAAAGTAAGAAAGATAAAACCTTCAACCATCTGATGGAAATCATCGAGAGTGAAGAAAATATCAAGCTTGCATACAGAACGATAAAGAAGAATACAGGAAGTGATACTTCGGGAGTGGATAAAAGGACGATAGCCGACCTTGCAAAGTTAAGCGAGGAAGAATACGTCCGTCTCATACGGAAACAATTCAGTAATTATCATCCACGACCCGTAAGGCGAGTGGATATACCAAAGCCCAATGGAAAGACCAGACCTCTGGGAATTCCAACTATCGTAGATCGGATCGTACAGCAATGTATTTTGCAGGTCATGGAGCCGATATGTGAAGCAAAATTCAGTGAGAACTCCAACGGGTTCCGCCCGAACCGTTCCGCTGAGACTGCTATTGCGCAATGCATGAGGCTGATACAGGTACAGCATCTGTACCATGTGGTTGACCTCGATATTAAAGGCTTCTTTGATAATATCAGCCATACAAAGCTGATTCGTCAGATATGGGCATTGGGAATCCGGGACAAAAAGCTGTTATGCATTATAAAAGAGATGCTGAAAGCACCTGTTGTTCTGCCAAATGGAGAGAAAACATATCCCGCACGGGGTACCCCGCAAGGCGGTATTTTGTCGCCATTGCTTGCAAACATCGTATTGAATGAACTGGATTGGTGGATTGCTTCCCAGTGGGAGCAGATGCCAACAAAGACAAAATTCAAAACAAGGAGCAATGTGCAGGGAACAGAGATTAAGAGCCACGCCTACAGGGCTCTGCGCCGGAGCAGACTAAAAGAGATGCATGCAGTTCGGTACGCAGATGATTTTAAAATTTTCTGCGCAACACATGAGGATGCTGTCAGAGCATACAAGGCAACAGAGTTATGGCTAAAGGACAGGCTGGGGCTGGAAATCAGCCCTGACAAATCCAAAGTAGTTAATCTCAAAAGACAGTATTCTGATTTTCTCGGGTTCAAACTGAAAATCCGTAAAAAGGGTAAGAAATATGTAGTTCGGTCTCATATGAGCGATAAAGCATACAAAAAGGCTCATGAAAAAGTCTCGGAAGAAGTAAAGAAACTGGCTCATTCGTCAGATGATAATGCTCAGTTCATGCAGCTTCAGAAATACAACTCTGTAGTTGCCGGACTTCATGAATACTATTGTATTTCTACAGAAGTATCTCATGACTTCAGCAGACTTGCCTTCAGTATCAACAAACAGCTCAGAAACAGACTGAAAGGCGACTTATCCAAAAAGGGACAACTCAGAAATGGGTTTATTAAAGAAAAGTATGGAGCAAGCAGACAGATGAGGTTCCTTCATGGACGTCCGGTGGTTCCACTGGGATATGTCCAGTCAAAGAATGCCCAGCATAAAAGGAAATCCATCAATAAATATACGGTCAAAGGTCGGGAACAGATTCATAAGAATCTTGCAATCGACACAGCGACAATGTTATGGCTGATGAGAAATCCTGTAAAGGGCAGAACCATTGAATATGCGGATAACCGTATTTCTTTGTATGCGGCACAGTATGGTAAATGTGCAGTGACAGGAATTCCGATGAATTCCCACGATATTCACTGCCACCATAAAGTACCGGTAAGCAATGGCGGTTCGGATGAATACGCAAATCTTATTCTTGTCAGCAAAGCGGTTCATATCCTTATCCATGCTTCTTCAGAACCTACGATTGAGAAGTACCTGAAATCCTTAAATCTTGACAATAAACAAATAGAAAAGCTTAACAAACTTCGTACTATGGCAGAAATGCCACCTATTATTCTTTGAATTTAATGCTGTAACGAAGTGTGTAAGTTGTGTTTAAAAGCCCTGGACGGCTGAATTCGATGGAGCGCCGTGTGCGGTGAAAGTCGCATGCACGGTGTGGAGCGGGGGAAAATCCGGAGATAACTTCAAAGGATTACCTATCGCTATCTGGTGCAAAAAGTCAGGGCATGAAACAGCTCATGGCTGGCGGCGGTGTTGCGCTGATCGGCATGACCCTCGTTCCCCTGCTCACCGGACTTTTCGGTTAATACCGGTAATAGGCATCCCCATAATTTTGCACTTTTGGCTCCCATCCAATAGCTTGGGTGGGAGCCGGAAAGGAGGTGTTCGGCTTCCATGGGAATGGTTATTGATGCAATCGGAGAATGGCTGAAAGAAATATTGGTCAGCGGCATTATCGGCAACCTCTCCGGGCTGTTTGACAGCGTGAACGGGCAGGTGGCAGATATTTCAGCGCAAGTCGGAGCCACGCCGCAGGCGTGGAACGCTGCGATCTACAACATGATCCGTTCACTTTCTGAAAATGTCATCATCCCGATTGCCGGTGTGATTCTCGCTTTTGTCATGACTCTGGAGCTAATCCAGATGGTCTCTGACAAAAACAATATGCACGGCGATGTAGATACCTGGATGTTCTTTAAGTGGATTTTCAAGACAGCTTGTGCTGTTCTGATTGTTACCAACACATGGAACATCGTGATGGGTGTTTTCGATGTGGGGCAAAGCGTTGTAAACAGCGCTGCGGGCGTTATTTCAAGCGACGCCTCCATTGACATCAGTTCGGTTGTTGTCGATCTGGAACAGCGGCTTATGGAAATGGACATCGGGCCGCTCATCGGTCTGTGGTTCCAAAGCCTGTTTGTCGGCATCTGCACATGGGCGCTTACAATCTGTATCTTCATCATCACCTACGGACGCATGATAGAAATATATCTCGTGACCTCCATTGCACCGATACCGATGGCTACAATGGTTAATAAGGACGGCGGCAATATGGGACAGAACTATCTGCGTTCCCTGTTTGCTTTGGCATTCCAGGCGTTTCTCATTATCGTCTGCGTGGCGATTTATGCGGCTCTCGTCGAGAACATCGCCATTGATACCGATGTCAGCAAAGCTATCTGGACTTGTATGGGATACACGGTTCTTCTGTGTTTTACCCTGTTCAAAACAGGCTCGATGGCAAAATCCATTTTCTCGGCACATTAAAAACGGAGGTGATACCCTATGGCTTATGTGCCTGTACCCAAAGACTTAAATTCTGTTAAGACAAAGGTGCTTTTCAATTTGACAAAACGCCAGCTCATTTGCTTTGGCTCCGGTGCGGCTGTCGCTGTCCCTCTGTTCTTTCTGTGCAAGAGGACGATGAACACGAGCGTGGCGTCGCTCATTATGATTGTTGTTCTTCTGCCGTTTATGCTTTTGGCAATGTATGAAAAGAACGGACAGCCTCTAGAAAAGATTGTCCGAAACATCGTGCAGGTCTGCTTCCTGCGCCCAAAACAGAGACCGTACAGGACGAATAATTTCTATGCGGCGCTGGAGCGGCAGGAAAATCTTGACAAGGAGGTATACCGTATTGTCCGAAAAACGAAAGCTCACAAGGGCGGAAAAGAAACAAATCGAAGCCGCCATCGCAAGAGCGAAAAATCAAGATAAGAAAAAGAAGTCGGCACAGGACAGCATCCCGTTTGAACGGATGTACCAGGACGGCGTATGCCGTGTAAAACCCGGCTACTACACAAAAACCATCCAGTTTCAGGATATTAACTATCAGCTCAATCAGAATGAGGATAAAACTGCAATCTTTGAGGGCTGGTGTGATTTTCTCAACTATTTTGACAGCTCCGTAAAATTCCAGTTGTCCTTTATGAATATGGCGGCGAATAAGGACACCTACGGTCAGAGCATTGTCATTCCGCAGCAGGGCGATGATTTCGATAACATCCGTGTGGAATACACGAATATGCTCCGCAGCCAGCTTGCTCGTGGCAACAACGGTCTCATTAAGACCAAGTACCTGACCTTCGGCATTGAAGCCGATACCATCCGGGCGGCAAAGCCGAGACTTGACCGGATTGAGACAGACCTGCTGAACAATTTCAAACGGTTCGGCGTGTCGGCAGAACCATTAAACGGAAAACAGCGGCTGGCACTCATGCACCGTATGTTCCACATGGACGAACAGATGGACTTCCATTTTGAATGGGACTGGCTTGCTCCGAGCGGTCTCTCCGTGAAGGACTTTATCGCTCCGTCCTCTTTCGTGTTCCGTAATGGTAGAGATTTTTGCGTTGGGAAAAAGCTGGGCGCTGTGTCCTTCCTGCAAATCCTCGCCCCCGAACTCAACGACCGTATGCTTGCCGATTTTCTGGATATGGAATCCAGCCTGATTGTTACCATGCACATCCAGTCGGTTGACCAGACTAAGGCAATCAAGACGGTTAAACGCAAAATCACCGATTTGCAGAAGATGACCATTGAGGAACAGAAAAAGGCGGTCAGAAGCGGGTACGACATGGACATCATCCCCTCTGACCTCGCAACCTACGGCAATGAGGCGAAGAAAATCCTGCAGGACTTGCAGAGCCGGAATGAGCGTATGTTCCTTATGACTTTCCTCGTGCTCAAT
>OJKW01001395.1_pt1 | contig 13830 bp, 10 predicted proteins | sample 1596591 | NCBI WGS metagenome assembly OJKW01 (sample SAMEA4350166, study PRJEB24818) | metagenome | biome: human; feature: gut; material: faeces | place: Denmark | collected 2013-09
GTACACCGGCGCCCGAGCCGTTGAAAAGAATCTGAACCTGCTCTGTATCAACCGCCTTTAAAGCCTCTAAAAGATAGCGGCTGTTAAGCCCTATTTCAAAATTTTCGCCCTCTAATTTGGTATTAAAGGTTTCCGTAGCTCTGCCGACCGAGGTGGCGCAGGTAAACACAACATTCAATTCATTGAAATAGCAGCGAATAGGTGTTGAAAAGGATTCGCTTATAAGTAAGGATACGCGTTCTATTGTGTTTGTAAGCTCTCTTGTATTTACAACAACCCTCTGCCTGTGCTCTGCGGGAATCGTTTTTTGGTAGTTTACAAACTCGCCCTCAAGCAAACGGGAAATAAATGAATATCCGCTTATATTAAAGCTTACCAGCCTGTCCCCAAAGCTGATTTCGACATTTTCGGTTTCCTCATCTATAAGCTTTACAGCCTCGCCTACCGCTCTGCCCGAAAGTATAAATGAAAAGCTGCCCTCAATATCAATATTGTGCCGTCTTATTGCAAGGCGATAGCCGTCAATTGCGACAAATCGGAGAATCCTGTCTTCAATCGTAACATAAATTCCGGTAAGGATCGGCTTTGCTCCCTCATTTTGAGCCACTGCGAAAATTGTTCCCTTTACCATCTCCGAGAAAATATCCGCGTCTATTACAATGCTTTTATCGCTTCCGACCGTCGGCATTTCGGGAAAATCCTCTGCTGCCATTCCCATAATGTCGAAGGTTGTCTCTCCGCATTTAAAGTGACAGTTGAGCTTATCATCCGCTTCTATTGTTACCTGAAGACCGTTCATGCGGCGAAGAATGTCCGCAAGAAGACGCGCGTTAACGACAATATCTCCCGCCTCTTCGCATTTAGCGTATATTTCCTTTTTCATTCCCATTTCAAGATTGTAGGAAATAAGGGTAACCTTTCCCAGCTCGGCGGATATTAAAATTCCTTCAAGCACCGGCATGGATGTTTTTGATCCTACGACTCGCTGAAGCTTTGAAACCGCTTCAAGGAGAGAGGCGCGTTCGACAGAAAAAATCATGTTTTTTCCTCCTAAAACAAATAATAAAAATAACAGTAATAATAAGGGGTGTGAATTATGTGGATAAGTGTCTCAACAGCCCGATTAATGGGAATTTATGCGGTGGAAACAATTGTTAATAAAAGCTTTATAATTTTTATGCTTTTCTCTTATTCACACCCGTGTTGATAATTCTGCGGTTAATTAAGGTTAATTATGTTGATAACATTTGCCTCTTAATAAGCCGTGTTATCACTCTTAAGATTCTTTATAATATCGTCCACAAGCTCCTTTTGATATGGCTTGTCCCTTAAAAAATTCTCAATGCATTTTACATTGTGAAGTACCGTTGTGTGATCTTTACCGAAGCTTTCGCCTATCGCTTTATACGAAAGGTTTGTAGTCTCGCGCGCTATGTACATTGCAACCTGCCGCGCCAGTGCCAGCGCCGCCGTTCTGCGGTTGGAGAGTATATCGCTTTCGGACACATTATAGGTTTTTGCAACCTCGGATATTATCTTTTCAATTTTAATAGGCTCGGGGCGTGTGTCGTTAATAACATCCTTTATAAGCCCCTGCACCACCCCCATGGTCGGGGTTTTATTCTGAATTGATATATAAGCGTGCAGCTTTTTTACCGTGCCCTCCAATTGTCTGGTGTTTACCTTTATATGCTCTGCAATATAGTAAACCAGACTTTCGTCTATCTCAATGCCCATTTGCTCACATTTCTTGTTTATGATACCTACGCGGGTCTCAAAATCCGGCGCGGTAATATCTGCGGGAAGTCCGCTTTCAAAGCGTGAACGAATTCTGTCATCCAGCGTTTTGATTTCTTTAATAGGACGGTCAAGGGTTACCACTATCTGCTTATTGTTTTGGAAAAGGGTATTAAAGGTGTTGAAAAATTCCTCCTGTGTCTGTTCTTTTCCGGCGATAAAATGAATATCGTCGATCAGCAGTACATCCACATTGCGGAATTTGTTGCGGAAATCGTCAATCGTGCCGAGTCCCAGCTTGCCCTCCTGCAAAGCCTTTATAAGCTGATTGGTAAAATCCTCTCCCCTTATGTATTCGATTTTTTTATAGGGAAAGTTTTTCTTTATTTCGTTCTTTATGGCAAGCATAAGATGGGTCTTTCCGACTCCAGAGGGACCGTAAATAACAAGCGGGTTGTAGGTATTTGCGGGATTGGTCGCTACGGAATATGAGGCGGCGTAGGCAAAACGGTTTGTTGAGCCTACAACAAAATTTGAAAAGGTGAAAAAGTCCTCAAAGGAAAGCCCGTCACTGAACTGCTCGGCTTTAAGAATTTTTTCCTCTTCGTCTTCGCAAATAATTCTTACTCCGATTTCAATGCCCATAACCTTTTTTATTGCACCCTTGAGTATATCCGTATAATTCTGCTCAACCACGCCGCGCATATATTCGTTATCAATTGAAAGGGTAAGCTCGCCGGCTTCAAGCGATACCGGCTTCAGATCCTTGAGAAAACAGTTAAAAGCAACCTCTGAAATTGTTTTTTTGCATTCCTCGCAAACGGCTGCCCAAATGTCTTCAACGGAATTAATTGACATTATGTAAACCATCCTTTGTAGTTATATAATTATCCGATTAATTATACCATAATCCTGAATTTTTTGCAAGGAAAAAGCGATATTTTCTTGAAATAAGGACAAAATAAAAATAAAAGCTTCGGGAGGAAACAAAAACGGCGGTAAGAACTGATCTTGCAATAGAAATTGCGGAGAATTGCGAAAATAATTTTATCGGACATATAAAGAAAGAAAAAAGAAGCGGCAATGTAAATGCTTCGCGGCTGGAGATAAAAACCTCCGAGGAGGAAAGTCTCCTCGGCAGACCCCGCGGCAGGTATATAACGCTGGAATTTCCCGATATTTCGTTTGAAGACCCCGAAAATTTAAGGGAGATAATAAGGGATGAGCTTGAATATCTGCTGCCCGAAAGAGATGGACTTATATTGGCAGCGGGACTCGGAAATACCGAAATCACCCCCGACGCATTAGGCCCTGCCGTCGCCCGCGGAATTTTTGCGACGCGGCATATACCGAAGGAGCTTACAAAGGCGGCGGGGCTTGATTTATTGCGGCAGGTATCTGTCATAACGCCGGGAGTTCTGGGGCAGACCGGCATTGAAGCGGGCGAGCTTATTAAGGCGGCGGCGGTGAAAATAAAGCCCGCTGCCGTAATCGTGATAGACGCGCTGGCTGCACAAAGCGGGGACAGGCTTTTTAAAACAGTTCAGCTGTGCGATACCGGCATATCTCCCGGCTCGGGAGTGAAAAATAACCGCAGGGAAATAAGCGAAAAAACCGTCGGCGTACCGGTAGTAGCAATCGGTGTGCCGACGGTGATTGACGCCGACACCTTATCCGAAAGGCTCACGGGAATATCACCCGAGAAAAAAAGCGAAATGTTTGTAACCCCGAAGGATGTGGATATGCTCACACAGCGGCTCGCAAAGCTTTTGGCGGAGGCAATAAATATGTTTCTGCAACCCGAAACAGACCCCGAAATAATTTCCGCACTGGTCTAATTTATGTTATCTCGGCATAAAATTATCTAAAGGGGGGGCGGGAAAATGAAAAACGGAGCGGGTGCGGCAAGGCTTAGTTGTGTTTTCACGGTGTGTATTTTACTTTTAGGCTACAATTTTTACGGCAGGCTTTTAAAGACCCCTGCGGTACAGGCTGTGAAGCCCGTATCGGAAAAAAGAGAGATTGAAAGCTATGAAAACAGCTCTTCCGCCCCCGAAGAAACGGAGAAAAAGGAAGAAACGGAGTCGGGCGTCAGCACCTCCTCTGCCGCCGCGGCAAGTGTAAAATCGGAAACAAGCGTTCCCGCCGCAGCCAAGGGTACGGTAAAAGGAAAAATAATCAATAATTACATCTCGCCATATAAGGCGGGTCTTTCATATAATAATGTATATGTAAAAAACAGCGCCGGGGTAAATATCAGCATAAAGGAGCTTTTGTCCGCACCGCTTACCTTTAAGATCGAGAAAAACGATAAGCCGCAGGTGCTTATAATGCATACCCATACCACCGAAACCTATATGACCGAAAACACCGATTATTACACCGACGCGTTCTCTCCCCGCTCAAGGGATAAATCGGTCAATATGGTGAGCGTGGGCGATATTGTGGCGGAAAAGCTGAACGCCGCGGGAATAAAGACCCTGCATGATACAACAGAACACGATTATCCGAAATACACCGGCAGCTATACCCGCGCGGCAAAAACAATAAACGGGTACCTGAAAAAATACCCGAGTATAAAAATCGTTCTCGATCTCCACCGCGACGCGGCGTCCTCGGGTAACGATAAGGTAAAGCTCACTACCGAAATCGGCGGTAAGCGCGCGGCGCAGGTAATGATTGTTATGGGTTCACAAAGCGGAACGCAGAATCATTTTCCGAACTGGAAGGAAAATTTAAAGCTGGCGCTGCGCCTGCAGCAGACTATTGAAAGCAAATACCCGACCCTTGCGCGCCCCTTAAGCCTTACACCTAACGGTTACAACGAATGCCTTACGAACGGCTCGCTGCTTATAGAATTCGGAACCGACGCAAACACTGTAGACGAGGCGCATTATTCCGCAGAGCTTGTGGGCAATTCGCTTGCGGATTTACTTAATAATCTGAAATAGGGAATGGTTAAAATAAAAAGAGCTTTTTTAAGGTCGTTCGGAATCTCCCTTACGGCGGCAATCTGTATTATAATAGGTATCGGCGGTATAGCCGCGTCCTATGAGAACACCCGCAGAATAGGCTTCGGAGACTATTCAAAAGCGTTTGAAATAAGGGACGGAAAAATCAAAATTCTCGATTTTGAAATTGAACTTTAGACATTAGATGTTAGACGGCAGATGTCAGATGTGCAGACCCTCGGCTCCCTTGTGTAAAGGGAGCTGCCGCTGTCAGCGGCTGAGGGATTGTCGGAAATTAAAGCTTTTTTGCAGATTAGAGATTAGATACACAAAGTAAAGTTTCGATATAGATATAAATTTCAGTCTGCAACAACCCCTCCGAGTCGGATTCCCGCCCCACCTCCCCAAACACCGTGGAGGCAAATTTTGCACAAACCCTTGGCTCCCTCTGATGAGGGAGCTGTCGAGTGAAGCGAGACTGAGGGAGAGAAAAGGTAAAGCGTTTATGTATCTAAAGCCTTTCTCTCCTTCCGTCACGACTTACGCCGTGCCACCGTCTCGGCTGCCGCCTCGGTCGGTGCTTCTGCTTCGCAGAGGTGTCCGCAGGACACCCGCACCCCAAACACCGTGGAGGCAGAGGTTTGTGCAGACCGAGGGATTGTTTTAATCACTTAATTTTAAAGAGAAACAAAAATTTATTTTAAATTATTGTTAAAATATTTATTCAAAAAAGGCAAAAAATTATTTAGTCGCAAAAAATGGGTTGACATTTGTAAAACAGATGATATAATGCTTTTTGAAAAAATGCCGCACAAAAACAATTTCATATTTCAGCAAAACAACCGAAAGGTTGTGACGCAAAGCTAGGTGTCTAAACATTGTTTTAATGCATGGCAGACCGGTTGCAATTTTCACTTTTTAAGTGTTTGCTGCGACCGGTCTTTTTGTTTGCAAAATTCACAAAAAATGAATAACGGAGGAACAAAATGAAACAAAATGCCGTTAAAACCGTAGGCACGGCAATAGGGGCTTTGCTTTGCGCGGTTTTCGCGTTCCTGCTTGTATGTAATCTCACAATTATTATTAAAGGAACGGTAAATCCCGAAAAGCCGCCGACTGTGTTCGGAGTAACACCTATGGTGGTGCTTTCCGGCTCAATGAGCGGAAACGCCGAGGATCACATTGAGGTGGGCGACCTCATTTTTGATGTAAAGCCCGATATTGCTTCTCTTAAGGAGGGCGATATTGTCTCCTTTTTGGACGGCAAGACGGTCGTTACCCACAGGATCGTGAAGCTTTATACCGATTCCGACGGGACAAAAAAGGTAATCACAAAAGGCGATGCCAACAATGCGGAGGATCCTCCGATAAGCACCGATGATATAATAGGTCTTTACAAAGCAAGGATACCGAAGCTCGGAGATTTTGCTTTGTTTCTGCAGCAGCCGCTCGGAATGGCGGTGTTTATAGGTGTTCCGGTATGCGCCTTTATTATTATAGATATTATTCGCCGCAGCCGCAGCCGCAGCAGGGAAACGGAAGAAAACGAGCAGCTCAAGGCAGAGCTTGAAAGGCTTCGTGCCGCTGCGGGCGAAAGTACCGAGGACGGCGAAAAGCAATAAAGCGGGCAATATCAATTTCCCGACTGCCACACGGAAATTGTTGATATATATACAGGTGTTTGCCTGTACGCGGCGGAGACACCGCCGAAAAAACGCAAAAAGACGGAGGAATAATTAAAATGGCATCAAGAAAAAATCACACATTAAAGCTTGCCGGCATTTTATTGGCGCTTGTACTTGTTACATCCTGCTTTGTCGGCGGAACATTCGCAAAATACGTTACCAGCGGTACCGGCAAAGACACCGCACGCGTTGCAAAGTTCGGAGTTAAGGTTACTGCCGAAGGTTCAACATTTGCTACTTCATACGATAAAGATAATGCAGCCAAAACCGTCGTTTCTTCTACTGTAGATAAAGTGGTAGCGCCGGGAACAAGCGGAGAAATGGCTGCAATAAATATTACAGGCAAACCAGAGGTTTCGGTAAAGGTAAGCTATGAAGCAAAGGTTGACATGTCTCGTTGGGTTGATGCCGACGACAAATTCTATTGCCCGTTGGAAATTGTAGTTAAAAAGCTGGGTGAAAACAATGAGGTTGCAAATCACATTATAAGCGGTTTGGATTATGATTCCTTGGATGCCTTTAAAGAGGCAATTAAAAATGAGATAGACAGTTACACAGTAACTTATCAGCCCAAAACGAGTCTGGCAGAAAAAAACAGTGAAAATTTACAAATAAGCTGGTCTTGGGCGTTTGCCGGAAAAACCGGTCAAAAATATTCACAGACAGATATTCAAGATACATTCTTGGGTGATGAGGCTGCTGAAGATAGAGCTTCTACAATCTCCCTTACAGTAACCACCACCGTAACCCAGATTGATTAATCTGTACATTTTTTAGTTTGGAGTCCCTCTGTCGGTGGCGGACAGAGGGCTTTCAGGCTTTTATAAACGCCGTAAAATATGCCCGAAAAGGCGGCTTACGACCCCTGTAAAAGCCCGAAAGCACTGAATTTCACGAAAGGAGCAGGCGGCTTATGCCTAAACAAAAAACAATATGCAGACGGCTGTTTGTCGCCATCCTGCTGCTTTTTATTATGCAGGTGCTGCTGCTTCCCGCGGTTATAAGCGCGACCTATGCCACCAAAAGCGTTAAACCCGAGCATATTATAACCTACACGCCGGGCAAGCTTTCGTGGGATGAAAACACCGAAACCGATTCTTCGGGCGCGGCAAGGCTTTTCCTTTTCGATTCGGCTTATGAAAACGCTTCGGCGGATAACGGAGAAAAAACGATTGCTCCCGGAACGCAGCGAGAAAGCGTGATTCGCCTGCTGAATGAAAGCTCGGGCAAAATAAGCTACCGCGCGGTGCTTTTTTATAAAAAGAGCGATGAAGCGCTGCCCGCGTCTCTCACCCTTTCGGGCGAGGGCTTTCGGGATTCCGAAAACACGGCACTGCCGAAGGAGCTGCGGGATATGTCGGTCGTGCGGTCGGTCACGGGCGAGCTTGCGGCAAAAGGGCTGCAGGAGCTTGATGTAAGCTGGCTTTGGGAATTTGAGGACGGCGAAAAAACCGCCGAGCGGGATGAATCGGATACAAGCTTCGGCAATAAAGCCGCCGACGGCAATGCCGATACCTTAAGCGCCGGTGTTTATATTGTGATTGAGGATGAAAACGGCACGGTGCTGCCAGATGTTCCTAAAACGGGCGACACCTCCCGTCTTGCGGCATACATCATTCTGATGTGCTGCAGCGCCTCTTCCCTTTTGGTACTCTTCTTTGCGGGGAGGAAAAGAAAAAATGACCGTTAAAATTTTCCGCAGGGCTTTGCGGGCGCTTGAAATTCTTATTACCGTGATTTTGGCGCTGCTGCTTGCCGCAGAAATTTATGTTTTGGCGGCGGAGAATATTTTTAAAAAGCAGAACGCAACCGTGTTTGGGTTTAAAACCGCCGTGGTGCTCACGGGCAGTATGTCCGGCACGATAGAGCCGAACGATTTAATTGTAACGCGGTGGCAGAAAAGCTATTCCGTAGGGGATATAATCACCTATTCCGCGGGCGGCACGCCGGTTACCCACCGTATAACCGCCGAAACGGAGGACGGCTTTACAACCCGGGGCGACGCAAACAACACACCCGACGCGGAAACCGTGAGACCTAAAATGATAATAGGCAGGGTGGTGCTTATACTGCCGCATATCGGCGTATTTATCAGGTTTTTGAAGACCCCGCAGGGACTTTTGTGTATAATCGCGGTGATACTTGCCACGGCAGCCGCCCGTGAAATTATCGGGCGCATGAAAAAGAATTAAAGGGAGGCGAGTCTGTTGGCGGGAAAAGGAAAACTCAAAGGGCTGCATTTGCCGCTTCGCGCGTACATTATGTATTTGCTGCTTATCTGCTTTGCGCTGACGGGCGTAACCTTTTCAAAATATGTAACCTCAACCTGCGGCGGCGATTCCGCGCGGGTTGCGAAAATAGGAAGCGTCACCGTAACCGAAAACGGCGAGCCGTATAATTCGGATGTTATATGGCGTGTAGCTCCCGGGGCCGATATAACCAAAAACGCGGTCATAAGCTTTTCGGGCAGCGAGCTTGCCTGCTATGTGTTTTTCGAGACCGAGGTTACCGGCTTTGAGCGGCAGGCGGACGGCACCTATTGCTATAAGGATTCCTCGGGCAGGGTGTGGCTTTCCTGGAGCTTTAAGGAGAGCGAATGGGAACACATCACGGTTGACGGAAGAGATGTTTATTACAAGATTGCCGGCGCGAACGAAAGCGTTGACGAATCGGTCATGGCAAACGGCGGACTGATTACCGTAAACCCCGAAATCACAGCCTCCGAGCTTAAAAATATGCCCGATAACCTTTCGATAAATATTAAGGCGTGCGCCGTTCAGTACGGCGGGTTTGAGAGCCCCGAAGCGGCTTACAGAGCCGTAAATAAATAAAAAAGAAAAGGAGGTTCAAACGCGGTGAGAACCAAAAGCATGAAAACGAAAAAGAATTTGCTTACAAAGGCAGTCTCGCTGCTTTTGAGCCTTTGCGTAATAACCGGCGTACTGCAGTCGTTTACACTGACGACCTATTCCGCCTCCGCTCCCGAGGTCACGCTTTACAGCGACGGAAAAATTGCGGAGAATGTTTTTTTCTCACAGTATGAAAAAAAAGAGATAAAGGCGGTTTGCGGCACAAACGGAGTCACCTATAATTGGCAGGTGCTGACCGATACAAATGAGGAGCAATGGACGGATATTCAGGGCGCGGGAAGCGATACATTGAGCCTTTCCTACCCGCTGCTGCTCCCCGTTTTGGACGGGGTGTCAAGCGCATATGTCCGCTGCGCGGTATCCGATGGGCTGACAATCGGCTGTTCCGCCCCCCTTTGCGTTACGGTCTCGCTTGAGGCGGAGACCGCCGCGGCGCCGAAAACCGATAATATATCGGTTAAAAAAATTGTAAAAGCCGCCCGCCGTGCGGCTGCCGCGGCACAGGGTGATGAGAATATAATAACCGTCACCGTGAATTATCTTGACGCGGTATCCTCCCTGCCGATATACACAGGCTTCACCGCCCGAATCGACCGCGGCAGAGAGTATAAAAACACGGTTGTATCGCCCACCTACCTCGGCTATAAGCCGTGGTACAATCCCGATAATTTGGCAGAAACAAACCCTGCCGAATGTAAGGTGCACGGTGCCTCGGTTTATGTTGATGTTCCGGCAGATTATGCGAACAGCACCTATACCGTCAATGTTTATTACAAGGCGGATACGGTTTCCTATGCAATCAAATATTTTTTCCAGAATATAAATGATGATTTCTATACCGAAAACTCCGCGCTTTACCGCCGGGGAGCTGCCGAAACCGGCACGATTGTAGATGATGCCGATATAGATTTAGGCGAAGACGAGGCTTACGGCTTTACAAAGCTTTACCACTACCCGCAGGCGGTCGCGGCGGACGGCTCAACCGTTTTTGAAAGCTATTATGACCGCAATTACAGTATGCTTAAATTCGACAATGCGGGCGGCTACGGCACAGACCCGGTTTACGCGCGCTACGGTACGCCGTTTTTGGTGAACAACCCTACCCGCCACGGCTATGTGTTTGACGGCTGGGCACTGCTCGATGATAACGGCGAGATTGTGCAGAAGCATGCCACTCTGCCGGCAACCGTTCCCGCCGAAAGCCGCAATTACCGCGCGCTTTGGAAAACGGTGAACACGCAGTACACCGTGGCGTACTGGCTGCAGAATGCCGATGACGATGATTACAGCTATATAGGCGCGGTGGAAAAATATGAAAATTCGGGTGAGACCGTTTACCCTAAGGACGATTTGACCGCAACAACCCCGATTTGCGCAGATGATACCCATATAAAATCTACCGATCACACCGAGGACTGCTACCCTAAAAACTTTAAGCATTATGTATATGACGGCGAAAAAACAAATGAGGTAAACCGCGAGCTTGTAATCAAAGGCGACGGATCTTCCGTGCTTAATATTTATTACACACGCAAATATTACACCCTGCGGTTTTTTTACGCGAAGGAATATAAAGGCTCGGAGGATCGCAATCCAAACAAAGACCCGAACAATACATTTACCGGTACTCGTTACAGCGTTGTGGGCAACAGCACCTACGGCTTCGGCAATGTGCCGAAGAACAGCGCGTGGTTCAGTAAAAATCAGGATTATTCGCTTGATGATCTGTTTTCCCAGCTCACAGCGTATACATCGGGAGATAAATGGGGAACCATAGACGGCGATTTGCCGAAAATAACCGATCCCGATATTGCCGGCGCACACTATAAAACAGGCGTATACCCTGCCGAGGGCAAGGGCTATAAGGATTCGACCTCAAGCGGAAATTACGATAAATACGGCGACCGCTACCATTATTTTGAGCTGACCGCTCGGTACGGAGCGGATTTGACAAAGCTGTGGCCGGTTGATGTGTTCGGCAAGCTTAAGATTTATAAACCCGAAACACATAATTCGAACGGCGGCAACAAAGCCCTTACGGATATTAACGGAACGGCGGGCGAGGGCTGGGGTAATTATGCTTATCCGTCCGGTTGGAACGGCGAGTATAAGGTGCAGTATTCCATTTCCAATGAAAATGCCACGGTTAAGGGGCTTTACCAAAAGCTGGACGATACGGTGCTGCTCGGCAAATGGAACACCACTCAATACGAATATGAAGACAGCGGTAAAATGACCCGCAAAATCGAAACCGAAACCACCGTAGGCGGTAAAAGGGTCAGTTCAAATGTTTGTTACTTCCTTAATTTCTTCGATAACGGCGCCAATGTCAGTTGGAGTGTTCCGAGACAGTGGATATATGAATCGTATGTGCCGGTCTTTCAAAGTGAGCTGAAGGAGTTTTCCGCAGCAGAAGTAAATCAAATCACTGCCGCAAAGGCTCCGACCGAATTGAACGGTCAAACCTATTATTACCGCAACGGCAATATATACCGTTTATATAACTCCGTTACCACAAACGACGATAATATTATCAAATCGGACGGCAGTGTTTCCGGTCAGACACAGACGGCACTTGAGGGCTTTGAACAGGAAGCCGATTCTACGCGTTACGAGCTTATAGATAACGGTACACTTACCGACAGAAGGCATTCCTTCACCGCGAGATTCTTTTACACGCGCGATACATTTTCGCTTGTAATGCACAGCCACGGCGAGACCTATTTTGCCGAGTCGGGCGTTGAGTTTGACAGCGCGCTGGACGGCTATGTTTACAATTCCGACGGCACCGTAAAGGAGCCGGAATACCCCGCGACTCTCGAAAAGGGCGCATACACCTTTGCGGGGTGGTACACAAGCCACGAATGTCTTGACGGCACAGAGTATGTAAGGGGTTCAAAAATGCCCGCAAGCAATTTGGCGCTTTATGCTAAATGGGCGCCGCGCACCTACACCGTCAATTTCTTTAAAAATTACGATGATATGATCAAGTACGAAGGCGGAGATTCCTCTGTAAAGCCGCTTGAGAGCCGCACGGTAGAGCACGGCGCGGTGACAGGCAGCGTTAATAATCCCGCAGACGATTTTTCGGGTTATAATTACACCTTCGGCGGCTGGTTTTATATGCGCCTCGGCAAAAAGACGGCATACACGCCGCTGGATATTCCCGTAACGCGGAATCTAAATGTTTTTGCCGATTGGGGGTCGCAGTCCGCACAGCCATACCGCATTCACTACGCGGTGCTTGAGACCGAAAAGGATAAAGCGTGGCTTGAGCTTTTGTATGCCGATGAAGGCGCGCAGTATCAAACGGATTTTTCCTATAAGGTGAAGCTCGGGGATGAGGAGCGCTCGTATGTTTATTTGGAAGCGCGCGACGGCGAGCCTGCGGGCTTCCACCGCGAGATAGCCGATTCTTCAAGGGGATACGCCTATCTCGGCAACACACGAACCTTTTATCCGAAGACCGGCAATCCGTTTTATCAGCTTTACGACGAGTATAACAACGGCTACTACCCCACCCTTGCAAGCCATTCCGTAACAATTAAATATGAGGACAATAAAAACGAGCCGGAGGAAAATGTTTTCACCTTTACCTATGTGAGCTTAAAGGAGATATCCTACACGGTGGAATACAGATATCTTGAAAACGGCGAGCCTGTTCCGAATGTCCCCGAAGAGGGCAAGAACGGCTCTGTCCTGAAAACCACCACGCTTGCGGTCGTGACCGAGCGCTTTGCCGTTGTTAAGGACTATATCCCCGACGCGTTTTACAAGCGCCTTATCCTTGCGGTGGAAAGAAATGAGGACGGCGAGTATGTCGGCTCAAAGGATAATGTAATAACATTTTATTACACCAAAAACACGGCGAACGCTTATTATGCCGTTCACTACATGCTGCAGAAGCTCGGCGCCGAGGGAGACGATATTACCGCAAAAGACGGTGATAATTATAAGTATTACACCGAAAGCACCTCGCACACCGAGGGAATAGGTGCTGTCGGCAGCGAAATTTTCGTGAAACCTCTTGAATTTACGGGATTCGGAGTATATAATAAGAATGGATCGGGCGCGGGACTTATAGATTCCGGGAACGGACCGAGCGATATAAAAATGTCGGGAGAAGCTTTCAATATTACGATTTCGGAAAGCGGAACCGAGCTTTATATCTTCTATACCCGCAAGCAGCAGAATTATAAGGTTTTCTATCTGCTTGACGGCACAAACACCGATAATCCCGACAAGCTTGTGTTTGATGAGAACGACCACGACCATAAAAACGGTGTTCTTAAGGTTATATCGGGCACTGCCGCATACGGTACTGCCGTTACCGAAACGGCACCGAATATACCGGGAATGACATGCATATCGCCGAAAACGCAGAGCATTGTTCTGCGGCAGAATGATAAGCAGAATATAATCATATTCTTCTATACGCCGTTGAGCTACAGCGTTCAGTACAAGGCGTGGGAATACGGCGGCGGAACATTTGATGTAACGCAGGAGGTCATTTCCGATGCGGGCAGCTTTAAAGGCTCTGTGCCTGCTGCTGCCGAAGGGTATGAATTTGTCGGTTGGTATCTTGAC
>OJKW01001397.1_pt1 | contig 13828 bp, 14 predicted proteins | sample 1596591 | NCBI WGS metagenome assembly OJKW01 (sample SAMEA4350166, study PRJEB24818) | metagenome | biome: human; feature: gut; material: faeces | place: Denmark | collected 2013-09
GATATATACTATACATAATGTTATGTAACGAAAGAACGGAGGATACAATATGGGATATGATGCTGAAAAATTCAAAGCCAGAGCTAATACTAAAGCAGGAAATATATGGCTTATATTAAATATCCTGCTTACAATGCAGTATTTGTCAAATATGACTAAAGGTACATATGATCGGAAGTTTATAATTCCATTTCTTATTATAGGCTGGGTCCCATATATAATTGGTGTTATATATACTAAGATAAAAGGAAAATCAGCTGATGGATACAAGCATATATTAGGTGTTGGATATGGTTTGTTTTATGGATATATAGTATGTACAAGCACATCACTGCTCACATTTGCATATATATTTCCAGTAGCAAGCATGACTATTCTGTTCAAGGACAGAAAGTTCATAGTGAGCTGTGGAATTGGTAATATTGCCATAGTTATATTAAGTACAATTATTAAATTTATGTCAGGTATGAATGCGTTGGCAGATATTGATAATTATTCATTACAGATATCGTGTATAATCCTTTGCTATGTATGTTATGTATTATCAATTAATCATCTTAATCTTTCAGACGGAGCACTTACAGATTCAATTAAGGCTGACCTTGACAGAGTTGTCAAGACAGTTGAGCAGGTTAAAGATTCAAGTAATATGATAGTTGACGGAATTACAGTTGTAAGAGAGCTGGAAGAAGAGAACAAGCAGGGAGCTAATTTCGTTGTATCAAGTATGAAAGAGCTTTCGCATAATAATGATATACTTCACGATAAGACATATTCTTCAACACGGATGACTACGCAGATTAATAATCAGGTAGAAAATGTAGCTTCACTTATCAATGAAGTTGTGCAGCTTGTCAGTGAGTCAGTTGAACATACAGATACAAGTTCAAAAGAGCTTGCAGATGTAGTTGAAAGTACTAAGACTATGGCTGAATTATCAGGTGAGGTAGATAATATACTTAGAGAATTCCAGCAGGAATTCAGTAAAGTTAAGACAGAGACAGGTACAATTGGAGAGATTAACTCACAGACTAACCTGTTAGCACTTAATGCTTCAATTGAGGCGGCAAGAGCTGGCGAAGCAGGAAAAGGCTTTGCGGTAGTAGCAGATGAGATAAGAAATTTAAGTACAGAAACAGAAGAATCATCAGATAGAATTATGACAGCGTTAGGACATCTGGAAGACACATCTAACAGAATGTTAAAGTCAATAACGACAATACTTGAACTTATACAGACAACACAGACCAAGGTTGTACAGGTTAATGACAGCGTGTCAGGAATAGCTAATGACTCTACACAGATAGGTGAACACATTGGTGTCGTAGATTCAGCAATGCAGGAAGTTGAAAGCTCTAACCGTAATATGGTTGACAATATGCACGAGATTGAAAATGTTATGAAAGACATTACTGACTGCATAGGCAACGCAGACGAAAGCACTAAGATAATGCTCAGCAAATATGAAGAGTCAGCCCGCAATGTTGATAAGATAGAAAATGTTGTTGGTGCAATGATGGAAAAGCTTGGAGTTGGCGGCTTTATGGGTGTTCAGGATATCAAGCAGGGTATGTATTGTACCATAAGACAGATTATATCAGGAAAGCCAGCTGATACAGAAAGCCACGGCGAGATAGTTGAACAGGCAGATGGGGTATTATATGTACGTTTCAAGAACAAAGATGTAGATTATAAGAATACCTCATTGAAATACGAACTTGACATTGTAGCGGCAAATGTACTTTATCACTGGTCTTCTGTGTCAGCAGCACCCGCCACACAGTATGGCAGTGATGTATGCAGGCTCATAGTAGCTTCACTTCCAAGCATCGTCAACAGAAGAAAGTATGTAAGAATGCCTGTTAATAATAAATGTACAGTTACATTCAAGGGCGGAGCAGATGTATACGAGGGTACAATGGTAAATATAAGTGCCAACGGCTTCGCTTTCCAGACAAGAGAAACAGAATTCGCAGATTGTAAGGGTGAGAATATAATTGTAAAAGTACCAGATTTTCCAGTTGAACAGGGGAGGGTTCTTGAAGGAACAATTATAAGAAGTACTGACAATGCAGGAACCCATATCGTTGGATGCCGTATGCCAGAAGACCGTATTGAGATTGGTAATTATGTAAGCAGGAATTATTCTGAATAATATTAAGAAAATGTATAAGCATTAATTCACAATTTTCGTATTATAAACTGTTATTTAGTATGGGGGAATATATTTAGGACATAATAATAACGAAAGTGGTTAATTGAATGAGGTTAAAGAAAAAGTATAGGAATTTATTAAAATTTATGGCTGTAACGCTGATACTTATTTTAACGATATCAGTTGTTGCGGCTGCTAAACAGCACATTGATAATAAGAAAAGTAATCATAATCAGGATATCGAAGAGGATTATCCTGATGAAGATGCAGAGGCTTATGAGCTGCCTGAAAGAACACTTAACTCAGATGTTATCCCATATGATGGAGTTCCAAGAACAATATCGTGCTGGGGTGATTCGATGATGTTTGGAATGGGTGCAGGTGAGGCTTATATAGTATTTGGAGATGATGAGCCTTTTGATATATCAGGCTGGACAAGTCCCGATACATTACAGTATCTTACTGGAATTAAGGTATATAATCTTGGCGTTTCAGGTGAGACATCATATGAGATTGCACTTCGTCAGGGAGGCATAAAGATGTATGTCAGGGATACATTTGAGGTTGGATATGATGACAGTGTAGATGTTACAATTGTCGATGAGAATGGCGGGGAAGTATATATGGCTGATTTCAGTGCATATGGATATACAGAGCCACAGGAGTCAGATATTGTATACATCAATGATGAAATGTTTAAAATAACAGGTACAGAAGAAGAGGGACTTCATATATGCCGTTATTCAGATGAAGAAGTGAACTATGATGCTTTTACAACCGTATATGCGGACACACAGGTATATACCAAGGCCTCCTATGAAAGAAAGAATGATATTCTTATACTTGAGATAGGAAGTAATGGCGGCTGGGAGAATTACAGACAGCTTATAAGCCAGTATGATGCTATGATACAGAATTCGGGCTGTGATTATTATATAATAGTCGGTGATACAGATGATCCGGGAACATCAATAGCAGATACAACTCAGGGAATCCGTAATGAGGACGGAACTTATATAGGGGTTGGTGATACAGCGTGGGAAGCGACATTAAGAGAAGCATATGGTGACCATTTTATTAATATGAGAACTTATCTTATAGAAAACGGACTTACTGATGTAGGATTAAGACCAACAGTAGGTGATTATAAAGGGTTCAGACGAGGAAGAATATCTAAACAGTTAAGATATGACTGGACACATTTTAATTCATATGGTTATTATTCAAAAGGTATTGCAATATATGCCAAGGGTGTAGAATTAGGTTACTGGGAGTAACATATTAAATATGTAAGTTTGGTAATTACAGGTTAAAGCAGGCATTAAAATAATGGGTCTGTTTAATAATAAAAGAAAGGTATATATAACAATGAATGACAAGAGAGAAAAATTTGCTTCAAGATTAGGCTTTATACTGGTGTCGGCGGGGTGTGCTGTCGGACTAGGTAATGTATGGAAGTTCCCATACATATGTGGAAAGAACGGAGGAGCGGCATTTATTGTTATATATCTATTATGTCTGCTTGGACTTGGGCTTCCTATACTTATATGTGAGTATGCAATTGGACGAGGCAGTAATAAGAGCCTTGGAAGTGCATTTAAAATGTTGTCGCCAGAAGGAACAAGATGGCATCATTTCCGCTGGGTAGCTTATGCTGGTAATTATCTTTTGATGATGTTCTATACAATGGTTGCCGGCTGGATGCTCAACTACTTTGTATACAGTCTTACGGGACAGCTTTCAGGAAAGAATGTAGAGCAGATAGGCGGGGAGTTCAATAATATGCTCTCAACACCATCAGTTATGATATTCTGGACACTTGTAGTTGTTGTAATAAGCATACTTGTATGTTCGCTTGGCTTACAGAAAGGCGTTGAGAAGATAAGTAAGGTAATGATGATATTATTATTTGCACTTATGATAATAATGGCAGTTAATTCCCTTCTGCTTGATGGAAGCTCGGAGGGACTTAAGTTCTATCTTGTTCCAGACTTTTCCAAGATGAAGGAGCAGGGTATCGGTAATGTAGTATTTGCAGCTATGTCACACGCATTTTTTACTCTTGGACTTGGTATAGGTTCTATGGAGATATTCGGAAGTTATCTTTCAAGAGACTGCAAGCTTACAGGAGAGTCAATAAATGTAGTTATACTTGATACAGTAGTTGCACTTACAGCTGGAATTATCATTATACCAGCCTGTTTTGCCTATGGAATTAATCCAGGTGCAGGTCCATCGTTATTATTCATAACACTTCCTAATGTATTCAACCAGATGCCGGGTGGGGTTATATGGGAAGTATTATTCTTTATATTTATGGCATTTGCGGCATTATCTACAGTAATAGCAGTATATGAAAATATTATTGCAATGACTATGGATTTATTTAACTGTAGCAGAAAGAGAGCGTCATTAGTTAATCTTTTTGTAATATCAGTGCTTTGTATGCCAGCAGTTCTTGGATATAATGTTTTGTCGGGAGTACAGCCTCTTGGAGCTGGTACAACTATAATGGATCTGGAAGATTTTATAGTTTCATATAATATACTTCCTCTTGGCTGTCTTTTATTCGTGCTTTTCTGTACAAGAAAGAACGGCTGGGGATATGACAATTTCGTGGCAGAAGTTAATATGGGAAAAGGCATATCATTTCCTAAATGGTTAAAAGGCTATATGGTATACGTTCTTCCTGTTATTGATTTAGTTATATATTTTAAGGGTTATTATGATATGTTTAAGCCACAGGGTACTAAGGTTGTGTGCATATGGATGACAGTAGCTGTTATTCTTGCACTGTTGGTATTCTACATAACTGCAGGAAAGGGAAAGAAGAGCAATGACTAAAAAGCAGCTTGCTTATGAAGTTATAGAACGTCTTAAAACAGAATATCCTGATGCCGGCTGTACGCTTGATTATGATGATGCGTGGAAGCTTCTGGTAAGCGTAAGGCTTGCAGCACAGTGTACAGATGCGAGAGTGAATGTTATTGTGCCACAGTTATTTGACAAGTATCCATCAATAGAGGCACTTGCTGATGCAGATGTATATGACATAGAGAAAATAGTCCGTCCATGCGGTTTATCAAAGAGTAAGGCAAGGGATATAAGCGGCTGTATGCGTATGCTTCATACGGTGTATAACAATAAAGTGCCAGATACATTAGAGGAACTTTTAAAGCTTCCTGGAGTTGGAAGAAAAAGTGCCAACCTTATTATGGGTGATGTATTCGGAAAGCCGGCAATTGTGACAGATACACATTGTATAAGGCTGTGCAACAGAATTGGACTTGTAAAAGATGAGAAAGAACCTAAAAAGGTTGAGATGGCACTGTGGAAGATAGTTCCGCCAGAAGAGGGAAGTGACCTTTGCCATAGATTTGTAATACACGGCAGGGAAGTGTGCAGTGCAAGAACCAAGCCTCATTGTGATAGGTGCTGTCTTAATGATATATGTAAGAAGAATGGAGTTAAGCAATAAGTGAAGAATAATTACAAGATGATAATAGCATATGATGGAACCAGATATTATGGCTGGGAACATCAGCCTAATACAGATATGACGATACAAGGCAAGTTAGAGTCTGTTCTGTCACAGATGACAGGGGAGCAGATAGATGTAATAGGTGCAGGAAGAACTGATGCAGGAGTCCACGCCAAAGGAATGGCAGCCAATGCACATATGCAGACAAGTATGACACCAGATGAAATCTGTGATTATATGAACAGATATCTGCCTGAGGACATATGTGTAATGGAAGTAAGAATAGCTTCAGAACGTTTCCACAGCAGATATAATGCAATGGGGAAAACCTACTGTTATACCTGTTATGTTGGGGATAAGAAGCCTGTATTTAATAGAAAATATGTGCATATCACAGGTGCTGTGCCAGATGTTGAGGCTATGAAGAAAGCAGCTTCTTATCTTGTAGGAGTTCATGATTTTGCAAGCTTCTGCGGTAATCCAAAGATGAAGAAATCTACAGTCAGGGAGATATATTCAATTGATATATCGCTTAAGGGTTCGTATCTTAATATGACCTTCCACGGAAGTGGATTTCTTCAATATATGGTAAGAATATTATCAGGAACATTATTAGAGGTTGGTTTTGGTAAAAGAGAGGCAGACAGTATGCAAGAGCTTTTAGAGGCAAAGAATCGTTCTTTAGCTGGAGCGACAGCTCCAGCCAAGGGGTTAAGCCTCTTAAAAGTACATTACGCTAATTAATTATTGGAATAGTTATATAAATTTACTTCTCCATTTAATTGCTTCGTCACGGTACTGGCGGGCAATATCCATAAGCTCATTATATTGGGTGGTTATGCTGTCAATGACGGCTGACTGCTCATTTATTTTTGCCTGGCATGCGGCAATCTTTTTGTTGAAATCTTCGGTCAGGGATTTTTCACGTTCAATGTAATTATCATTATTATTAGAATTATTATTATTTGAATTAATATTGTCAGCGTTGTTATTATCAGTACTATTATTGTCGGCAGTGCATATAGCTAATTGTTTGAAATGTCCGATTTGTTCAATTTTGTATATGTGTTCATTAACACATAATAAAATAAAATTATTATATGCAAGCACACTGTAAGAATTCACAGGCTTTTTAATATCAGGCAGTGGGATAGGCAGTGCATTATTGTCATCAGGTGTTATACAGTGCAGGCTGGGTTTATCAGATACAGGATTTTGCTTAAGATAGAAAAGAAGCAGGGTGTCATTACATATGGCAAGCTTAGGATTAGAATATTCCTGTACATAATTACAGTCTATAGCCAATACATTAGCGGTATCCATAATATTTTTTAAGATAAGTGAACCATTCTGATTGATGTAGGAATAATAAAGAGATGAATTATATATACACTCTGTAAGACCGCATAAGTAGTCTGCAGCAAGCACGATAGGGCGGTCAAGCCCACCAAAATGGGCTACACGTAAGAATATATTAGAACCGGCATTATAGATAATTAACTGGCGGTTATTCCCAACTGAATATACATTTGACATATTACCCTCTGTTCATCAGTAGATCTGATATGTGAAGCTTATTAAAATGTATGGTAGCAACAAAGTATTTAGAACATATAATGTAGTAAGAATACTTAAAGGAAGGATTTGAAATGGCAAAGTGTAAGTGCAGGAAAAAATGCTGTACAACAAAGATTGCAAGTAATCTTGTATCTAATATGCCTAATGGATGTTTTGATGTATGTACCAATCCGATATGCGGTTCACCGAGTGAACTTAGTCTTTATGCGCCATTGATATATGACCAGATTGGTATTAACCTTTGTGCTGAATTTCCAATAGGTGCAGATATATCAGCAACTTATCCAACGGCTGTCAACGCAACTGCAAGTGTAATAGATGTATCCTATGAATATGGAACAGGAAATGTAGTTATAACACAGATACCGGGCAGACCGAACTGTTATTCAGTTACATTGTCAAACTTGTCAGTGACATTTGCGGTAAGTCTGTATGATGAGAATTGCAGGCTTGTGGCAACACTTTATCCAACAGCTGTATATCTGCCACCAGAAACAACTTCGGCTACCTATGATGAAGATGTCAATCCAACTTCTGTGGAGCTTGAAATATTTGCACCTTATGGAATATCTTACAATTATAATGCAGCGGCTACACCACAGTATAGTGCGGCACTTAATTATACAGGATTTACAGCGGATAATAACAGAATAACGCAGGGACTTAATCTTTCTGCAATTCCAAAAGTAATTAACCTTGATACAACTGATGATGAGATAACAATAGGTCTTTCGATTATATTACAGAGCTTGTATTTTGCTGGCTACAGGGTTGCAAGTGCTGGAAAGATTGTAACTCCTAAGGGAAGCATAGTGGCAGAGGAAGATTCTAATGAGATGAAATTCGTGTGCGGCAATCTTTTGAATCTAGCAATCAAGCCTCTTGATTTAAGCCCACCAAAATGTGAAGGTAGATTAAAACAAGATTGCGAAACAGGCTGTCAGCCAACGTGTGAGGAAGATATGCCAGTGTGTACGAATTCAGGGAACAACATAAGTGACTGCAATAACTGTGGATAAGAATAAAGTGTGATGATGACGGAATATGACAAGGATAGAAATAGCTGCTATATCGCTAATGGTAGTTAATGTAAAGAGTAAGATGTGACAGTCTCAGGCTGTATAAGTGGTATAGTAAGTTATTGCCATATAAAGATAAATATATAGAGAGAATTTAAAAAGGGTGTCATAATAGACTATTACGTAATATATAGATAATAACAGATTATTATCTGTATACTGTAGAGCATTAGTTTAAAATGACACCCATATATATTTATTGTTTATTAATATTAACGGGAAACCTCATTACCAGCCTTGGCAAATGCAAGCTTCATAACTTCGTCTACAGATACGAGGTTGTAATCACCGCTTACAGTATGTTTTAAGCAGCTTGCGGCATTAGAGAATTCAACAGCTTTCTGTGGGTCAAAGTCATTGATAAAACTATATATAATACCAGCACAATAAGCATCACCAGCACCAATATAATCAAGAATATTCATAAAGAATTCCTGGCTGTAGTAAGCCTTTCCTTCTGTGTATATCATTGACTGGAGCTTGAATGTTGTTATTGAAGTTTCTGTTCTCCATACAGATGCAACCATCTTGAAGTTAGGGAACATTTTTATAAGTTCTTCTGCAATGTAAGAATTCTTCTCTTTATCTGAATTAGAGGCATCAAGTCCGAATATTCCAACTGCATCATCTTCATTAGCGATACATATATCAACATACTTACATATTTCGCTCATTACTTTGTTAGCCTTTTCACTAGACCAGAGCTTGCTTCTGTAATTAAGGTCACAGCTTATTGTAATTCCTCTTTCCTTAGCTTTCTTGCAGGCAAGAAGAGTAATCTGTGCCATATTATCACTTATTGCTGGAGTAATTCCTGAAAAATGAAACCATGTAGCATCAGCAAATATTGAATCCCAGTCAAAGTCATCTACATTGGCAAGGGCAAATGCTGAACCTTTTCTGTTATATATAACATTAGTAGGTCTCTGGCTCGTCTTTTTCTCAAGGAAATATATTCCAATCTGTTCGCCGCCTCTTACTATATGTTCAACACCGACACCATACTGTCTTAAAGAATTAACAGCACTCTGTCCAATAGTATGTTCTGGAAGCTTAGTAACATAGCTTACATTAACATTAAAATTGGCAAGGGATACAGCAGTATTAGCTTCGCCGCCGCCATATACAGCTTCATAAGAATGTGCCTGTGTAAATCTTTCATTGTTGTCAGGTGAAAGTCTGAGCATTAATTCACCAAATGTTATAATCTTGTGTTTCATTGTTATCTCCCATCTTGCATCAATTGCTTACTGTTTATCGTACAGTGATATATTGTATCACATTTTTATAAAAAAGTAATATGTATTTTAAAGAAGTTTGGTATTTTTTGTCATTTCTGCGTGCTTTTTCAGATTATTAAGTGCACGAAGCAGTATACAACAGGCAGATATAATAATTAAATAGAAAATGAAATAGCATTATAAGCCGTGTTTAGCAAAAAAAGCAGTATCGACACATATCCGATATTAAAGTATAATATGAATAAGTCTGAGTGGCTAAAAAGATATTTGACGGATGAGATTATAATATGTTAGATGAGATTATAATTTAATAGATGAAAATTTAATTTGATAGATGAAATTTTAAATAACAGGAAAGGTGCTGACGTGACATAATGTTAAGAGATGTAGGATTGGAAGATATTAGTGATGGAAGATTATATAGAGAAAATGATATGGTAAAGACAGATACGAATTCTTGCCAGGGCTGTAAGAAGATATGCTGCATAGGAATGGGCAGAACAATAGTGCTTGATCCTTATGATTGTTACAGGCTTGGAATTGGCACAGGAAAGACATTTGAGCAGCTTCTGGATACTAATATTGAGCTTAATATGGTAGATGGCTGTATACTTCCTAATATTAAAATGCAGACAGTTAGTAATGGCTGTTCATTTCTTGGAGCTGATAACAGATGTACAATACATAATTACAGGCCTGGCATATGCAGAATGTTTCCGTTAGGAAGATATTGGGAAGATGATGAGCATTTTTATTATATATTACAGAAGGGTGAATGTAATAAAGATAATCTGACTAAGATAAAAGTACGCAAGTGGATAGGAATTGATAATATTGAAAGTTATAATTCATATGTGATACAATGGCATAGTTATATTAAGAAGGTTCAGAGAGCCTTGGCAGGACTTTCTGAGGAACAGATTAAGATACTTAATATGTATAATCTCAGAACATTTTACATGAAAGGTTACGAAGCAGATAAATTCTTTGAAGAATTCAAGGAAAGACTTGATAAATCCATAGAGATGTTCGGAATGTAGAGTGGCTTCAGATATAAAGATGATGGTTAATATAGAAATGCTTGGAATGTGGAACGCTTCTGATATAAAGATAATTATTAATATAAAGATGTTTGGAATTTAAAGAAAAGAGGATATATATGAAGACAGATTTGTTTAAAATAGGAGGGCTGACCGTTCACGGCTATGGCTTTATGATAGCACTTGGATTTATCCTTGCTATGATTCTTGGTGAATACAGAGCAAAGAAACTTGGACTTAAGGACGAGTCGGTTATAGATATAGCGATAATCGCAGGACTTACAGGATTTGCTGGAGCAAAACTTTTATTTATAATAGTTGAATTTGACAGCTTTATTAAAAATCCTAAAGAGGTATTAGGTTCATCAGGATTTGTTGTGTATGGAGGAATTATAGCAGGTGTGCTTTGCAGTATGCTTTATTGTAAGATTAAGAAGATTAATTTCCTTGAGTATTTTGATCTTATAATGCCGGAGATAGCATTAGCACAGGGCTTTGGAAGAATAGGTTGTTATCTTGCAGGCTGTTGCTATGGACGTGTGACAGACAGTGCATTTGGCGTGATATTCCCAGTGGGTTCTCAGGCACCAGCAGGTGTAAAGCTTATTCCTACACAGCTTATATCAGCAGGAGCTAATATAATTCATATGATAATACTTATTGCGGTTGCACATTTTATAGGCTATACAATAAGGAAGAAAGATGGTAGAAAGCTTGTGCTTCCAGCTGGTGGAATTGGCTATTTATATATGATTTTATATGGGATTGGAAGATTTCTTATTGAGTTCTTAAGAAATGATTACAGGGGCGAGATAGGTATTCTTTCAACATCGCAGTTTATATCAATATTCTTTATTGCAGCAGGTGTGGTCCTTCTTATTATTGGAAAGAAGAAAATGCAGTCTTAAAAACAGATGGTTAATTATGTGATTTTCCTGTAACAGACCGGAATTTAGTTCTGGTCTGCTGTATAGATACATAATTAATCATCTGTTTTTTATTGTGTCAATAATCTAAATCTACAGCACTAGAGACATAGGTCAAGTATAAGAGTGCTTATTTAATATTACATTGCCGGTGCCGTATTAGTATGGACAAGTGTATAACAATAATCTGCTTAATTACTGTCTTGCAGCTTTCTTAGCCTTTCTGTAATCGCTTATATTTAGTGGGCGTACAAATCCGCAATATTCACACGTTTCGCCGCTTTTACCCCTTATATTAATAACAGGTATATAGAATATAGAAACACGGTTAATTCGTCTGTATAAGCCGTGTGGAGTTATATGTCCACAGTTAGGACACTGGAAAACACCAGTATCAGCATCTTTTTTGTATATTGTACCATAACTGTAAATAACTATCATGCATCTGCCTCCCCGTGTCTTTCTTTAATAAAATGTCTTATGTTATTGACTACATAATTATATTCAGTCAGCTCACCCTCGTGAGGAGCAATAGTTATTCTGTTGCCGAATTCAACCTCCAGGGCAATATAGTTAGTGCCTGTAAGCTTGCCGTCAGCTATATTGCATACATAAACATTGGTAATAGTATCTAATGGAATAACATTAAATCCATTGGTGGTACGATTCAGGTCAATAATGTAATCAGGTGATACAGCGAGTTTTAACTTATTAGAGAAAAAATGTTTATTAGTAGCAAAGTTCTCATATAAGGCGTTGAGAGAACCATCGGCTTCAAGCTGTGCCATTTTCTGCTTGATAAATGCACCATTACGGTTTCCTGATATGAATAACATAATAGCTGCAAATGCCAATATGCCGGAACATATATAAAATACAATAGAGAGCTGGTGCCGGTTGTAATTAGTATCAAGATAATAGCTTCCAAAGTAATCAGTGTAGTTAGAAGTAGTAATACCAAGACCTGAGTTTTTGAAGTATTTAACTAGGTAGGAAGCAAGCTTTGCAGATATTTTAACTCTGTTACCTTTAAGTGTCTGTGGTGTGAAAGAGTAAATGTCATTGCCGTCAGTAAAATCCTGTCCATATACAGGTACTGAAGTATTCTTGTTAGTGCTTATCACACATAAATATCCATTGGTGTCCTCTGCAATATAATATCTTGCAGTTACTTTTCCATTAGTAGTTTCCTCGGCGAATGGTCCCATAAGATATATAGCGTTAAGCTGTGCAAGACCTTTATGTGTTGGGTCGAAATTATCATAACGGCTGAATTCAAAAGCAATTCCGGTAACTGCTGATATAATAGCGATTATTCCCAATATTAGTGCTGGAATAAAGCTGGGACGGCCTGTTGTAATCAGGTCTTTTTTGAATTGTTCCATATAGCTCCTCCTCGATGTGATTTATTAATCTTTAGTACAGGTACTAAATAATAAAGCAAGTGTTAATTATACATCAGATTATATGATAATTAACACCTGCCTTAATTACTATTATTTATTATAGCTTAATTCTTAAAATATTAAAATAAGCTTTTGGATATTATTATTATAATACTTTAGATAAGAAATCTTTAAGTCGTGCACTCTTTGGGTTATCAAAGAATTCCTTAGGAGCTTCGTCCTCTTCAATCATACCTTCATTAATGAACATACAGCGTGTAGCGACTTCCCTTGCAAAGCCCATCTCGTGTGTAACTACCATCATAGTCATACCATCTGCGGCAAGCTCTTTCATAATTGCAAGTACTTCACCAACCATCTCAGGGTCAAGGGCAGAAGTAGGTTCATCAAATAACATAATTTCTGGGTTCATAGCAAGAGCTCTTGCTATTGCAACTCGCTGCTTCTGTCCACCAGATAACATATCAGGGTAAGAGTCAGCTTTGTCTAAAAGGCCAACACGTTCAAGAAGCTCTAAGGCTTTCTTGTCAGCATCTTCTTTGCTCATAAGTCCTAACTGTGTAGGTGCAAGAGTGATATTTTTCTTGATTGTCATATTAGGAAAGAGATTAAAATGCTGGAATACCATTCCAATGCTCTGTCTTAATTTATCAACATTTACACCCTTTTCTGTGAGGTCATTGCCCTCATATATGATATGTCCTGAGGTAGGAACTTCAAGTAGATTAAGTGATCTTAAAAATGTAGATTTACCACAGCCGGAAGGACCTATTATGGCAATAACTTCGCCCTTGGTAATAGTTGTATTAATGTTGTCTCTTATACCCATCTGACGCCGCCAACGAAGATGATAGTGTACATCACGGTGTCCCCCGTCACCTTCACAAGCTAACGACAAATCACCAGTTGGACATCATTGTAA
>OJKW01001412.1_pt1 | contig 13763 bp, 12 predicted proteins | sample 1596591 | NCBI WGS metagenome assembly OJKW01 (sample SAMEA4350166, study PRJEB24818) | metagenome | biome: human; feature: gut; material: faeces | place: Denmark | collected 2013-09
GCCATAAAGAAGGTCCTCCAAGGTTTTTGAGGACATATCGGAATTGATACCGTTGTCGTAGGAGAGAATGATGTAAACGTCGTCTATCCCGTATTGGGCGATCAGCTCCGAAACGGTGCCGCCGTTGAGAGCGCTGTTGTAATATCTCGGGTCCGCGCGGTGCACCTCGTCGTAATATGGCATCAGGTACGGTATGAAGGCCGTGGTGAAGGAGTCACCGATGACGAGGGCTTTTCTGCCGGTGTCAAAGCCTGTGGTGTATTTTGTCCACACGTGGTTCCCGCCGGCGAGGTAAGCCGTGTAGCTTTCATTGTTATAGACGATGATCGGCGCGTCCTCGCCCTCGACGCCGCTGCGCATGACGTTCCCGTGCGCGGGCAGCAGCGGATACATCAGATCCATCGGGTCGCCGAGTCCCTGGATGTTATAGAAGCCGCTCACCAAATAGTCGTACTCGTCATACGGCACGACAGGTACACCCTGCGTCTGCATCATCCGTTCGATAAGATAGTAGGCGGCAAGCGGCGTCCAGTGGTGGTCGGCCTGAAAGAAGAGCGGCTCGTCCATCAGGTGATCGTTCAGCACGTTCGGCGCGCTGACCATGTGTACCCCCGGCAGGAGCAGGCTGTTGAACGCATCCTCAAAGTTCTCGTGCCAGCCGGTGTATTTCCCGCTTTTTACCACAACGTCCCTGTAGCTCGTCACGGGTATGCAGGAATAGAACACCTGCCCGTCCTCCTGGAGAACGCCTTTGTACTCATTGAGCACGTTCGCAACCATGCCCACGCGCAACTCGCTGACGTCGGCAAGCAGCTCCTCGCTCCCGTCCGGGCACAGCATATACAGGCCGTAGTCCCCGGATGCGTCAGCGCCCGAAGCCTGCGCGGCGCTCTGATCCCCGCTCTCCTGCGCGGGTGATCCCTCCGCCGGGACGGCGGTATCCTGCGCCGCCGTGCCGCCGCTTATCTCGTCGGCCATGGAGATGCTGCTGAGGAGCATCGTGTCCTCATAGCTTGCGGCGCTGAAAAGCCCGAGCGCGGCCTTGCTCGCCCCGGCGACGGAGTCGCGCAGAAATATCCCGTCGCTCAGGAAGCTTTCAAAGCCCGAGGAGAACTCGCCGGAGAAAATGCTCTCGGCGGAGATGTCGGGGAAAGCCGCCAGCATGCGCTTTTCACTCTCGGAGACGCGCTCTTCCCGATCGGCGAATATCAGCGTCCCGAGCCCCGCGCACAGCAGCAGGAAAAGCCAGAAATATATAACCACGAAATCAAGTCTTTTTTTCATCGCATATTCCCTCTGCTCTCAGAAACGGAAGTAAATAAACGGATTGTAGCTCTGCCCGACGATGAATATCATCGACAGCAGCATGAGCGCCGTCAGGCACACGAGGGAGACGATATCCGCCGCGCCCTCAAGCTTTTCATGCTTTCCAAGCCATGCCTTGAGCCGCGGCAGGATCGGCAGGCTCGCGATGGCGGCGATGAGAGGGAGCACCGTGTACTTGCGTATGACGGCCATCGTGACCGGGTCGCTCAGCCCCGCGGCGCCTATGCCGAACATCGCGCCGAGGTGCTTTCCGAGGCAGCCCATGTCCGTATAGTAGAAGACAGTCCAGCCGACGACGATGAGAAGCAGCGCCGCAATATGCTGCGCCGCACCGGGGAGCTTCTCACGGAAGTCCGCGAGCACGAGCTTTTCGAGGATGATGAGCACCCCGTAATACAGCCCCCATATGACGAAGTTCCAGCTTGCCCCGTGCCATAGCCCGGTAAGCGCCCAGACTATCGCGAGGTTCAGCGCGGTGCGCGCCCTGCCGCGCCGGTTGCCGCCGAGCGGGATATACACATAGTCGCGGAAAAAGCTGCCGAGCGAGATATGCCACCTGCGCCAGAATTCGGAGGCGCTTTTCGATATGTACGGATAGTTGAAGTTTTCCTTATAGGTAAAGCCAAAGATCCTGCCCATGCCGATCGCCATGTCGGAATAGCCGGAGAAATCAAAATAGAGCTGGAGAGAATAGAGCACGGAGATATACCACGCGCCGAGCACGGACATCCCACTCGCTCCTGCGGCCGAAGGCAGCTCCTCGATGATGAGCCCGCAGACGTTTGCCAGCAGCACCTTCTTTGAAAGGCCGACGGCGAAGCGCTTCATGCCCTCGGTGAAGCCCTCGAGCGTGCTCTCGCGCTCGTCGAGCATCACCGCCACGTCGGAATACTGCACGATAGGCCCGGCGATAAGCTGCGGAAAGCAGCTTACATAGAGCATCAGCTTGAACGGGTTGCGCTGCACGGGGCTCTTGTCCCGGTACACATCCACCGTATAGGTCAGCACCTGAAAGGTATAAAAGGAGATGCCTATCGGCAGCTCCAGCACCGGTATGCTGAATGAGACGCCGAAGAGGGAAGTGACGGAATTGACGAGAAAAGCGGCGTACTTAAAATAAAACAGCACCGCGGGCGAGGCCGCCGCGCCGACGACGAGTGCCGTCTTCCTCAGCCCCGGAGACGAGGCTCTGTCAATGGGCATGGCAGCGACGTAGTTTATCGCGGTCGAGCCGATCATTGCGAGCACCCATATAGGTTCGCCCCAGCTGTAAAAGATAAGCGACGCGACAAGAAGAACGCCGTTTCTCCACCGCAGATCGGTACAGATAAAGTAGAGTATCAGCACCGCGGGGAAGAAAAGCGTGGTAAAAGTGAGGCTTGAAAAAGTCAAGAAAACACCCCTGCTTACAATAGTGCCGCGTATCTGCTTCAATACGTCGGCATAATGTAATCAGTATATCCCCTCGGATATGCGTTGTCAAATACTTCCGTCAATGTGATGATACGGAGCGGAACGCCAAAAAGACTCTTTATCCTATCCTCCCGCCGTCCAGCAGGTCAAAGTCAAGAGAAACGTTATAGCCGTCCCCGTCCCGGTCGAGCAGCTCCATCGGACTTTCATGCACGCCGGGGATGCTGCCCGTCACGCTCAGCCTGCCGGGGAAAGAGAGCGACGGCACAAGAAGAAAGTCCCCGCCGCCGCACGGCACACGTATATAGCCCACGCAGACGCTGTCAATGTCGAGCCGCACCTCGGTGATGACCGCGCCGATAGCGTCCCAATACTCTTTCTCGGAAGCGTGACCCGGTATCAGCGTCTCACAGCTCAGCTCCCGCATCGCCTGTATCGCGAGCGGCTCCATGTCCTCCCTGGTTTTCAGTGCCGCAGTCTGTTCTGTCACCTCGACGATCTCCATCGGCGAAGTGTACTGCAGATCGATGAGCGCTCCGCTGTTCGTCATGCGTATAGTCAGGCTCTCGGGACAGCAGTCCTGCCCCGCGGCGCTCTGCCAATTGACCGGATAGCCCTCATAGACCGGCCTGCCCGTCACGTCTATCTGCCAACCCTCGCCGGTGATCTCTGTCCTGTCTGCCGCCGCTGCGTTGAAGCGCCATTCGCCGAGCCCCATCTCATTCGCCAGCGCAACCGCCTTTGCGCAGGCCGCTTCAAGCGCGCTTTTGTCCGCCGCCGTGTCGGAGTATAGCCCCATGCTCATGTACCATTCCCGCGTCTGCGCTCGCCGCTCATCGGCAGTGCCCCCGGAATCGGGCATGAGAACAAAGACCGAGAGACTGTGATTGCGAAAGTCCTCCCGCTCATTGTTGTTGAGCCAGAACTCATACGGCACACCGCCGAGCTCCGTTACCGCGCGCAGGTCGACGGACATGCCCGCGGGGAAAGCATCGGTATAGTATGGGTCGCTCCCGGCGTAGTCAAAGCCGTGCACGGCGTAGTGCTCCATTGGATAGAACTTCCATTCGCAGGCTCTCGGCGTGACCTCCTCCCGTGCATTGGCATAGGCGTTGCGGTAATATTCCAATATCGCGAGCCGCGCATCGCGCACGCTCTCTATCCAGCTCTGCGGCGCGTCCGTCCCGTGGTCGGCCTTTATGCTCTCGTCGGTGACGGCGTATTCATATGCGGCGATCATATCCGCGATCTCGGCTTTGCTCAGCTCCTCGGAATACTCGTACAGCTCCGCCTCACCGAAAAGCCCCTTTGCCATCTGCCGCGCCATATCCGACGTGATGATCTTCGGGCGCACCCGAAGGACCGGCATCGCCGCGGGAATGGAGTCTGCATTATCGTCATGGATGCTGATTTTGATCAGGCCGTCATCGGTGGTGAACTCAACATTTACGGTTCGCGCGGCCCCGGTGTCTCCAACCGGAGCAGGTATCTCTGCTGACTGTTCCGGACTGCCGCAGGCGTACAGCCATAGCGCCGCGCAGCAGAGAAACAGTGAAATATATTTTTTCATCTCAACCACCTTTCAGAATCAAAACAGCGTCCTCCGGTGCATCTGCCCCGGCAACAGCGGAAAAATCTATGCTGTCCGCCAAGCGCTCCGCAAAGAGCTTTTCATCGCCATTCACGCGCTGACAGCCATAGCTCGCCCTGACCGTCATCACAGCGCCGTCACCGGAATAAAGCACCAGCAGCTCATACTGCGCCCATGCCTCGTTCGTGCTCATATCGCGCACGGCGATGCTGACCTTATCGCCGCGGCCGGCAGTGTATTCCCACTCCTCGTATTCACAGGCTCCGCCCGCCGTCATATCGTCGCAGGGCAGGCAGCCGCTCTTTTCCAAGTACACTTCGTACAGATACCGCTCCTGACCGATAATAGCTGCTGCCGAAATGTGAAACGATCCGTCCTCATACGCGCCGTGCTCACGGCTCTGATCCCCGGCGTTCGCTATTGCCCGGCGCTCCGTGTGCAGCGCCAGTCCGTACCGTGCGGCGATCTCCTGCAGTTTTGCCCACATTGTTTCATCCCAGACCTGATACAGGCGGCAGATCTCTTTTGTTTCGTTATCCGCTGCAAAGCTCCGCTCAAGGTCACGCCATTCGTAGTAGGGCTGCCCCTGCTCTGTCTGCTCCGCAGTTTTCTTGTCGGCGTAGCCACCTTTGAACGCCAGCCATTCAGCCGCCGCCTGATACTCCGCCGAGCCTATCACTCCGCCGAGGGAGACATAGTCCCGATGGTGTACCGCGCGCAGCCTATCTACTGCCTCTCCCGCCTCGCCGGAGAGCACGCTGCCGCCGGGGTCGTTTATCACCCTGCCCGTGAGCCCGAATAGCCCCGCAGCATACGCTGTCAGCGTCAGCAGCGCCGCAATGACCGCCGCGATGATGAGCGTGCGCACAAGCTTTTTATATGAGACGCGCGCTGTCTCGGTTTTCCCATATATCGCGTCCCCGGCGGCGAGAACATAAGCGCCGTCTATCTGCCCGAAAGCGTCAAAAAACTGCTCTTTTGTCACTGCAAGCCCTCCTTTTCGAGCCGGTCGCGCAGCCGCAGCCGCATACGCCGCAGCGTGGAGAGCACCGTATTTTTCTTTATCCCGAGCTTCGCGGCGATCTCCTCCACCGGCAGGCCGTACCAGTACCGCGCGACAAAGAGGTTCCGCTCTGCCTCCGTCTGGGATGCTAAAAAGGCGTTGAAAGCCTGTATCAGCAGTTTGTTTTCGATCGTCCGCTCCACGCTGAAGCCCGAGGGGATGCACTCGGCAAGCTCCTCAAGCGCGATGAGCGCCTCGCCCCCGCCGCGCTTTGCGGCGGAGCGGCGGCGCAGCCGGTCGACGGAGATGCGGCGTGTCAGCGCACCGAAATAGGCCTTGAGGCAGTTCGGGCGCGTCGGAGGGATGGCGTTCCACGCCGCAAGCCATGTGTCGTTCACGCTCTCTTCCGAGTCGCGCGCATCGCGGAGAATGCCGTCCGCAACGCGGTAGCAGTAGCCGCCGTAGGACGCCTGACTTTCGTTTATCGCCCGCTCCGAGCGTCTGAAATACAGCTCTATGATCGAGGTGTCTGTCATATATGAACCCCCTTACATTATCCAAGTCGTATTCCGCGGAAAAAGATTGCAGCTGCCGAAAAAATTTCTAATCGGATTATATCAGCTCATGCGGCGCCTGCAAAGATGCGCAGAGGGGAAAGACTTTACTATAAAATACAACTGCAATTTGCGGTGAAATATAAATGCGTAAAAAGGTACAATGTACAAAAACAATGCGCTCGAACTCGGTATTGGCTTAGGCAGCGTAAAATTTTTGCCCAATGATGACTGATTTTTCCGGATTTTTTGAATATAGTTCTTGATTTTTTTCGTGATTTCTGTAAAATAAACACGTTCTATTATATATGACTCTCAGGAGGAATCAAAAAAATGACTTACGAGATGGACGTTGCCGGCTTGAAACGCGAGCTGCCCTTGTGCAAGGTATCTGACGACCTGTACATCGGCGCATTCGTCATGTTCGGCGATGTGGAGCTTACCGTTCACTGCGCCGCCGAGCTGCTCAAGCGCGCTCCCGAGTACGATTACCTGATCGCACCGGAAGCCAAGGCGATCCCTCTGCTGTATGAAATGGCCCGCCAGAGCGGCGCGGATAAGTACTTCCTCGCCCGCAAAGGCCCCAAGGCCTATATGTCCGGTGTGTTCGAGGTGGACGTCAAGTCCATCACCACGATGAGCGTACAGAAGCTCGTCATCGATACCGCCGACGCTGAACTCATCAAGGGCAAGCGCATGCTCATCATTGACGACGTTATTTCCACCGGCGAATCCCTCCGCGCTATGGAGGAGCTCGTCAACCGTGCAGGCGGCATAGTCGCCGGCAGGATGGCAGTCCTCGCCGAGGGCGACGCGCAGAAGAGACATGATATCATCTGCCTCGCTCCGCTGCCGCTGTTTAACCCCGACGGCACCGTCAAGGAATAAAACTTGAGTAACAACAAACGGGAAAGACCGGTCAAAGGTCTTTCCCGTTTGTCTTTTTCTGTATCACTCCGCCGCCGAGGACGGTGTCCCCGTCATAGAGCACGGCGGCCTGACCGGGGGTTATCGCGCGCTGCGGCTCATCAAAGACGATGCGGACGGCGTCGCTCCCGACCGGCGTCACCGTCGCCCACTGCTCGGGGTGGCGGTAGCGTATCTTCGCCTTGCAGCGCAGCTCATGCATGGGTGCTGCGCCGCTTATCCAGTTGAAGTCTGTAACATCCGCTTCGCGGCGGAACAGACCTTCATTACTGCCGAGCACGACCTCGTTCGTGTTCGGGCAGATATCGCAGACGTACAGCGGCGCGGCCGCGGCGATGCCGAGCCCCTTGCGCTGGCCGATGGTGTAGTGTATCACGCCCTTGTGCCGGCCTAAAACGTTGCCGGAGCTGTCCACAAAGTTCCCACACACCGGCCTGTGCCCGGTGTGCTTTTCGATGACACTGGCGTAGTCCCCGTCCGGGACAAAGCAGATATCCTGACTGTCAGGCTTTGCCGCGTTCACAAAGCCGCAGTTTTCGGCGAGTGCGCGCACCTCGGTTTTGCGCATGCCGCCGAGCGGGAACATGACGTGCGCGAGCTGCTCCTGCGTCATGGCATAGAGCACGTAGCTCTGATCCTTGCTCTCGTCCGCGGCCTTCTTCAGCAGAAAGACGCCGTCCTGCTCCTCAATGCGCGCGTAATGCCCGGTAACGACGTAGTCACAGCCCAGAATTTTTGCGCGGTCGAAGAGCTTGCCGAACTTCATGAAGCGGTTGCAGTCGATGCACGGGTTCGGCGTGATGCCGTGCTCGTAGCTGTCGATGAACCGGCGGATGACCGTGCTGCGGAAATCGTCCGTGAAGTTGAACACATAGAACGGCATGCCCAGCGCGTAGGCGACGCTGCGTGCGTCCTCCACGTCGTCGAGCGAGCAGCAGGTGCGCGTGCGCTCGATACCCGCGTCCTCGTTGTTATAGAGCTTCATCGTGCAGCCGATGCATTGAAAGCCCATATCCGTCATCAGCTTTGCCGCGAGCGAGGAGTCGACCCCGCCGCTCATCGCGATCAGTGCTTTTTTCATTGGTGTGACCTCTAAATCATACAAAACCCATGTATTTGATATGCGACAGTATAGAGCTATTTTACAAAGCTGTCAAGGCGGAGGAAATTTTTCTTAATAGGGCTTGACAGGAGAGTAAGCCCATGCTAATATAATGCCTACAAAGCCAATAGGTTATTGGTAAATGATAGGGGCGCTTTTTATGGAATATATATTTATATGGTTTCGATGTTGATAGCAGCAGGGAAATAGAACTCAGCACAATTAAAAACTGTATATTTATATTTAAAAGGAGCTTTTAACAATGAAAACCTATGAAAGAATCACCGATCTGATAGGCGGCACTCCGCTTCTGAAGCTTACGAACTACATAAAGGACAATGACCTCGGCGCGGACGTGTACGGTAAGCTTGAGTACTTTAACCCCGCAGGGAGCGTCAAGGACAGGATCGCGCGTGCGATGATCGACGATGCCGAAGCCAAGGGTGCGCTCAAGCCTGACTCCGTCATAATCGAGCCGACGAGCGGCAACACCGGCATCGGGCTTGCCGCCGTCGCCGCCTCAAGAGGCTATAAAGTTATACTCACCATGCCGGAGACGATGAGCATCGAGCGGCGCAAGCTGCTCAAGGCCTACGGCGCGGAGATAGTTCTGACCGACGGCGCAAAGGGCATGAAGGGCGCGATAGCGAAAGCCCAGGAGCTTGCCGCCGAGACGCCGAACAGCTTCATTCCCAGCCAGTTCACCAACAAGGCCAATCCTGCCGCGCACTTCAAGACGACGGGGCCTGAGATATGGGAGGACACCGACGGTAAGGTCGATATCTTTGTTGCGGGCGTCGGTACAGGCGGCACGCTCTCCGGCGTGGGCGAGTATCTGAAGAGCAAAAATCCGAACGTCAAGGTCGTCGCGGTCGAGCCTGCGGGCTCCCCGGTGCTCTCGAAGGGCACGTCGGGGCCGCACAAGATACAGGGCATCGGCGCGGGCTTCGTCCCCGATACGCTGAACACCGGGATATATGACGAGATCATCCCGGTCGAGAACGAGGACGCCTTTGCCACAGGCCGCGCGCTCGCCAGACGTGAGGGGCTGCTTGTCGGCATATCCTCGGGCGCGGCGGTCTTTGCCGCGGCGCAGCTTGCAAAGCGCCCTGAGAACAAGGGCAAGATCATCGTTGCCCTGCTCCCGGACACCGGCGAGAGATACCTCTCCACCCAGATGTTCTCGGAGTAAGAACAACAAAATATCAAAACGGACTGTCTCAATTTGAGGCAGTCCGTTTTGTTGTCATGTTCGCGATATATACCCCGGCGAGGATCACGGCCACGCCGACGGTTTGAAGCGCGGTAAAGCTCTCGTGCAGCAAAAGCGCCCCGGCAAGGATCGAAACCACAGTCGAGAACCCGATGAACGAAGCCGTGCGGTTGACGCCTATTTTTGAAATGGCGACATTTGACAGGAAAAACGCCAGCACGGAGCAGCCGATACCCTGATACAGTACCGCGGCCAGAAAGCCGGGCGCATTGAACGGGAGCGCAATCAGCTCCGCCATGCTTCCACGAAGCGCGGCGCGCACAATGGCGAGGATGACGAAGAGCAGCGCCCCGGCAAGCAGCATCATATATGTGACCTCCGCGCCGGTGTAGCCATGCGCCTTGCTGACAAAGACGGTGTACAGCGAATAGGACACTACGGCTATCAGCAGGAAAGCATAGCCCGGTACAGACAGGCTCGACGCCGCGCTGACGGCAAACACCGTCACAAGTATGCCGGCAAAGGTGATGAGTATACCCGCGGCCTGCGTTTTGGACGGCTTTTCCTTCAGCAGCAGCGTTGACGCGACAAGCGATACGACGGGGATACAGGCGAAAAAGACCGCGCTCTCCGACGCCGTCGTGTACCGGACGCCGACGGTCTCGGAGATATAGTAGATGCACGGGCTCCACAGCGCCACGAGCAGCAGCGGCTTCAGGGACTTGCCGCGCAGGTCGATCTTGATAAGACCGAGGAGCAGACACAGACTCATCACGACGAAGGCGATAAGGAAGCGCCAGCCCAGCAGGGAGAGGGCATCGGCGTATTCGGTCACCTGCTTTGTGAAGATGATGCTCAGGCCGAAAAGCGTCTCGCCGCCAAGCGCGCATAAGACCCCGGCGGTGTTATCAAGCGTCTTCGAGTTCTTCATCTTCATAGCAGTGTGCATATCCACGCGAGCACGGCGCAGGCGGGGATGTATATCACAAAGTGCAGGATATGCGGCATTCTCTTTGCCCTTACTTCTCGTTGACGATCAGTTCAAGCACGTCGGGGCGCGCGTAGTGCCCAACGGCGTCATGCTCCATCTTGCAGGCGGCGGGGAGATTCATGTCAAGGTCGGCGTAGATTATCGTCTCCTCGTCCCAGACCGGCTGTGTCGCATAGTGCCCGTAGGGGTCGATGACGCAGCTGCCGCCGCGGCACACGTACTCGGGGAGCTGCTCGACCATCTCGCGCTCGTGAATATCAGCGGGGTAGGAGCTGCGCCGGACTATCATGTCAGAGTTAATGAAGTAGCACTTGCCCTCAATGGCGATGTGCTGGATCGTTGCCTGCCACTCGGGGTTGTCGTTGGTGTTCGGGGAGATGTAAATGGTGATGCCTTTCTGGTAGAGCGCCACGCGCGCAAGCGGCATATAGCTTTCCCAGCAGATAAGACTGCCGATTGGCCCCCACGGGGTCTCGGTTATCGGGAAATAGTCCTTGTTCGCGTCGCCCCAGACAAGGCGCTCGGAGCCGGTGGGCTTGAGCTTGCGGTGAATTTTATACGAGCCGTCCGGTTCAAAGATGACGTTGCTGTTATAAAGCGTGCCTATCACGGCGTCGCGCTCGGAAAAGCCGAGGCTGATGTACGCGCCCGTTCTTTTCGCCGCCTCGGCGAGCTGCTGAAACTCCGTCTCACCTGCGACGATGGATGCGTCATAATAGCGCTTCCAGTCCTTGCGGCCGTTGGCGTTGCGCTTGCCCATGCTGAAGCCGAAGTTCATCCCGATGGGGTAGCCCGGTATGAACAGCTCCGGGAAAACTATGAGGTCGGGCTTCTGCGCGGCGGCCTCGTCAATGTACCGCAGCGCCTTTTCAAGTCCCGCGGCCTTATCAAACATCACAGGCTCAGCCTGTACCAATGCTATTTTGCATATACTTTTAACGTCTTTCATAATTGATCCCTTGAGGCGGAAGCCGCAGCGCGTGCGGCGTCAGGACCTCGCCGGGGGCGCAGTCGATGCTCCATGGCCATGCTCCTTATATCATATAGTCGTCCGCCGGGTTAGCGCGGTGCTGATCCATAATGTCCTGAAGCGTGATGCCGTCAAGATACTCGTTTATCACCTTGTACAGCCCCTGCCAGACCGGGAGCACGGCACAGTCCGCGCTGCGCGTACAAACCGGCGTCTCCTCACCGGCGCAGGCGACGGGGGAGAGGTCGCCCTCCGTGAAGCGCAGTATCTCCCCGACCGTCAGCGTCTCCGGAGACTTGGCGAGCTGGTAGCCGCCCTGCGAGCCGCGTTCGGTTTTAAGGATACCTGAGCGGTTATACATCGGTATGATCTGCTCCAGATATTTCTTGGATATGCCCTGACGCTCGGCAATGTCCTTGAGCGCAATGTACCCGCAGTTCTGATGCTCCGCGAGGTCGAGAAGCATACGCAGCGCATAGCGCCCCTTTGTGGAAATCTTCAAATCAAAACACCTCGATCGTTTTATACACCTATATTACCATGTTTTTAGTAGGCTTTCAACCTTGGACTTATCGCGCTTTACATGTATTTTACATGAGCGCGATTTTTCATTTTACGTGGTGACGCTATTATTATAGCCGTAGCATGAAAGACTACAAAGAAGAAATGAGTGTTCTCATATTGGAAGAACAAAAGGAGAAACGAAAAATGAAAAAGATCATCAGTATAGCACTTATTGCAGTCCTTGCACTGGCGCTCCTGGCAGGCTGCGGCAGCTCTGCCGCCCCGGCAGCCACGGCCGCTCCCGCTGCTGACAGCGCAGCCCCCGCGACTGAAGCTCCCGCAGAGCTGAGCGGCACCGTCGCGACCGACGGCTCCACCTCCATGGAGAAGGTCATCGGCGCACTGGGCGAAGCCTTCATGGAGCAGAACAAGGGCGTTACTTTCACCTATAACCCGACCGGTTCCGGCTCCGGCATCACTGCCGTCGGCGAAGGCCGCTGCGACATCGGCCTGTCCTCCCGTGCCCTGAAGGACGATGAGAAAGCCTCCGGCCTCAAGGAGACCGTCCTTGCCCTCGACGGCATCGCCGTTATCGTGAACCCCGCAAACCCCGTTTCCGACCTCGATGTTGAGACCATCGCAAAGATCTACACCGGTGAGATCACCAACTGGAAGGAAGTCGGCGGCAATGACGCCGAGATCGTCCTCATCGGCCGTGAGGCCGGCAGCGGCACCCGCGACGGCTTCGAGTCCATCACCGACACCAAAGACTCCTGCAAGTACCGTCAGGAGCTGACCTCCACCGGTGATGTTATCACCACCGTCTCCACGAACCCCGACGCCATCGGCTACGCTTCCCTCGCAGCTCTTAAGGACAACGTAAAGGCTCTGACCGTCGGCGGCATAGCCCCGACCGAGGACACCGTCAAGGACGGCAGCTACGTTATCCAGCGTCCGTTTGTCCTCGTCACTAAGGACGGCGCTGAGCTCAGCACTGCTGCGCAGGCCTTCTTCGATTACGCCACCTCCGCTGACGCCGCCGACCTCATCGCGGCAGCCGGTGCAGTCGCAGTAGCAAAGTAATTATCCCGACAAAAACCAAGGCGGTCAAACACCGCCTTGGTTTATCAAAGCATATTGAAGTATCGGTGTGTTTTGATAAACTAAGGCATGGATCGGAGAAAAGACGAATGAAGAGCAACAGAGCTTTTGAAAATATAATACACGGGGTGTTCCTGCTGCTCGGCCTGATAACGGTCGGGTGCGTGCTGCTCATCACGGTGTATCTGGTCATTTCCGGTATACCGGCGATACGCGAGATAGGGCTTATCCCGTTCCTGTTCGGGACGAAGTGGGCCTCGACCGCGGCGGAGCCGAGCTACGGCATACTCCCGTTCATCCTCACAAGCGTTTACGGCACGACGGGAGCGATACTGCTCGGCGTGCCAGTCGGCTTTATGACGGCGGTGTACCTTGCGAAGGCCGCGCCGCCGAAGATAAAGGCGGTCATGGGCTCGGCGGTCAGCCTGCTTGCGGGCATCCCCTCGGTCGTCTACGGCCTTGTGGGCATGCTGGTGCTCGTGCCGGGGATAAGGAAGATATTCCACGTCCCCGACGGGGCGAGCCTGCTCGCGGCGATCATCGTGCTCGCGATAATGATCCTGCCGTCGATAATCAAGGTTTCGGTCACGGCGCTTGAGGCCGTGCCGGGCGAGTATGAGGATGCATCCCTCGCCCTCGGCGCGACGCCCGAGGAGACGTGGTTCCGCGTCTCCGTCCCGGCGGCGAAGAGCGGCATTGCCGCAGCGGTCGTCCTCGGCGTCGGCCGCGCGATAGGCGAGGCGATGGCGGTGATGATGGTGTCCGGCAATGTGCCGAACATGCCGGAGCTGTTCCAGAGCGTGCGCTTTCTCACGACGGCGGTCGCAAGCGAGATGAGCTATTCAAGCGGCCTCCAGCGTCAGGCGCTGTTCTCGATAGCGCTGGTGCTGTTCCTCTTCATCATGCTGATAAACGCCGCGCTCAACTTCTTCCTCAAGCGCGATAAGGAGGGTAACTGAGAATGCTCAAGCATAAATTCTCCGGTAAGCGCCGGGCATATATCGTCACGATGCGCGCACTTATGACGCTTGCCGCGCTCCTCACGGCGGCGCTGGTGCTGTTTATGAT
>OJKW01001419.1_pt1 | contig 13717 bp, 14 predicted proteins | sample 1596591 | NCBI WGS metagenome assembly OJKW01 (sample SAMEA4350166, study PRJEB24818) | metagenome | biome: human; feature: gut; material: faeces | place: Denmark | collected 2013-09
GTACTGGCAGCGGCCGAGCAGCTCGATCCTCTCCGGCACGACCTCGATGTCGCCGGTGGGCAGCTTGGGGTTCTTGCTGGCACGCTCACGGACGGTGCCGGTAACGGAGATGGTCGACTCCTTGTTGATGCCCTTGATCTGGCTCATGATCTCTTCCGTCTCGACGACGATCTGCGTCGTGCCGTAGAAATCACGCAGGACGATAAAGGCAAAGTTATTGCCGACCACACGGACGTTTTCCATCCAGCCGACAAGGGTGACATGCTCGCCGGCGTTTTCGATGCGGAGCTGGCCGCAGGTATGGGTTCTTGACTGCATCATATTGGTTTTCCTTCTTTCTGGAAAGTTTTTTATTTCAGAATGGTGCCCTGACCGCGCAGCTCGATGTCGGCCAGAATGCGTTCGGCGGCGTCCGCCGCCGGGACGGTGATCTGCTCGCCGGAGCGGAGGTCCTTGAGCGAGACCGTGCCCGCCGCGACCTCATCCTCGCCGAGGAAGATGACATAGGGGATGTGCAGCTTGTCTGCATACTGGATCTTGGCCTTGAACTTCTTCTGCTCGGCGTACAGCTGCACGCGGATGCCGCGCTCGCGCAGGCCAGTCGCCAGACGGACCGAGGGCTCAAGATCGTCCGTCATCGGCACGATCATCACGTCGGCGGGCGCCATCACGCGCGCGTCATTGAGCATCCCCTGCTCGTTCAGCACGTAGAACAGCCGCGTCAGGCCGATGGAGATGCCCACGCCGGGCAGCGGCCGGTCGGTATAATACTCGGCCAGATTGTCATACCGGCCGCCGGAGCAGACCGAACCGATCTCCGGATGGTCAAGCAGCGTCGTCTCATAGACGGTGCCGGTGTAGTAGTCGAGGCCGCGGGCGATCGTGAGGTCGACGGCGAAATTTTCCTCCGGCACGCCGAACGCGCCAAGAAGCTTCGTCACGGCCGAAAGCTCGTCCAGGCCGAGGTCAAAGGTCCCGTCTTTGCCGCGGTACTGCTCGAGCGCCGCGAGGACCTCGTCGTTCGTGCCGCGGATGGCGATAAACCGCAGAATTTCGTCAGCTTTGTCCGCTTCCACGCCGCATTCGTCCACGAGCAGCGTGCGGACCTTGTCCGGGCCGATCTTGTCGAGCTTGTCGACGGTACGCATGATGTCGCCGGCCTTTTCGCTCAGACCCAGCATGGCGTAGAAGCCGTTCAGGATCTTGCGGTTATTGACGCGGATCTGGAACCGGCGCAGGCCGAGCGTGGAGAAGGTCCGGTAGATGATCGACGGGATCTCAGCCTCGTTGGTGATGGAGAGCTTGCCGTCGCCGATGATGTCGATGTCGGCCTGATAGAACTCACGGAAGCGGCCGCGCTGGGCGCGCTCGCCGCGGTAGACCTTGCCGATCTGGTAGCGGCGGAACGGGAACGAGAGCTCGCCGTAGTGCAGGGCGACGTATTTTGCCAGCGGGACGGTCAGATCGAAGCGCAGGGCCAGATCGCTGTCGCCCTTCTGGAAGCGGTAGATCTGCTTTTCAGTCTCGCCGCCGCCCTTGGCCAGCAGCACGTCGGCGGCCTCGATCGCCGGGGTATCCAGCGGGGTGAAGCCGTACAGGCCGTAGGTCCTGCGCAGGACCTCCATAATGGCCTCCATCTGCAGCTGCGGCTGCGGCAGCAGCTCCATAAATCCGGAGAGCGTATGCGGTTTGATTTGTGCCATGGTTGTTTCCTCTCTAAATATATCATAGTATGTGTTTTTCGTATTTGCAGGGCCCCCTTGGCTCCCCTTCCAGGGGCCGATTCCCCCTATCAGGGGGAAATGTCCCGAAGGGACAAAAGGGGTAGGGATGCTGGCTCGGCGCAGCCGAGACTGAGAGGTTGTCGCAGATTTGCCATAAAACCCAAACCGCAAATTCAGTTTGCGGTTTGGAAAGGAAGAAACGGGCTCAGAGGAAAAGAGGCTCCGCGAACAGCGGGGACTCGTTCCGTCGAGGCCGGTTCTGACGCGCCTCCGGCGGCCCTATCTTTTCTCTCGCAAGAGAAAAGATAGGGAAGAAAAGAGTGCTTGGGGACGCGTTTGGTACATTTTGCCTCTGAATTTAGGCGAGGCCCTATTTTTTAGGCATCGTTCCACACGAGACTCACCTTTCGGGCATCTTGGTACGCGCCGCCTGATACGGGGGTATCAAATTTGTAACTAGTTGCCGTAGAATTTTTGCTATCAATAGAAGGTGCGACTGAAATTTTGATAGGTGTTACCTTCTTGCGGGGCAGATTGTAGGGACGGGGCTCTGCGTAAAAAAGATACTCCCGTCCCCAGGTTTGGGACGAGAGCATGCTTGCTTCGTGGTGCCACCCAAATTCGGGGAATTTTTAAGATCCCCCCTCTTTTGCGCAGGCTCCGGGCTGCGCGGACCGGCGATTTCGGCGCGTTCGCGCCTTATACGCACGCTCGGCGGACGTCCTTCCCGGGTTCGCTGCAAAAGCCTTTCAGCAAAGCGGCTTTCTCTCTGCGCAGGCGAGGGCCCGGTACTGCTTCCGCGTCATTGCGGGTCATCGGATCGATTTTTTGTTTTTCATCATCATACGCCAATCCAGATCGCCGCGCTGCAGCCCGAGGATCAGCATTTCCGCCGAGGCCAGATTGGTCGCACAGGGGACGTTGTACGTATCGCACAGGCGGAGCGTGCGCATGATGCGCTGATCCTCCCAGGGGTCGGTATCGTTCGGGTCAGAGAACATGAAGACAAGGTCGATCTCGTTATAGGCGATCCGCGCGTCGATCTGCTGGTGGCCGCCCTGGCTCTTGGACAGGAACAGCGTGACCGGCAGGCCCGTTGCCTCCGACACCAGACGGCCGGTCGCCGCCGTGGCGGACAGCGAATGCTTGGACAGGATGCTTTTATACGCGGTGCAGAACTGCACCATCAGCTCTTTCTTTTTGTCGTGTGCCATAAGGGTGATGTTCATACGCTCAGCTCCTTTATGTACGCTTTCGAAATTCTGCTTTTCCGGGGTCACCGGTTTGTGATCTTCATCAGCGGCACGCGCCGGCCGCACAGCCGCCCGGCAATATGGTGGCAGGCCAACGCCGCGCCGTGGTAGGTGTACTGGACCAGCGGCTTTCCCTCCGCCGCGGCGAGCGTCACCGCCGTATCGTCCGGCACGACGCCGAGCAGCGGCAGCCCTACGCCGTCCATGACGTCGTCGACCGTCGCGTGCATCCGGGCGAACAGCCGCGGGATGGCCCGGTTGACGATGAGGCGCGCCGGGATCTCGCGCTCCTGCAGCAGAAGCTCCGCCGCGCGGGCCGCGTCCCGCTGCGAAGCAGGATCGGCCAGCGCCACGACCGCAGCCTCGTCCGCATAGCGGGTGGCCATCCGGAACAGCGCGCCCACGCCTGCCGGCGCGTCCAGCAGGATCCAGTCAAAGGCGTCCCGCGCCGCGTCCAGCAGCCGGCCGAACGCGTCCGCGTCGATCGTCTCGGGATCCTCGGTCACGGGGGCGGTCAGCAGGAAGAGGTTTGCGAGCGTCGGGTGCTGCGTCGCCTGCTGCAGGGAGTATTCCCCGCGCATGAGCGCCGTAAACGGCAAAACCGCCACATCCTGCATCCCGAGTGCAATGTCGAGATTCCGCAGGCCGACGTCCAGGTCGATGCACAGCACGCGCAGGCCGTCCATGGCCAGGCACGACGCGATCCCGGCGCAGAGCGAGGTCTTGCCCGTGCCGCCCTTGCCGGAGATGACTGCCAAAACCTGTGCCACGCCCTGTTCCTCCTGCATGTTCATACTTATTCTGTATTATAATCGAACCGATGGGGAAATTCAATGGGAAAGTCGCCGGAAGCTGCGATTTTCTTGCTAAAAGCTCCGGTTCTGCCCGCCGCTTCCCGCGCATATACTCTGGATGGAGGCGAAGCATATGAAAAACAGCAGCATCGAAAACCGCTTCTGCATGAGTCTGGTGGCGTTCGCCGTGATCGTCCGGCTGCTGCTGGCGACAGGCGCGGCGGCCGCCGTCGACGAGGCCTTCGGCCGCGCGCCGCAGGCGCAGGCACCCGAGCCGGACATCCTGACGCTCGAGATCCTCGCCGCGCCGGAACCGATCGTCCCGCCGGAGCCGGAACCGCAGCCGGAAGCAGAGCCGGAACCCGCGTCGGAACCGGAACCAGAACCCACTTACACCCCGCCGGTCTTCTCCGCCGAGGAGGCGGACGGGATCCGGATCGCCGGAGCCTGCAGCTACACGCCGGACAAGCAGACGCTGCTCCTGCAGCCGAGCAGCCTCGATTTTCAGCAGGACGGGCCGACCGTCCTGATCGTCCATACGCATTCGAGCGAGGCCTATACCATGGAGGCCGGATTTGAATACCCGGAGTCGGACGAGCTGCGCACGCAGGACAGCCGCTACTCCGTCATCCGCATCGGAGACGAGATCGCGCAGATCCTGCAGGATGCGGGCATTGAAGTCCTGCACGACACCGAACCGAACGACTACCCGAACTACAACGGCGCCTATGAGCGCATGCGCCAGACCATCGAGGGCTATCTTGCCGCCTACCCCACCATCCAGATGGTGCTCGACCTGCACCGCGACGCGGCGGAGGACGCCGGGGGCGTCCCCGTTGCCCTGACCGCCTACCCGGACGGCGAGGCCTGCGCCGAGCTCATGCTCGTCGTCGGCACGGACGAGGGCGGTCTCCCCCACCCGGACTGGCAGGAGAATCTGGCCAGCGCCCTGAAGCTGCAGGCGCTTCTGAACCGCAGCGCGCCCGGGCTCTGCCGGGATCTGGACCTGCGCACGGAGCGGTTCAACCAGCATGAGACGCCGGGGTCCCTGCTCGTTGAGGTCGGCGCCAGCGGCAATACGCTGGCCGAGGCGCTCCGCTCCGCCCGCATCCTCGCAAACGCGCTTGTGACGCTGATCCGCGGCGAGGCGGCATAAGGAACCGACGATCCCATCGGTTTCTTATGCGAAAAAATTTTTCTGAAACCCTCTTGACAAATGCAGGCCCCGTGGATATACTATAACCGTAATGATAATTATTATCAATATTGATTCAGCAAGGAGCCATGCCCATGTCTATCGTCCGAAAGCACAGCCGCAAGCGCGACGCGATCCTGGAATGTCTGCGCTGCACGACCAGCCATCCGACGGCGGAATGGGTCTACAACCAGCTGAAGCCCACGATCCCCGATCTCTCGCTCGCCACGGTCTACCGCAATCTTGCCATGTTCAAGGCCGAAGGGACCATCGACTCCGTCGGCGTGTACAATGGGCTTGAGCGGTTCGACTTCCGCACCGACCCGCACGCGCACTTCATCTGCCGGGTCTGCGGCGCCGTCAGCGACATCAACTGGCTCGAGCTTCCCGCGGATACCCTGCAGGAGGTCGAGCAGCAGACCGGCGCAAGCGTCGAGACCTGCTGCATCGCCGTCAGCGGCGTCTGCGCGGCCTGCATGAAAAAAGACACACAGTAATCACCATCCACCAACACAAATACAAAACAACATTTACGGAGGAAATCATCATGAAGAAATTTGTCTGCAAAGTCTGTGGCTACATCTACGAAGGCGACGCTGCTCCGGCAGAATGCCCCGTCTGTCATGCCAAGAGCAACATGTTCGAGGAAGTCAAGGGCGAGCTGACCCTGGCGGCCGAGCATGAGTACGGCATCTACGCCAAGACCGTCAAGAACAACCCCGACATCTCCGAGGCGGACAAGAAGTATATCTTCGACCAGCTGAAGGCCAACTTCAGCGGCGAATGCTCCGAGGTCGGCATGTACCTGTGCATGGCCCGCATCGCCCACCGCGAGGGCTATCCTGAGATCGGCCTGTACTGGGAAAAGGCCGCTTACGAAGAGGCGGAGCACGCTGCCAAGTTCGCCGAGATGCTCGGCGAAGACCTCGAGCCCAACATGAAGGCCACCACGAAGGATAACCTCAAGTGGCGTGTCGACTGCGAATTCGGCGCCACCCAGGGCAAGTTCGACCTCGCCAAGTGCGCCAAGCAGAACAACCTCGACGCCATCCACGACACCGTCCACGAAATGGCCAAGGACGAAGCAAGACACGGCCGCGCCCTCAAGGGCCTGCTGGAGCGGTATTTTAAGTAAGCGATGGACTACGCCGAAAACACTGTGATCTGCAACTGCAAGCACGTCACGTTGGCTGACATTGACAATGCGCTGCACCAAAGCGCCAGCTTTTCCGATGTGGAGAGGGAATTTGCTGCGGTGCAAAAATTGACTAGCTGCTCCACCGGCTGCGGCGGATGCCACGATAAAATCATGGCCGTCATTTCCGAGCGGATCAGCGGATAAGGAGAATACACGATGAAATACGTCTGCGATATTTGCGGCTATGTCTATGACCCGGAGATCGGCGATCCTGAAAACGGTGTAGCCCCCGGCACGCCTTGGGAAGAAGTTCCCGAAGACTGGACCTGCCCCCTCTGCTCGGTCGGCAAAGACCAGTTCAGCCCGGAAGAATAAAAGAACAGATACCCGGAAGCAGCGCTTCCGGGTATCTTGATATCAGATATTACGCGGGCATCATGCCAGCGGCAGGATTGCGTAGCGGAAGCTTGGAACCCCTTTCTTCGAGTACGAGACAAATTCCAGCTGTATCAGCGTGCCGTCCGCTTTTTCTCCATCTGTAATATCGCGAAGGTGCATCACATCTTCTGTCTTTTTCGGTGTGAAATTATATACGACTGCATACGGCGATGTCTGCAGCCCCTGTTCTCCCTCGGACGCCGCACGCATATAGGCCTGCACATTATGCGTCAGGGCGCCGCCTTCCCAGGATAGTCTGAGCCGATTTTCTTCCGCTGCTGCCGGAGCCTCTGCGGCCGCAGATAACGCTTCCTCCGGCGTATCAAACAGCCGGATCTTCTGATCGTTCATCCGAATCGACAGGCCGGTCGCTGCAGGCTGTGGTCTGTGCAAAACTACCGCCATGATTCCAAGACACGCGGAAATGGCGAGCAAGGCCGCAATACAGAAAACAGTACGGCGCGAAGCACATGTAATTGCTTTTTTCATTTCAACTTCTCCTTTTCGGATCCCGTGTCTGCCGCTCTGGTTTTTATTTCTTCTGTCTGATTCAAGTATATCTCAGCTATGACAAATGCGCAACACTTCCAACATCATGCATTTATAAAATTATCCCAATTTAATTATCTGGACCGCCCAAATCGTGAAATCTGCCCATTTGCATCTTCGGGTCGGTCTGTGGTACACTACTCGCAGAAAGGAGCGATCTTATGCAAGAATATGAAGTTTTGATCGAGACCATCAACCCCTGCGGGGGTGAGGCGCATGCGAACAAGGAGTTCCGGGAGATCGAGACCGACAGCCCGGAGGCTTATGTCCGCGAACAGGGACGCTACCCCATTCTCGATTCCGGCAAAAACGCCGCAGGCGACACCGTCATCACCACCGGCGACGGCAAGGGCGTCATGATCCGCTATACGTTCACCGCGTAAAAGACGCACCCCGGACTTTTGTCCGGGGTGCGTCTTTTACCTGAAGATCACCTGGGCCAGGACGGCGGGTCTGCCGTCGGCGTGTTTGACGGCCATGCGGCAGCGGCCTTCTTCCCGGCGGCAGAAGACGCCGAGCGTCTCGCCCTCGAGGCAGGGGCTCGCGTAATGCGCCTCGATGGTCCGGATCATGCCGGAGGCCAGCTCCTTCGCCGAAAAGCAGTCGAGCAGCAGGCGGATGTAGACGACGTTGTTCATGTGCCGCCCCATGTCGATGTCCGTCGCGCGGACCAGGTGGGGATAGACCAGCTCGTCCTGCGTCAGATCGTCGTGAAAGCGCGTGGGCGGTTCGTCGATGGCCGCGCCCGGCCGGAACGGGAAATCCGCCGGGAAGCCAGACTGCTCAAAGCGCAGAATTTTCCCCTCCGGCCCGAGGATCGCCCACTGCGTCCGGCCGAGGGCGACGGTCTTCTCTCCGTGCGTCAGCCGGTAGCTGCGGAAGCAGCGGATGTCGCGGCCCTCGCAGCGCTCCGGCCAGGTCTGCGCCATCAGCGCGTCCATCAGATATGCCGGCTCGTAAAAGTCCACGCGGCTGTGTACGGTCAGCCAGAATTCTCCACGCTTCGCCATCGCCGCGCCGCCGACACCGATCGCCTCCGCATGCTCCGACGCGATGCCCTGAAAGATCGTGAACGCCGCCAGCGGCGAAAGCCCCGCGCGCCTGCCGCACAGGTCCGGGGTCAGAACGATCTGCTTTTCAAAACTGCCTGTTTCCATGGCTGTTTCCGCCTCCTGTTTTTTGCTGTTTGTATTATACCATGTTGGTTTTCTGTTTGCCAGTTTGGTTTCGCTTCGGAATCCTACAATAATTCCAGAAATTTTTCGTTGTTTGCATTGGAATCATGTTGATTTCTGCGCGGGTTTGGAGTATGATAGTCACATGTTTGAGACATACGTCCGCGGTCTTTTGATATGAGGCCGCGCCCGCATTTCATACGCAAGGAGACGTTAGCATGATTATTACGCAAAAGAAGCCCCTGGAAGAGCTCATGGCGATGGTCGGCGACGCAAAGACTGTTGCGATCGTCGGCTGCAACAGCTGCGCAACGGCATGTCATACCGGCGGCGAGCCTGAGGTCGCCGCCCTGGCCAAGGCCCTCGAAGAGGCCGGGAAAAAGGTCGTCGGCACAACGATCGCGGATTACTGCTGCATGAATCTCGGCGTCAAGGGCAAGATGAAGCCCCTGGTCGCTGCCAAGCCGGACTGCGTCATCTGCATGTCCTGCGGCGACGGTGTGCAGTGCGTGGCCAAAAACGCGCCCGGCATCCCCACCTATCCGTCCAACAACACCATGTACCTCGGCGAAGCCGTCCGCTTCGGCGTATGGGAAGAAGCCTGCCACTTCTGCGGCGACTGCGTTCTCGGCCAGACCGGCGGTATCTGTCCCGTGACCCAGTGCGCCAAGAGCCTGGTCAACGGCCCCTGCGGCGGCCAGAAGAACGGCAAGTGCGAAGTCAACCCGGAAAATGACTGCGCATGGATCAAGATCTACAAGCGCCTCGACCAGATCGGTCAGCTCGACAAGCTCGCGCAGACCCGCGAGGACAAGGGCTACGCGAAGTTCAGCTATCCGAGAACGATCAGCTTAAAGGGGAAGAAATAATATGAGTATGTTGAAAGAGGCTTTTGCAGCCGGTAAATTTGGCGTCACCGCCGAAATGGCGCCCCCGAAGGGTTATGATTTTTCTGAGCAGCTCGAAGCTGCCAAGCTCCTGAACGGCAAGGTCCACGGCGTCAACGTGACCGATATGCAGTCCGCCAGCCTCAAGGCCTCCAGCCTTGGCCTGTGCATCGCGCTCAAGAACGCGGGCGTCGAGCCCATTTTGCAGATGACCGGCCGTGACCGCAACCGTATGGCGATCATGGGCGATATCCTCTCCGCCGCCGCCTTCGGCATCGACACGATGCTCGCGCTCACGGGCGACCATCCCGTCGTCGGCGACTGCCCGGAATCCAAGCCGGTCTACGACCTCGATTCCGTCGGCATTCTGAAGATGCTCACGAAGATGGAGCAGACCAACTGCGACTGCGGCGGCAACGAGATCGCCGGCGGCGCGCCGAAGTTCTACAAGGGCGCTTCCGTCACCCCGGTCTACGACCCCATCGAGCTGCAGATCAACAAGCTGCGCCAGAAGGTCGAAAACGGCGCGGAGTACATCCAGACCCAGGGCATCTTTGATCTTGAGACCTTCAAGCGCTTCCTCGACAAGGTCGACGCGGCGGGCATCAAGACCCACATCATGGCCGGCATCATCCCGCTGAAGGCCGCCGGCATGGCCAGATACATGAACGAGAACGTCCCCGGCATCGCCGTGCCGCAGGATATGATCGACCGTCTGGCCGCAGCCGCCGCCGAGGGCAAGGAAAAGGGCGTCAAGGGCCTGCCCATGCAGCTCGGCATCGAGATGGCCGCAGAGATGATCGCCAGGATCAAGGATGAGCACCTGTGCGACGGCGTGCACATCATGGCCATCGGCGCGGAAAAGAACGTCCCGACCATCCTCGAAAAGGCCGGCGTGACGATCTGACCCCAGCTATATTTCAGCTTCCATCCGTCCAAATGGATCGCCTGAGTTTTCGATACAGACCCAGAATATAGCACCAGCGGCAGCCCCCAGTCCAGGGGCTGCCGCTTTGTATTGTCTTTTTATCTTTTTGTGATCTCCGGTCACTCCCACGGGCTCGGGCCGGTGGGCTCTGTCGGGATGTCGGTGCCGGGGTTCCACGGATCGGTGGGATCCGTAGGATCGGTGGGATCCGTGGGATCGGTCGGATCGGGTTCATCCGGCTCCTCCGGGATCTCCGGCTCGACGTACGGCGTGCACTTGTACGACGTATCGCGGTGCTTGTACGTATCCGTGTGCAGCAGCTCGGTCTTCAGGACCTTGCCGCTCGCGTCCACGTAATCGCGGTAGGCCTTGACGGTCTTGCCGGTGTAGGCGTAGTTGACCATCTCGCCCTTGACGTACTTGTTGCCCTGCTTGTCGACGACGAGATTGACGGTGTTGCCGTTCTCGTCCACGCCGGTCCCGGCGTCAGTGATCTCGGTCTCCGTGCCGTCGATGACGGTCTTCGGCTGGCGGGTGGCGATGACCTCGTTGTGCAGGACGATGTGGTCGTAGCTCTTATCCTTCGGCGTGGTGCCCATGAGCTTGATGTGGACGTAGCCGCCAGAAACGGATGCGTCAATGCGCAGCGGATGGTCGGTGCTGTTGACGAACTTATAGTCGAGGCTGCCCCAGTAGATCGTCGCGTCCATGCCCAGCTGGACATAGGTGACGGTGAACATGTGCGGGGCCCGCTCGGTGACCTTGAGGTCGGCGTAGAGGCAGGCGGTGTAGATGGTCGAGGCGACCTGGCAGACGCCGCCGCCCTCCTCGGCCTCGCTCTTGCCGCCGGTCTGGTAGACGATGGCCTTCTGGTAGCCCTTCTCGGCCGTGCGCTCGCCGACGATCTTGTTGAACGAGAATTCGTCGCCGGGGTTCAGGATGGTGCCATCGATGGCCTTGCAGGCGAGCTCCAGGTTCTTGGTGCGGCCGGCCTGCGCGGTATGCGGGCTGTCGCAGGAGCCGAGCACGTCGGCGAAGTATTCCTTCTCCAGATCCGCCAGCGTGACCTCCGGCTGCATTTCCTCGGCCTGGATGGTGATGGTCGTGCCGGCGTCCGCCATGGCGATCTGCTGCGTGTAATACGACACGTCAAAGCCGAAGCCGACCTTCTCGGCCACGAGCTCCTTCTTTTCCTCGTCGTAATATGCGTCCTTCATCTCGGTGGCGAACTGATCGTAGTACGTCTGCAGATCGACCGGGGCGCAGGGCTCGGTGTCGTAGTCGAATTTCAGGTCGGAGAAATCGCCGCTTTCAAACCGCGCGACGACCTCGTCATAGAGCTTATCGGCGTCGAGCGAGATCTTCGGCGAGCCGGTCACGACCGTGACGGTCTTCGCGTCGGCGTCGACGGTGACGATCGGGTCGATCTTCTCCGAGGCGCAGGCCCGGGCCGTCTGGTCGATCAGGTCGCGGATATACGTCGTGTCCAGATTCTTGCCGGACTCCAGCGCGATATCCTGCCGGTCCTTTTTCGCCTTCTGGTAGGTGATGAGCGCCTTGATGGGGCCGCCGTCGCGGCCGTAGTTCATGGCGGCGTCGGCCGCCTCATCCGGGTTCAGGGCAACGTTCGTCACCTCGGGGGTGAATTCGATCGTCCGGTCCGGCAGGACGACGGTCAGCGTATCGGCGGCAGTCTCCTGCTCGACCGCGAGCTTCACGGCGTTGATGGCCGCGTCGCGCTTGAGCCCGCCGACGTTGACGCCCGCGACATACACGTTCGGGAAGATCGTGTCGCTTCCCTTCAGGATAAATCCATAGGTACAAACGCCGAGCACCGCCAGCAGTGCCACGCACCCGGCAATGACCGCGATCTTCTTTCCGGAGGCGGCGGACGGTTTCTTCTTGGGGGACGCAGCGGCCTTTTCCGCCGAAGTCTTGTGCGCGGCGGGGCGGCTGGCCTCAAATCTGCCTTTCTTTCTGATAAGGATCCCTCCTATTCAAGCGCCACAGGGCGACATAATCTTTTTTGTGTCTGTATTATACATAAAACGTCGGTTTTTTGCAACGGCATTCCCGACAGGAACGGGCCCCGGAATTCTGAATTTTCTATTAATAATTTCACCCTTCGGCCGTCTGCGCACGCATGGCGGCATAGGTCCCCACGAGCTGCGTGGCGAGCTTCAGCGCATCCTCGCCCTTTTTGAGCTTCACGGACAGCATCGGGACCTTGCCCGCCGAGAAGAAGATCCGCCCCTTGAACTGCGCCTCGGCGCAGCAGGCCGAGATGGCCGCAAAGTCCATCGTGGCGAGGGACAGGAGGATGGCACCGTCCTTCTGCGTGATCTCGGTGATGCCGGCGGCCGCCGCGCGTGCGCGCAGCAGCGCGATGGCGATGAGGTTCATGACGCCCTTCGGGGGATCGCCGAAGCGGTCGACGATCTCGTCGAGCAGCTCGTCGGCGTCTTCCTTGGTGCGGATGGCCGCCATGCGGCGGTAAAGGTCCATCCGCTGCTCGCCGGAGGAGACATAGTCCTTGTTGATATTCGCCGTGACGGTGAGATCTGCCGTGCATTCGGGTTCCTTCTGCGCTTCCTCGCCGCGCTCTTCGAGCACGGCGTCTTCGAGCAGCTTCAGGTACATGTCGTAGCCGACGGTCATCATGTGGCCGGACTGCTCCGCGCCCAGCAGATCGCCCGCGCCGCGGATCTCCAGATCGCGCATGGCGATCTTGAAGCCGGAGCCGAACTCCGCGTATTCGCGGATGGTGTCGAGCCGCTTCTCCGCGATCTCCGACAGGACCTTGCCCTTGCGGAAGGTCAGGTAGGCATACGCGTGGCGGCTGGAGCGGCCCACGCGGCCGCGGATCTGGTGCAGCTGGGCGAGGCCGAGGCGGTCGGCGTCCTCGATGATGAGGGTGTTGACGTTCGGGATGTCGATGCCGGTCTCGATGATGGTGGTGCAGACGAGGATCTGGATCTCACCGTTCGACATCGACTGCATGACGTCGCCGAGCTGCTCCTCATTCATCTTGCCGTGGGCGACGGCGATCTCCGCCTCCGGGATGCGCTGCTTGATCTTCGCGGCGCACTGGTCGATCGACTCGACCCGGTTGTGCAGGTAATAGACCTGCCCGCCGCGCGCAAGCTCGCGCCGCATGGCCTCGTCCAGAATGCCGTCCTGATGCTCGAGCACGAAGGTCTGCACAGGATAGCGGTCCTGCGGCGGCTGCTCGATGGTGGACATGTCGCGAAGGCCGGACAGGGCCATATTGAGCGTGCGCGGGATGGGCGTTGCGGATAAGGTTAAGACGTCCACGCCGCGGGAAAGTTCCTTCAGCCGCTCCTTGTGCGTCACGCCGAAGCGCTGCTCCTCATCGACGATGAGAAGGCCCAGGTCCTTGAAATGGATCTCCTTCTGCAGCAGCTTGTGCGTGCCGACGATGAGGTCGATCTTGCCGGACTGCAGGTCAAAGAGCGTCTTTTTGATCTGCGCGGGCGTGCGGAAGCGGGAGAGCACGTCGATCGTGACCGGGAACGTCGCAAAGCGGCGCATGGCCGTGAGATAATGCTGCTGGGCAAGGACGGTCGTCGGGACCAAGATCGCGACCTGCTTGCCGTCGAGGATGCACTTCATGGC
>OJKW01001423.1_pt1 | contig 13697 bp, 20 predicted proteins | sample 1596591 | NCBI WGS metagenome assembly OJKW01 (sample SAMEA4350166, study PRJEB24818) | metagenome | biome: human; feature: gut; material: faeces | place: Denmark | collected 2013-09
CGTTATATTTTATTCTAATATTATTAGATTGATTGTTATTTTGTTCGGTTATTGTAGCCCATCTACAATTCTTAGGTCCATAGTTTCCATTATTATTTATTCTATCAATTGTTAAATTATCTCTATATCCATTATTTATTGCCCAATTATAGAAGTTCATAAAATCATTTTTCCATTCATCACATACTGTTATGCCTTTATCAAAATAAAATTTATGTCTTTTATTATTTGGATTTAAGCATCTACTTTTCATATCTCTCCATATATTATATAACCTAGTGTTTGTCATATTATGTTTGACTTTTGCTATATTTATATAATTTTGTTCTTTTTTTAAACAACCACAACTTTTTGTTTGACCGGTTGTTAGAGAATAAGCTTTAACAATAACTTCTTTCCCACAATCGCATCTGCATTTCCATTGAACTTGATTGAATTTATTATTTTCAACTCTTTCTATCAATGTTAATCTTCCAAATTTTTGGCCTGTTCTGTCTATAAATTTACTCATATATATTCCCAACTTTCTCCCAACTAAAAAATAATATAGGCAGGCAAGTTGGGTTGCTTTTCGATAAAGTAGCTACTCTTTATCTAGCCTATATTATTTATATCATATTTTTAAAATTTTTTCAACTATTTGATTCCACCTAACCATTTACAAAAAGCTATCTTGTAGTCATTTTTTCCATCAACTTTATATCTAATCATTGCTTTTCCATTAAATTCACCAAAACAATCACAACTCTCATATGGTGATAAATATCCTATTTGATTTGTACATTGCCAATTACTATAAGCAATTTCTTTTGTGGATCCATTTTTATATCTTCTCACTGGCTCGTCACTCCCTTCTACTTTTGATACTGCTACTGTAGTTGTGGCCTGTCCTAATTTATTCGCAACATCATTTTTAAATTGTATCCAAGCTTGCTCATTTCTTACATAATAACGTGGACAGTCTTTTCCTGTTACATCGTAATGCCTTATTATTGCATTTATGCTTAAATTATATCTTCTACATATATCTGCACACAATTCAACTAGACTATTATATGTATTATCATTGAATTTTCCATCCCAGTCTGGATGACAATCTTCTATTCCTATTGATTTTCTATTCATACTATAAGAACCAGAATGGAATGCTACTTCATTCTCTGGTATACATCTTATGATTTCTCCATTTAATCCAATTATATAATGGCTTGAAGCATATGTTTTATGTGATGTTGCTAAACTTTCGAAGTAGTTTCTATTAGCAATAGCAGAGCTTCCAGCATTTCCAACATAGTGAACTACTATGTATTGAATATTATTTTGTTTCTCGCCGCTTCTTGAATATTCATTTAAAGAAAGTAATTTTTCTTTTATTTCCATCAGTATCCCTCCTTGTATTTAAAAATAAATTTATTGTGTCTTTTTGTTATGTTTTTGCAACTTCTTATTATTGTGTTTACTGAAATGGTTGTTTTTTTATGTGCTTCTTGAATTGTTTCAAATTCATTTAAAATATTATAATTTAAGTCATATTGAATTATAGCCTTTGACATTCCATTTGCTTTACCATAAAGTTTGTTTTTCAATCCTAATTTATATGCGTGTTTTTCATTTTCTCCATTAGTACACCACTCCAAATTGCAGACTCTATTATCAGTTTTTATGCCATTTTTATGATTTACTTGTGGTAAATTATTAGAATTTTTTATGAATGTATTTGCTACTATTCTATGCACACTATATTTTTTCTTTTCACCATTTTTGCATAATAATATAGTTAAATATCCTTTATTTCCTATATCTAATTTTCTTATTTTTTCTTTATTAGTATGATTGTAATTTAGAGATTTTATTCTCCCAAAATTGCTTACTTGATATAAGCCTTCATATCCTTCAATATTTTCCCATATTTCTTCCATATTCGACCTCTTCCTTTTCGACCTATAAAATTAAAGTGAGGAAGATAGGTCGAATTATCTTTTCAGCAAGTTAATTACTCTTGCCTATCCTCACTTTTTATTATATCATATTTTATTCATTCATACAACCTCTTGTATCTTCTTCTGCAAGTTCCATTGTTTCTACTATTTCTTCATCGCCCATTTTAGTTATCCTCCTTTTTATAGTTAATATTAGATATTCCTAAAATTGCTCCCATAAATGTTGTTATTGCTGTCATTATGGTTAATACTATATCAGTACAACCTACATTAAAACAATTAAGTATTACACCTACTAATGTTGTTAATGCTGGTAATAATACAAGTGTAATCCATTTTAATACATCATATACTTTATTATTAAGCATATTGTGTCACTCTCCTTTCTTCTATATTTATTATAACATAAAATAAATAAAAATAATAGCAGTTTCTTATATCTAACATAAGACTTGCTATTATTTGGAGTGCTTATTTGTGAAAAATAAAATAATTGTTGTACATATTTATTATATCATAAATTTAAAAATAGTTCAAGTTTGGAGGCTTGTAATGGTAATGCTCCATTGTCTAAAGTTTTGCAGACTTTTGTTCTACTTTTAAACTAACAAGCCATGTTCTAGCCTTATATTTCAAAGGCTAGTGTTTTTATCTAATTTCTCAAGTATTTCTTCATTTTGTCTAATAATATTTTTTAAATATATGTTAGTTTGTTCACTAAGCATTTTATCTTGTAGTTGTAATTCTTGCATAATATCATTATTACTTGAGTCTTTTTGCAACATTATATAACTTGCTATTTGTAATACATTTGAAAGTATTTCAAGTAAAAATAAACTATTATTATCTTCTTGCATATTTCTTCTCCTTTAATCAACTAACCAACAAAACTCAGCTATTCGATTAGCAGAATTAAATGTATCAAATATTGTACCATATTTAGCACATACAATATGTCCTTTCATTGTTATTAAAACAACATTATCTCTATATTTTTTAGCTACGTCTCCAACTGTCATTCCTCTATTAAAATATAGTCTGTCATATCTTCTGTCTAAATAGTCTAATACAAAATTCCTGTCGTCCATCATCATTCCTTGCGATTGTGCTATGTCACTAATGTTTTCATAGACATAATCCCACGATTTATTTGTTGCACAACTTAAAGCCCTCAAAAAGCAATCTGATTGAATTTTACCTAACGGATTAGCATTATAATATTTATACATATTACATCTCGCTTATTCTTCTTGTATATTTCTTTATCATATCTACTTCTTCTTGTGAGCCTGCATCGTGTTGTAACATTTCAATAAAATCTGTTACAGATTCTAACATATATTCAAGGCTTTTTATTGTTTCTCCTTTTGCACCATAGTTTCCACGATTATATTCTTCTCTACCGTCTGAATAGTTTCTATATCCGTCGTACATTTCATCTAGTACTCTTTGTCCTCTATAATCTGTTCTTCTGTCTCCCATATATCTTCCTCTTGAATCTCTTGAACGACCACCTCTATAATCGTTTCCATAATCATCTCTCATATACATATTGTTTTCCTCCTTATTCTTCCAATATTTTTCGTTTTCGATATCTTTATGAATATCTATTAATTGATATAGTAATTGTACATTACTAGCTTGTAATCCATTTTCAGTTGCAGTCTTTATAAGTTTTTCAACTTCTTCCTTTGCTTTTGATATTACATCCTGTTTAACTTCTTTGTTTTCTTCTTCCATCTATAACACCTCCTAAGACTTTACTCTTACTGGAGCTACTGGAGTTGTTTGAGATTGTGTTACAACAGTTGTTGGAGCTGACACTGGTATACTTTGATTTACAGTTGTTGCATTACTTGGCAAGCAACAATCTCCAATGTACTTAAATACTCCTGAATTTACTGCTGTATTTACCCTAGTTGGATATATTCTTCTTGTTCTTACTTGTGAAGCATAAATAGGTGTACAATCTTTATTTAAGAATGGATAACCTACCGTTTGGTTACCACCTATTGTAAATACTACTTGAGCATTTATTGTCGTTTCTGTTGGTATACTTTGAGCTAAAACAATACAATATTTTGTACAGTTTCCATAATTACCAGCTGGTAAGTCTACTATTAATTGATTTACTCCTGCATTGTAAGTTATTGCTTGGCTTAATATAAATTTATTACAAAGTCTACAATTTTTTATGCATTCCATTTCCGTCATCCTTTCTTTTATATAATTAAAGAGGTAGTGATCTACTACCTCTAATAAATCACACATTTTTTAGTGCGTGGATACACTTTTATTTATTAATAATTTCCACAGTTACATCCTACATTATTTCCGCAACCGCAACCATTGTTGTTGCAAGTGAATATTGGTGTTCTACCATATACTGGTGTACTTGGTACAGGGCAATTGCTTAATCTGTTATACAATTGGTCAACTTCATTTGCAAATCCTTGTGAAATAAATGCGTTTTGTGCTGTTTGACTAGCTCTTAAATCAGCCATTGATAATTCTCTTTGTAGGTCTGCAATTTTATCGTTTTTAGCTTCAACTTGTGCTTTAACTCCGTCTAATTCTAATTGGCATAATTTGTCTAGGATAGCTTGTGTATTTGATGTTGCATTTGTTATAATATCTCTTGTATTATTAGCATCTGCAAATCTTGTAGCATTTCCTTCATTTTGAATTATGTTTTGTGTTTGGCAAGTTGCTAAACGGTTTGCACAACAACAGTCTGCAAATTGTGAACCTAAAGTATTAAATCCTTGTAATGTTGCTATTTGACTATTAAATGCTTGTTGCATATCAGCTATTTGTCTAGCATTAGCAGAAGTTTCAGCATTTGCAAAACCTGAATTAATAGCCTGTGTTACACTTGCTGTGCTATTACATAATTGATTTGTAAGTCCATTTACTCCATCTCTTACACCTTCAATTTGGTCGCTAACATGTAATGAGTTAAATCCGTCGTTAGTGTTATTCATGATTTCTTTTTGACCATTTGATAGCCAAGCATAATCATTATTGAATCCACCTCCGAATCCATTTCCATTTCCGTTACCCAATCCTCCAAAAGCGAATATAAGGAATATTAATACCCATGCCCAGCTACCATCTCCGCCGAATCCATCATTATTTCTTCCATTATTTCCTGAAAGTAATGCCACGTCAGAAGCACTGAGTCCTGAATCTCCATAATTCATAATTTTTTCCTCCTTTTTATTATTTTTTATATAGTAATTGCAATAACTAACCATTTATTTGTTTCATAAATTCTGCAAATTGTTTATCAAAATCCATTCCGTCTTTCTTTACATATATTCCTTGCAAAATTTTCTATTTGTGTTTTATCTCCTGTTTTAGCCAAATTTATAAGTTGTATACCCATAGGAGTTTGATTTTGCCCTAACATATTCATTATAAATTGTTGAGGGTTTTTTATCCCTCTTAAAAATTGCATTGGATCCATATTTTATCAATCCTTTCTATTTACTTTTTGTACTAGTATTAGACATTAAGTCTTTTATTTGTTTTTTCATTTTCTCTATTTCTTCTTTTAATTCTTTATTGTCTAATTTGCTTAGTTTTTCATCTAGTTCTTTTTCTGTTATATAAGTTTCTTGCACTTCAACTTGTTTTGGTTGTTGTGTTTCAACGGGTTTATATACAATCATTCTGCTTGTTCCATCTGCTTGTAATTGTTTTGTTACTATTGCACTGCCATCTACAAGCGGAAAATAACTTACACTTCCATTTAAAGGAATATCTGTCGCCTTTACGACTTCTATATTATCAACAGTTTTCCCTTGCAAGCCTAATGGCTTTTGATATGCATTTTGAATTTGGTTCATATAGTCTGTTGATTGTGGCTGATACTGTGGTGTAGTATTAGGCTGTTGCATATAATATGGTGATTTACCATATTGATTTGGTATATATCCATAATAAGGATTAAATGCCATTTTAAGCACTTCCTTTCTTTATTTAATATAATTTAACATACGCACCATAAAACCGTCTTAGATTTTATTCTCGTTACATTCTAATATATAAAAAGAGAAAAAAGGCTATGTGATACTTCTGTACTTATTTTCTCACTTCTTTTTTATCTTCCTTCTTTCTCCTTTCTTCATTAAAGATATATCTTAATTAAATTATAGCAATAAAAAAAAGAGATGAATTATCATCTCTTTATCATTTTTATATCAGTCTTTTTATTTTACTTTTTATCTTTTTAATTCTTCTACTTACTGTCGCTGTACTTAAATTTGTTTTATTTGCTATATATACTATTGTTTCTCTTCCATATTTTCCTGTCAACATTTCAAATATAGTTAATTCCTCAATAGTAAAATTTGCATTTTCTTTTATATATTCTAATTCTGGTTTTGTAAAATCTAGAATTACTTTATTTTCTTTTTCTTCTTCTAACTTTTCTTGTTCCATTACTATTGGTTCTCCTTCTAGTAACTATTGTTTTTGTTAATTTTTGATATGCTCTTCCCATTAATTAATCACTCCTGACATATTAGAATTATCTGTATCTTCTTGATGTTGTTCTACTGTTTGAGTTTCTGTAACAGTATCGAAAGATGATTCGTAAATGAGCCAAGATACATTTGTTCCAATTAATGCAATCAATAATATTATACTTACTACAAACCATCTTCTTGTAATTTTCTTTAATTCTGAAAGCATTTCTAGCGCAAGTGTTTGTTCTTTTACTTCTTTTCCCATAATTTCAACACTCCCTTTTAATTCCTCTATTTCATCTTTTAACATTTCAAGCTCCTAGTTTTCATGTTTTTCATGATATTGTTTTATATGATTTTCTAATGCTTTTTCTATTTTTGTATCTATCTCCATTTCAAATGTATCTAATTTATCTAGTATCTTATTTACTTGTTTCTCTAAATTGTTTAGTTTTTCATCTAGTTTTCCCCATTTGTATGAGTCTTTAGAAGTATCTTGTTTTATATCTTTATTACCATTTCTAATAAATGACACAATACTTATCACTATACTTATGCAACTTATTATAAATAATATTATTGTTATAAAATTCGATACTTCCATATAAATGTCCTCCTGTGTTTTTAAAATCTAATATAATTATACCATAGTTTGTATTTTTTTTCAACTGTATAAAATTAGCTTTTTCTAATCCACATATATCCTACAATTTGATATGGTGGCATATTGTTATGTGCTTGACCTCCACCAGCATTATTCATTTCAATTTTAGTTGACCTTGCACTTCCACCACCAAATTCTTGTGATCCACCACCAGGTACAATAGCATAGTATGAATTACTAAATGTATGCTTATGTGCTGGCATTTCATTTACTGTTAATGTATGTGTCTTTTCTCCTCCTGTTTTGCCAATTGCATTCATATTTGAATCTTCTTCATCTAATCCTAAACATACTTTTCCTTTTAATCTTTCCCAAGTTCCAAAGCCTAAAATCGTACTTGGATTAGTATTTGTTTGTGTAACGTATGTTGAACCAATTGGAAATACTAAGCTTAGCAATGTGGATAATTTCATTTTTTTTGTTCCTGTATCTACAACAGGTATTACATCTGAACTATTAGCAGTTGTTTTTTCTACTAATTCACTTATTTTTACTCCCATCTAAATTCCTCCTAATTTTTTTATTTGCTCTTGCAAGCTCTTTATTATTTCTTTCATGCTTTCTATTTCTTCTTGTTGTTCCTGAATTGCTTTTGATAAAGTAGCAATAATAGGTAATTCATTTATATAATACATTTCATCTTCTCTGTCTGTCTTAGGACTAATCAATACAAAATTAGGGTTTATTTCTTCTAGTTCTTGAGCTATATAACCTATGTCATAATGTTTATTGTCTGTTTTTTTATAAAATTGTCTATGTTGTATTTTTTTCACTATATCTAGTGCTTTTACTTCGCTGTCTTTTATATTGTCTTTAATTCTTCTGTCTGATGAAATATTATTTGCATAAACATTACCATCTGCAACATTTAAATTTCCACCGTAAAAGTATGCACTATCTACTTTTACCGCAAAATCCGTTAATTGTCTATTCATTCCTAATATTACACTTCCACCGTTAGCCGAAATACTTCCATCATCAGTAAGAGATGCATAATTATTATTATCCCCGACCTTAAGAGTATTGCTTCCAGCTTGATTCTTAAAAAATGATATTTTATCTAGAATATTAATAGCTGGATAACTTGTAATATTATTGCCTATATCTATTACCATTAGATTTTTATTACTATTTATATCTTCAAAATATAATTTATCGCCGCCTGGGTCTCCTACTATTTTTATTCCTCCACTTATAATTCCTGTTCCTATTCCTTCTAAAACTAAATTACAAGCCGTAAGTACTAAGTTTCCACCTGCTTCCTCACTGTCTTTTGGTCCCATTTCAAAGTCTTTGATATAAAATATAGGGTGGAAAGCTCCATCACTTTTTGTCTTTATTCCCCAAGCCATTCCGTTATCTATACTTTTACTATATTCTCCATCTACTGAGAAACTTATATAATTTTGTTTGTTACTATCTACTGTTTGTTGCTCTATTCCCATTTCTCCAAATATATCTTGTCCATTTTCGTTAAAGAAATTCTGTCCTTCTTTATCTAATGACATCATTACATTATTATTTTTGTCTAATATTGCTAAACTTGCTTTTTGGTTTATTACCATCATTTGTATAAACTCCGATATTTGATTCCATGCTATTTTAACTGCTTCTGCATTTTGCGTTATTTGTGTTCCTAATTCTAGTCTTGGCAGAAATGTTTTCGAATAATCATTTTTAATTATATATTTTGCTGAATATCTTATCCCTGCTAATTCTTCTATAAAATAATATGTTCCTTCTTCCTCTGATGGTAATACTAGTTTATCTTTTAATGTAGTTATTACAGGTGTGCTTAAAGCATACAATGTTCCATCACTAGCTACTTTTATATTTCTTGTAATTGTTATAGTTCCGTCTTGTGCTATTTCTAAAGTATCATAATACTCTTTATCACCTTCTTTTAGACTTCTCAAATAATCATCTAAAGTTATTTCTAATGATTTTAGATAAGATGAACCTTCCCCAATAATTATAGTTTCACCATTTTCTGTTAGTAATTCTTGTCCATCTTCTGCTAGTAACCCTATATCTACTCCATATCCTCGTACATTTTTACTAGCACATATTTTTATTTTCTTTGATTTAAATAAGTTTGTATCGCCATATACTTTGAAGTTTAGCACATATCCTTCGCCTTCTGCTATATCCTCTAAAAATAAATTTTCTGTTTGTGTTTTTTCTTTAGTAAAGTCTTGTATATTTTCTACTTTGCTATTTATTCCATCAATATCAGCTGTTATAGTTGTTGTTTTGTTGCTTCTATCTCCTATTTGTGATATAACGCCTTCTATTTTTTGATTTTGTTTATCTACTATTAATGTTGTTTGATTAAGTTTTCTATCTGTTTTATCAGCTTTTGTATAATCTGTTTCGCTTGTTTCTGGTCTATCTGTATGAATATTTTCTTCAAGTCCTTGTGTTATATTTTGCTCATCATTTAACATTAAGCAATTATATGTTTTTCCGAATATTTCTACATTATACATATCAAGTAAGTCATAATACATTATTCCAGTGCTTACAAAGTCATTTAAGTAATATTCTACTCCAAACAATTTATCTGCTAATCCTTGTAAATAATCACTTCTATCATTAAAGTTCATAAATTGGTTTTCACTAATTTTTAACTCACATAGTCCATTTTTATCAATACTTGTTTGGTCTTTTTTATATACTCTATCACTATCACTTGCTCTTGCTAATACTACTGAATTAATAGGCCCGATACTTTTCTCCAAAGTTTACATTTGTATCGTTTATATATTCTTCATCAATTGTATCATAATTTGTAGGATATTCTAATTCTATTAATGTTTTATTTATATATCTTACTTCTACTTTATCATCTAATGTTATACATATACAACCGCCAGTAGTTTCAGCTATTTGGTCTAATACATCTCTGTAAGTATACCCCATTGAACTGTATGTTCCATCTTCGTTTATTGTCATAAATAATTCACTTGTTATTTGTCTACTAGCATTTGCAAAATCACTATCTTTAAATTGTAATCCTATTTTATTACATAATGCTATTAAATATTGTTTTATTGTACAAGGATAAGGTATCTCTATATGCTCATAATCTTTCATAGAATATAGCATTTTATCATAACAAGTTATTTTGTAACTTAATGTATCTTCTTGTTTTTCTGGTTCTTTTGCTACAATATAATTTCCATAGTCTAAATATTCATATGCACCATTCACTAATAAACCGTATTCAAACTTAATTTCAGTGCCTTTTGGTATACTTACATTACTGTCTAATTCTAATACCTTCATAACTGATTTTAACAAGCTTGCTTCATAATTAGGAGTTGCACTATTTATATCTTCATTTGTTAAGATTATTTGTTCATTATTAAGTGTATATGTTATTCTTACTGACTGTTGCTTTCCTAATGTTTTTATTTCTTCTTTAAATTCACTTGTATGTGATTTCAATTAATATCAACTCCTTTTTTGTGTACTTATAAAACTTATACTAAAACTTTCACATTTATTTATTTTCTTGCTGACTGCTTTCCAATCTCCTGTATATGTTGTCATTGTTACCATTCTGCCTTTATTGTCATCATAATACTGTGCTGTTTGTCTTGCACTGTCAAATATCGGTGCAAGTCGATGTACTTCATCTTTTGTTAATGCTCTATATGTTAATACTAACTTAGGAAATATACCTACTAATGTTCCGTTTTTGTGTTCCTGCTAGATTCCTGCCAGAATCGCTTGACCACAATTTGTTATATTCAAAATCAGCTTGTATTAAATAATTTCCCATATTAACATTGTTTATTATTATACTATTTTTATCTACATACATCTATGCCTTGCCTCCTTATCCATTATATGCAAATTCTCTGTCATTTTTTATTTGTTGTAATTGTCTTGAGATAATCCTTCCGTTCATAGTATTAGTTATATTTGCATTTATTGTAATGTATTTTCCTATTGTTGAGCCTAATTCTTCTAGTAATTGTGTATCACTTAATGGCAAATATGCTTCTCTTCCCGCTTCTCCTGCTAATGCTGTTCCTCCTGCTACTGGCACTCCTCTACCTGGTGCATTTAAAATTGTTCCTTTTGCTAATCGTGGCAAGTTAAAAGTTGATAATGTTCCTAAATTTATGCCAGGTACATTATTTATAACTCCTATTAACCTGTTTATTGCTCTTATTGGAGTATTTAATACAGATTCAATTGTTCTTAATACTGCATTTACTACTGCTTTAAATACTCCTGCAATTATATTCCCCACAGTTTGTCCAATTCCTACTACAATATTCTTTATAATATTAATTACAGTAAAAAATGTAGATTTTATAATATTCCATATTGATATAAATATGTTTTTTATATTTTCCCAAGCACCTTTCCAATTTCCTGTGAAAACATTTTTTATAAATGCTATTATATTATCAAATATATTCTTTATATTTGTAAATATATCATTAAACCAATTTAACAAATCTTGTAATATATTTACTATTCCATCATATAATGGCATAAAGATATCTCCAAATAGCCAATTGAATATTTCTCTTCCTTGTCCTCTTAACCAATCAATTCCACTTTGTAAAAATGTTTTTATTTGTTCCCAATATTTAATTATTGTGCCAACTATTAATACTATTGCTCCAGCAACGGCGACAGGAACGCTTCCTATTAATAGTCCTAATCCAATTATTGCTACACCTATTCCTTGTATGATTTTCCCAAAGTTTTCCCAACTAGGGTCTTTCAAATATTCTAGTAAGCTTTCTATTGTATATACAATTCCAGCTATCAATAAACCTATTCCTAATGCTTTTATTCCATCTAATCCTAGTTTCCAAGCTAATAGTCCTGCTGCGATTCCAGCCATAATTGCCAATATCAAATCTTTATTATCTGCTATCCATTTAAGCCAATCTGGAACTTCGCCTTGTAACATAGAAGGATCTATTGATGGTGCTACTGCTCCACCTCCTGCACCTCCACCTGTTCCACTGTCTGACGTGTCAGATAACACATTCATTTCATCAAATGGTGTAGTCTGTAAATCTTTCTTTATTTTTCCTGTATTTTTACTTATTCCACCTGTACTATTCTTAGCATTCATAAAGTTTTTTGCACTATTTTTACTGAATAATGTTATTCCAAACCAAGCATTTAATATATAATTTAAGTAACTTAATAATGTACTTGCTAAATTTACAACGTATTTTAAAGCTGGTGCTATTGCTTGGGCAATTAAATATCTAATATATTCCAAGTTTGTAGCATATTGTTCGTCATATTGTACCAATGTACTTGAGGCTGCACTCATTAATCTGTATGCACTTGCTGCACTGAATATTCCTAATGCTAATCTTCCCATATGCTGTATTGAATTTGCTACTGATGTATTTACTTTTTGGAATTCTTTTTTCAATTGACTTACTTGTGCTTGTTGCTTCTGTAAATTAATACTTTCTGCTTTTGCTTTATATGCTGATACATTGTCTTTTGTTTGTTTATATGCTAATGTTGTTCTATCTACTGCATTGTTTAACTTTACTTCTTTTGCATACATTTTATCTAGTGTTTCGCCTATTTTTTCATTATTCGCAATAACTTTTTCAGAGCCTTGTAAATCAGTAAATTCTTGTGGTGTTAAAGATATTCCTTGTGACTGCTTTGACATTATACTTTGCAAATGTTCTACTTGCTGAGATGTTTTTTCATATTCTTGCTCTATTTCAAATATTTTTTGTTTATGTTTTTCTAATTCATCTTCTGCTTGTAATTTTGCTTTTAGTTTTAATTGTGCTTTTTCTTCTTCATTTTTTATTTTTTTTTCCAAATCTGTTATTTGTTTGTCAAATTTATTTGTAGAAAGTTTTGTTTCAATTGTTATATAACCATCTGCCATATTATCCCTCCTTTCTGTTTATTCCTACTTGTTTATAGAAATTGTTTATACTTCTTTCTTCTTCCTCTGTATATTTTACTTCTTTATAATTCTCTTCATCTAAAGAATAATATTTTTGTGCTTCTATTATTTTTTGTCTTTCTTTCTGGTCTTTTATTTTATTTACATCTGTTGTTCTTAAATTTCTTATTCTACTTAATACACAACAATTTCCAAATTCACTATTTGTTAGTCCATTTAAATCATTCCAGAAATCCCACCAATGCAAATATTCTTTTTCGTATGGATTATATCCATAATCTTGTATAAAACTTGTCCTTATAAATCCTTTATCTTTTTCATAGTCAAAATCTGGCTTGTTATTTTCGTTTTTAAGGCTTTTATTTTCTTTGCCTAATAAAAGATACTTTTGGCCTAGTCTAATCAATTCTGTCCAATCCTCGTACGAATTAAGCCCATCTTCCCCAAATAACAGATAAATTATTGCTAATGCCCTTTCTGTATCATCAATTTCACTATCTTTTGCTACTTTATCACACTTCAGTGCTACTTTAAAATCAGAATTAATCTTGTATTTCTTGTTTTTTATTTTTACGAATTGTGGATTATTCATTATTCAACAACTCCGTTTTCTTAAACAAATCTCCAAGCCCACAGACCGACTTCCAAACTCTATTGACTTCTCTGGCTTGAAAAAAAAAAGAAAAATATAGAACATACGA